>ERZ1034913.75-NODE-75-length-99415-cov-7.931099_pt1 | contig 99415 bp, 99 predicted proteins | sample MGYA00520697_ERZ1034913 | MGnify/ENA primary metagenome ERZ1034913 (study PRJEB33766, sample SAMN09781786) | gut metagenome | biome: gut microbiome | host: Homo sapiens | place: Madagascar | study: EMG produced TPA metagenomics assembly of the PRJNA485056 data set...
AGCGCACTTCCCTGACACGGAAGGGGTCACAAGTTCGAATCTTGTATCGCCCACTGGAACGTGAGTTCCTATATAACCCATCATCGGGTGATTGGCGCAGCGGCTAGCGCACTTCCTTCACACGGAAGGGGTCATAGGTTCGATTCCTATATCACCCACCATCGGGCGGCACGTCGTGCCGCCTTTTTTGTTGGTTTCGTTGGGTTTCCGCCGTTTCGTGCGGCATGTCGGAAACGGGTGGCGCGTGGTGTTGGGTTTGGGCGCCATATCGATTCATAGCGCCTATACTTCCAGGCAACGCAACATCAATCAAAAAGTCGAGCAGGATCTCAGAGGTAAGCTGGGACTGCCGGCCACAGGCGAAATCTATTACGTGCAGGATCGTCCGTCTCCTATGCAGTGAAATACATGGGTGCGGATAAATCCCAGATCGAGTCCACGCAGGGAGAAGACTATAAGATGACGCAGCAGAGCGACGCGGTGGCCGAGGCCATTCACTCCGGCGATGCTCCTAATTCAAGAAGAGCCGTCTGCAACAAGGCATTGCGGGAAATGATCGACGAGCAGCGCTGAAATCAATCCCCGCGAATATAACTTCGAATACAGTTTTAAATCCGGAATACACACTATCCGGGCTTTTTCCGTGTTCTTTCAAGGTGTACGGCTACAATGGCAGCTTGTGAGTGACGAAGCATTGAATCTCAATCAGCCGGTCAAAGACATGGGGCCGAACGAGTTGAAGGCTTATGCCAGGCTCGGCAAACAGCAGCATGACGAGGCGAATCGTGAGCTGGAACGCCGTTGGCGCAGCTATGATGACATGTTGCCAAACGACCAGTTCGTGTCAATTATCGACAAGACTGAGGGATAAGACCCACTTTACGGTGTATGATTCGTGACCATGCCGGTCTCAATACCGGCTATTTGCAAGGGTAATGACTAGAATGGCGACTATGACTGATCCGATTCCAAGCGCAGGTGAAACGACCATCATTGGCCTTCCTGCAATAACCGTACCGGTGACTTCCACCGGAGACCGTCCTCTGACGAAAGAGGACCTTGAAACCATCATGCGTCTTGCCGATGGCACGGCATTGCTGATCTCGACTAGGGGAGCGGTGTCGGGGTCGCGGTATCTTCTTGACGAGGATGAGATTACCGTCGGCCGTGATCCAAGAGCGGACATTCTTTTGGATGATTCCACGGTTTCCCGCGCCCATGCGGTGTTCCGCAGGTCTGACGGCAGGTATTCCGTTATTGATGCGGGCAGCTTGAACGGCACCTATGTGAACCGCCAGCGTGTTGATCAGCAGGAGCTCAAGAATGGCGATGAGATTATTCTTGGCAAGTTCCGTCTGGTTTATTTCGACAATAAAGCCGTCATTGCCGGTTGATCCACGTTATGCGGGATAGACTGTGTACAACAGCTTCGCGCCCATGAGCTTCGCACGAATGCTCATGGGCGTTATTGTAGATGTCGTAGGAGAGCGTGATGAACGAAGCAGAGCCAACAACGCGGTTGCGTCTGCATGTGTCGACTGCGGTGCAGGGGGAGTTATTCCCCGCGACCGGCACTCAGCCGGTGACGCGCGGCTACAAGGGTACGGTGGCTTCAAAAGTAGCAGGCATCACTTATCGTCAACTTGACTATTGGGCTCGCAGACAAATCGTGGAACCTTCCATCACGCCGTCGCATGGATCCGGTTCGCGCAGGCTGTACTCGTTCAAGGACGTGGTGATCCTTGCTGTGTCGAAAAGACTGCTTGACGCGGGCATCAATCTGCAAAATGTGACGACTGCCATCAGTTTTCTGACGCAGCGTACCGCGGAACAACTTGAGAATATCACGATTATGTGCGACGGTCAGCAAGTGCACGAATGTACGGATAGTGAGCAAATGGTGGCGTTGTTGCAAAGCGGTCGGGCGGTATTCGGCGTATCGGTGGGATCTTTATGGAAGCAGATCAGAGAGACTCTTGCCCACGAGGAATACGTCGATCTGACCACCATGCCTTCCATGATGGGTGGAAACCGACCTGTTGACGATATCACTGCAATGCGCATGAGAAAGAACTTCGAGGCGCAACATCAGACACGCGCCGCCGCGTCACTGTAACATACCAGAATGCATGCCGTATGGTTGATGCGGACTAAGACGGATGTACGAGTCGTTGATATGAGATAGATATGTACAGACAGACATACAACAGGGGAGCAATACATGTTTGATATTCTGCCGGCATTGCTGTGGATTGTCGCAGCGGTCATATCGTTGAACATTTGTTCGATTACTGCAATTCGAGGAAATATCTTCTCAAAAACCAAGAGTGACGTATATCCGGTACGCTGGTCAATTGTCGGATTGCATTTCACATCGCTGATCATCGGAGCTCTGCCGTATCCGATATATACGATGTTCAAACCCAGCTTTTCCTTGAAATTTCAGCATTTCTACGAACAGGTTGGTTGGCCGTCGGCAGCACTGATGGTTATGCTCATCGCCACGGAACTGGTGTTTATGTATCTGCAGGCCCGAAACGGCATGAAAAGCGAAATGGAAAGAAAACTCAGCCAAGCCATTAAGGACTAGCCAAAAGACATCCATCGAAGCGAAAACGCAGCCGTGTGGAAAAACGTCCAGCGAAGCGAGGACGCACCATCCATCATGCCGGTGGGTTATGTCGAGCAAAGTCCCGAAAGGGACGTGCTGGCATAACCCACCGATGTTATGTACAGAAAAGAGCGTCAGTCGAAAACTGCTGTAGCTTTTCTGACATAACATACATTATCGGACAAAAGTGGGAGCAGGTGCAGGGGGTATTTGAGATGTACGCGATCTCTCAAAACCCCAGGTATGCAAATGTCATCGCTAGCATGCATACCCAGGGGTTTCTTTGTCTTTATGCACAAGATGATCCGCTCGTGCATCAGCCGTTATCTATCAGACGAAATAGTCTTCGATGGTTTGCGCAAGCTCACTAACCGAATCGATCACCTTATACGCGCCATGTTCTTTCAGCTCGCCAGGCTCGGCATAACCCCAGCCGCATCCCAAGCAATCCAGACCGCACGCTTTGGCTCCGTCAGCATCGGTCCAACGGTCACCGACCATGAGCGCCTTATCGCCAGCGGCTTCGTCAAACCCAATGTGGTCGAACGCCCATTGAATAACCTGATCTTTGTCGAGACGCGAATTATCTTCGCTGGCACCGTAAATGCCGTTGACCATGGTGTCCAAATGGAAATGCTCGCAAATCGGAATGCACTGATACTGCGGCTTGCAGCTTGCGATCGCCAAGTAGTATCCGTCAGCACGCAGTTTGGCCAACTGTTCTGGGATACCGTCATAAATGGTATTGTTCAAACGGCCCGGAACCTTTTGACCCGGATTATTCGGATCATCGAACACCGCTTCCTGCGCATAATACCTGCGGTAGATGGCAATGCCCTCATCGAGTAAGTCGTCCGGAATATTATTGCGCTGCAACGACTCGACAATTGCAGGACCAATGAATCGCTGCAACTCCTCATCATCAGGCACTGGATACCCCAGTTCCTCAAATACCTTCACCACACAACCAATGATGCCCGGATCAGACTTGGTCAATGTGCCGTCAAGGTCAAGCAGAACGACTTTCTTGGGTTGCTTGGTCTTCTCGGACATGAGATTAATGCACTCCTTGTTAAATGCTCGATGCAATGTGAACTGTTCAGGTAACAATTATGCCCGGTCTTGCTGACCGGGCATGCAGTTCAAGTGTCGTTCAACTACTGGTTACTCGTAGTCTGGAAACCAGCCGTCGCGATGCATCTGCAGACGCTTTTCAAGCAACGTCTTCAGCTCGTCTTCAGTACGGCGTTCCAATAGCATGTCCCAGTGTGTACGGGTCGGCTTGGAAATCTCGTCGGCCTCACGATCCTCGTCGCCTTCACGATGCGCGGTCATGCCGCACCGGCACTCCCATTCCTCCGGAATCTCCGCGCCTTCAGCGAACGGCAGAATCGTGCGGTGTCCCTTTGGGCACACATATGCGACGTCGTTTCGCGCCGCGAAATCCACATTGTCATCAGATTCCAACGACTTTGCGCCGATGCTCATGCCTCGCAGGCTGCGTTCTGCCATATTGCCTTTGCCTCCTTGGATTGTCTGCTCTGTCTAAGCTACAGAACAGTTCGGACGTGTCTTTTATTCCTTATTCGTCTGCTTGATGTTCGATTTTAGTCGACTCCGGAGTATGCGACGATGCCACGATTGATGCGATCGTACGCCTGTTTTGCGACTGGCGCCAACGTTTCGGCACGATCCGCAAGATACGGTCCAGCCACGGCTATCTGCTGAAGCACGTCGGCAAGCCGTTTGCCGTTACGCACGAAATCGCCGCCCGTCAGATCGGTGCCGTACAGCACCTGCGACAGGCTTTCACCTTGCGCCCAATCGTAGACGATATCGGTGATGCCAAAATCGAGTTGGCGAGGCTCCTCAAGCATGTGATCCTCACATAACATGGCAATCGACGCATGGACGCCCTTAAGCTGCGCTGCGCACACGGCGACGTTCCCTTGAATGCCTCCAGGGTAACGACGCGGCTCTCCCCCGCCTCCCCTGCGGGCTTCGAACACCAACGATGCGACGACGCTGGCCAATTCACAGGCGTTCAACCCGTCAAATGCGCCATCGTCAATCGCCTGCGCCAATACTAGATCAAGCTCGCTGTACAAATGCCGCAACAGCTGGCCACGTTCCGTGAGCTGATAATCACCATGGCCCGCGGATTCCCGTACCGGCTGAAGATAGCCGAGATTGGAAAGCACAGCGCAAATATGATCAAACTGACGTGCCACGGAACCGGTTCGCGAATCGTAACGATGCTGTACCCGTTCCAACTCGCGCATCTCACGAGCCCAACGATGTCCCCATTTCAAGTGCTTCTGCACATCAGGGCATTTACGGCACGGATGGTCGCGGTCTTCTTCTCTGAGTTTCTTGATGCGTTTGTCAAGATCCATAAACGCCTGGCTGCGTTCCTTCTGCGTACGGAACACCTCATGCTTGAGTTTGCGACGTTCGTTCTTCTCCAAATCACTCAAACGCATCCGCAAACGCATGAATTTTTTGAAATCGCCGAATTCACACTGGAAAGCCTGCTCATATCCTTCCAGAGCCTTGCATAAGGTTTCCATCTGTGCTTCAAGCTGCCATGCCGACTCGTTGGCTTCCCATTGCGCAAAGGAGTGGTCAAGCGTAACGCGAGCTGTTTCATAGTCGCTGGAATTCAATAGATTGACAGCCATATTGAAGGTCGGTCTGAAGCTTGAGTGAAGCGGATACACTCGTTTGCTGGACAAGGCGGCCGCAGTGGCGGGAACAAAACCATGGTGGTCCACCACAACGGCATGTCCGATGGTGTCGATGCCACGTCGTCCCGCACGACCGGTCAACTGGGTAAACTCGCCGGGAGTCAACCCAACATGCCCGGTGCCGTCGAATTTCTCAAGCTTCTCAACCACCACACACCGTGCGGGCATGTTAATGCCCAAAGCCAGCGTTTCCGTGGCGAAGACCATTTTAACCAAGCCTTCTTCAAACAAGCGTTCGACAATCTGGCGGAACAATGCGACCATTCCCGCATGATGCGGAGCGAACCCTTCTTCCAGGGCGAAACGAAATTGCGAGAAATGCAGCGCTTTCAAGTCTTCTTGGCTCAACTGGCCTTCGACCATCTCATCGACGATCCGTCTGATTTGTTGCACTTCGTCGCTGGTGGTGAGTTCCAAGCCTGCGTTGATGCACTGGTCAACCGCTTGATCGCAACCGTTTCTTGAAAAAATGAAGTAGATTCCCGGCAGCATGTCAAGAAAATTCAACTCGTCCACAACCGCCCAGCGTCGAGGCATATGGCGTTCGACCTTATGCGGGCGATCGTCCCATCGTCCACCTTTACCTTTGGCCCCACGCTTATCAGGACGTCGCTCGCCCTTGCGCCGTTCCGCCTGACGATCAAGCTGATCAAGTCTGTTTATCAGCTGCGCATTGAGTTTGACCGTCTGTTCGCCATTGGCGTCACGCCGATATAGGTCGATGAGTTCTGGTTCGGTATGGTCATCTGCCTGTACGAGCACATGCTGCTCCAACGGTACCGGACGCTGTTCCGACATGACCAACGTGGTTTTGCCACGAACAGATTCGATCCATTCGGAAAAATCCTCGACATTGGAAACCGTCGCGGAAAGACCTATGATGTTCACGTTTTTCGGCAAGTGGATAATGACTTCTTCCCAGACCGGCCCTCGGAAACGGTCAGCAAGATAGTGCACTTCGTCAAGGACCACATAACGAAGCGCTTCAAGCGTCACGGAATGCTCATACAGCATATTGCGCAACACTTCCGTGGTCATGACCACAATATCCGCCTCAGAGTTGATGGACGTGTCTCCGGTCAGCAATCCGACCTTATCCGTTCCATACTGGTCGACCAGATCATGGTATTTCTGGTTGCTCAGCGCTTTGATCGGCGTGGTATAAAAGGCTTTGACATTCCGCGTCTGCGCCAGATAGATGGCGAAATCGGCTGCGACAGTCTTGCCTGCTCCCGTAGGAGCTGCCACGAGCACATTATCGCCAGCCTCCAACGCATCGTTGGCTTGCATCTGGAATTCGTCAAGCTCGAATGGCATGGATCTTGCGAATTCGGCCGCAACCGTGCGCTGCTTGGCCTGCGTTTGTTTGAATGCGGCATACCGTTGCGCGGGAGACAACTCCACGGTCTCATTGATTTTCGACGGGTCAGTACCGTTATTACGGCGACGATGATGGGTCATGATTCCTTAATATGGTTGGGTCAATCGTTACAATGACGCCATTGTGCCCACTGTTGAGCATGACGGCTTCGCTTCGCTTCATGCCTCTCAATGACTCCGGCATGGGCATCCGCATAACGATCTGCAGCATCCTTTAAAGGTCTGGTAAAGAAAGGCGCTTCATTCTCGTTGTTTTGGGGCAATGGTTTGCCCATCGCCTCGATTCGTTTTGCCGTCCGTTCCCCCAGCTTCGCCACGTCCTTGAATGCTCGATAGCCGTGTAAACATGCGTAGACGACTCCGGAAACAACCATTGCAAGCATGAACAGAGCGAGCAACAGCCAAATCCACCAAGGCATAGTCTCTCCCCCGTCAGCCTTCATTCTCACGATCGCCAATGCTCAGCTCATGCTGGGCACGGGCGACAATCATGGTACGCAACGTTTCGGGAGCTACGGCAGTGATATGCCGTGCGTGGGAAATACAGAATGCGACATACCAAGAATCGGACGAGACGATCAGATGCACCTTCTCGCCCTCTCCGCACTTTTCGACTGTTGCTCCCGACAGCCCGTCAATAAATGACAGATCATCCTGATTGGTGACGAACACAGCTGGAGTTCCATTATCGAAGCTCCATTTGCGCAATTCGGATGCGGGAACGTCGGGAATGTCGATTTTCGCGGTAGGTTCAACCAGTTCGGCCTTTTCAATGCGGGAAATGCGAAGCACCTGCCAGATGCGAGGCTTTCCTGTGGCCTTGTTGATCGTGGTGTCTTTCTTCACGTACTTAGCTTTGTCAGCCGGTGCAGCGGCAGCGACGTCAGTCCATACGGCAACGTAGAAGACTCCCTCATCGACGAAGATCTTATCTGGCGCGACAAGCTTACGCTGGGTCCTTCCGGCGCCATCCGTATATTCCATGTCAAGCAGCAAGCTCTTGGAGATCGCGCTCTTCACAATGGAGAAATTACGCGGTTCCATCTCATAACCGGTCAGACTCAGCCAAGGCATGTCCCCCGGCTCAACATGTTGACGAAGACGGCTGTACAACGATTCAGCCTGTTCACGCAACTTGTCCGGCAGCAACGACGAATGCGCAAGATAGCTCACTGATGCGGTAAGCATGCTCAAATACTGCTGGGAGATACCTGCCAAGCGTTCCAGCCCAAGCGAATTCGTGGCGGAAACAATGCCTTCAGCGTCAAGCAACGACCAGTCGATGTCAAAGAACTGGCTTCCTGCCATCTCACCATCGTCGGAAACCGTAGTCAGCGTGTTGATGTCTTTATGAATGACATTGACGAACTTCTTCAGCTCGTCATCGGACTTCGGTTTGCCAATGAAACGTTCCGCAAGTTCCTCAAGCGAATATTCTTCGCCGAGGTGCGCCGAAAGGAACAGCATCAGACGCAGACGACGGTCGACTTCACTACCCGTCTGGAATGCGGAATTCTTCTTCGGACGCCCCTTGCCCTCCTCTGCATCGTCGTCAGCGCTGTTGCGGTTGATTTCCATGGCTGCGACAGTGGAGCTATCGCCTCCTGTGGATTCGTCGGCAGGCACGAACTGCGTGGCGGCATTCAAACGGCGGTTGAACGCGTCGACAGCCTCCTGAGGACTGACGATGGAAGCACCCGGATGAGAAAGCACGAACATGGCCAGATCATCGGAATCGGTGTAGGCGACGTTCAAATGCTCGCCGTCAACATCTACCGTCGCCGCGAAACGACGCTGGTCAACGACCTTGACCAATTCGTCAGGAATGGATTGCGTTCCCAGACCCGGAGCGATGGAATCAAGACCAAGCCCTGGAGTCGGAGTCTGAGGGACGCGAGGCGCGGTACGGGACGTATGCTGCGTCTCATGTGCGGGAGCTGAGGAAATCGACATGGAACGGGCCAGATAGTTGGCCGCGGCAAGAATCGGCAAATCCTCGTCGCCGAACAGCAGACGAACGCGAGGCTCATCTCCAAGCTGCAGACGATAGGATGCGAAATCCTGGCCTTCCGACTTAGATGAATACTCAGGCTGCCTCGATTCGATGGCGATACCCATGGCCGCGAGCTTGGCACGGTCACGCTGGAATTGCTTGGCAAAAGCCGCCTTCGCCGCCTGATCAGCCAGCTCCCCATAGGAATCGGCATACGCCTTCACACGCTGGGCAATCTGACGGGAAGTAAGCCATTGCGGGAAAGCTGAGGAAAGCACAGCCAATACATCAAGTTCGTGCTTGCCCCATTTGTCGGAGAAACGACGCCTTCCGTTACTGCCCTCTGCCATTAGTCCTCACGTCTCGTTAACGTTTCATCTTAAGCGCCTAGCCGGTTCAGGCTCTGCACACACCTCTCTATGATAGAGGGTTTTCGTTCAGATTGTGTCTATTTTACGAAAAAATACAGTTTTTCGTGTTGAGGCCACCCCTCGAATCAGACCCAATCATCAGGCTCAACACCTTGCGGGCCAACGTATTCGCCATTCGGAACATAACTCGGCTCACCTGTGTCGGTCAACCGCGCGTCACCGAACAGTATCACGTCCCTGCCGAAGGTCCAGTCACCATCGATGTCGACGGAATTGGCCGCGGCAAGCGACGGAACGCCATAAGGGAATCTCGTATCGAAATCATGGATGTTCTTGTAATACCGCGCATCCAAGTGAACGTCCGGGAAGACGTAATTGCCATCTTCCATCTCGTACTGGTCCGTCAGATGGAATCGATCGGATCGCATGATAAACAAATCGTCGGTGGTTTTCACCGGCAGGAAACGCATACGGTCAACGCATACGCAGGTAGCCCCGTCGAACAACGTCACCGCCGCTCCCATGGCTGTTTCCAGCTGGATGACCGGCTCGCTCGTCGGATCGGTCGGATCGACGGTCTTGTTATTGCGAATCACCGGAAGAGGAAGCACGCCATCATATGCGGACAGCTTGACCTTCAGAGCGTCGATACGCACCCAGATGCTGTTCGTGTTGAAATACGGATGCTTTTCGATGTTCTGCGCATCATCCTTATCGTCCGGATGCACCTGGCTCATCTCACGCAACATCAAGCGGCCGGTCGCCTTGTCCCGCACGATATGCCCGCCCTTGCGATCAGCTGGAGTACGTTTTGCGACCTCGATCATGAATGGCGCACCGGTATTTTCGAAGTGCTGAGCCAGCGTGCGCGAAGGACGTGCGCCGAGATTGTCGGAATTCGAGATGAACAGGTATTTGAAGCCCTTCTCCTCGAGGATGTCCAATAGGCCGGATTCCCAAATGGTGGAGAACAGGTCGCCATGGCCTGGCGGGCACCATTCAAGTTCCGGATTTGCCGGGAAGCTGACAGGAAGACCGGTTTCCGCACCGATTTTCGGTTCCTGATGCTGCACGATTTCCAGAGGAATGTCCTCTTGATGGAACTTTTTGTTGGCACGCAGCACCTTCATGGTGTCATTCGACGTGCGGAAGGAGTTCATCAACGTCAATGGCAGTTCCACACCCAGACGAGTGCGTGCAGTCAGCACCTGACCGATGATGATGTCGATGAAGCGCATCTGACGTGCCTTATGACGACGCACTGGCAGCAAGGACTTGGCACAATTCAAGCCCATGGACGTGCCGAGGCCACCATTAAGTTTGAGGAACGCGGTTTTGGCAAAAGCATCGACGGCTTTGTCATGGTTGATGGTCTCGTAGACATCATGGAAGCTAGGCACTCCCACCAGAGGCTCAACATCATCCTCTCGGATCCATGTGCTTGCTTCCTCACTGCGCCAAACCTCGTACAGTCGTTTGAATTGCGCAATGGCCATATCGGTCATCCCGTTGTCCCGCATCTTTGCGGCGGAGTGTTCAAATACGTCCTCAGTCAATGTCTTTCCCTTTCGTGCGGGCGTCCTGTTCTCATCGTACCTAGGCAATACTACGACAAAATTCCCATGACGGGGGCTTTTTGGTGGCAAAAAGGAAAAATTCTTGACATAAATGACATCCCAAGAACTCTTTTATCATGTTCCGCGAATCGTGCGACACGATGAATTTGAAAAATAGATCAGGTTGTGCTATGTTTCATGTTCGGTGCTTTTGCATCGTTCGGACCATAGCGCAGTTTGGTAGCGCACTTGACTGGGGGTCAAGGGGTCGCGGGTTCAAATCCCGCTGGTCCGACCAGAAAAACCCGGATTCATGCGATTTCGGGTTTTCTTTTTAGGATGTCAGTCTTACGCATGCAGGTAAGGGGTGATTGTCTTGAAGTCGATGGACGCCCAACCACAGTTTGACGACGTTGACGGCTTTGCCCACGTGTTTGACTCATCCGAGCTTGAGGATGAGTGGAAGATACGTCTGCCCCGGGAACTTGGCGTAGCGGCCAGGGAACGGGCGAAGCATGATGGCATCACCCTTACCGAATTGACGCGCAAGGCGCTTGAACGCGACGATCTGAATGAGACCACGGACACCGTCCGCCCTGGACGAAGGCCGAAGAACACCGACGGTCGAGAACAGCTCGGAGACGAATGGAAAATCAAACTCCCCTATGCCATCGGCAAGATGGCACGGGAGCGCGCGTCCGAGGAAGGCATATCCTTGAGTTCGCTCGCGCGGCGTGCGATCAGCGGATATCTACATCAACGGGATACTGAGGAACAGCCGCTGTTTTAAGCATGTGACAATGAGTCACGCATGATTGGCGTGCACTGATCTAGCAAATATGGATTGTGGCCGCACACCCAAGGAATGGTGTGCGGCCACAATCCATAGAAACTTACTTGCGCTTCTTCTTCTCTCGAATATTCACCGAAATCTGAATCGGGGAACCTTCAAAACCGAATTCCTCGCGCAGGCAACGTTCGATGTATCGGCGGTAGCCATGCTCAAGGAAGCCGGTAGCGAAAATCACGAAACGCGGTGGACGCGTCGAAGCCTGCGTCGCGAACAAGATACGCGGCTGCTTGCCTCCACGCAGTGGATGCGGATGGGCGGCTTGGATTTTACCCAGGAACGCATTGAGCTTACCGGTCGGAATACGCTTGTCCCATGATTCCAGTGCTCCACGCATGGCTCTGGCCAGACGGTTCGTATGCCATCCGGTTTTAGCCGACAGATTCACGCGCTGAGCCCACGTTACACGGTCGAATTCTGTCTTCCACAAGCGTTCCATTCGCTGACGGTCGAAATCATCCATCAAATCCCACTTGTTGAACACCAAAACGATGCATCGACCGGCGTCCACTGCTTGGCTCATCACCTTCAAATCCTGATCGGAAATCGGTTGGGAAGCATCAAACAGCACCAGCGCAAGTTCCGAACGCTCAATCGCGGCCTGAGTACGCAAGGATGAGAAATATTCGGCACCAGACAGCTTATGCAAGCGACGCTTGATGCCTGCGGTGTCGATGAACAGCCAATCCTCCCCATCAACCGTCACCACTTCATCGACTGGATCGCGAGTGGTACCTGCCAAATCATTGACCACGGTACGTTCCTCGTGAGCCAGCTGATTCAGCAAAGACGACTTGCCGACGTTCGGTCGACCGACCAACGCCACACGGCGCAAATGGGACGGAGTAAGGAAACCGGAGGTTTTCTCAGCCTTCTTCAACGAATTCAAGGCAGCGTCAAGCAGTTCGCCAATACCGCGACCGTGCATGGCGGAAATGCCATACGGCTCCCCCAAGCCCATCTTCCAGAATTCAGCGGTCAAATATTCGCTCTCACGATCATCAACCTTGTTCACCGCCAGCGTGACCGGCTTGCCGGAGGCGCGCAGCATCTTGACAATGCGCTCGTCGGTGTTGGTAAGACCAACCTGGCCATCCACCACAAGCACCACAGCGTCTGCAAGCTGAACGGCGATCTGCGCTTGGGATGCGATGGCGGACTCGATACCTTCGACATCGGCTTCCCAGCCACCGGTATCAACCAGCTTGAAATCGGTGCCGGCCCATTCAGCATCGTAGCTCACACGGTCTCGAGTCACGCCGGGAGTGTCTTCCACCACAGCAGCGCGACGGCCGAGAATACGGTTCACCAGCGTGGACTTACCGACATTAGGGCGCCCAACGACGGCAAGCACGCCAACCGGCTTCGGGCCGGACTGGCGTTCGCCGCCAACGAACGACGATCCATCGATCAGTCCTTCATCGTCCTCATCCAACTCATAATCGTCAAGATTGGAAGCGTACTGGCGATACTGCTGCTCTTCGATGGCATCGTCGACAATGCGCACAAGCACATCAAGCGTTTCGCCGAAATTCAAATCGGAATTATCAACGGTCAGCACGCCTTCCGCAGCAGATGTGAAATTCGTGACCTTGGAATCAGCTGCATCTCGCGCCGCAACATTTTCTGATCCGACACCATCAGTTGACTGACCGGAACGACGAGCCTGTCGCACCTCTTCACGGGCGGTGAGCAACACACGCACTTCAGCATCCGGCGCAACAACCGTAGTGATGTCACGGCCTTCGGCGACCACTCCGGCACCCTCAGAAAAAGAGTCAGACGCAGCTTCGCGTGCGATGTACGCGCGTTGAGCGGCAATCAGCACGTGACGGACGGGAATGATGTTCGACACCTTGGACACATGGGATGACACTTCGGAGGAACGAATAACGTCGCTGATGTCTTCGCCGTCGGCATATACCTTCGAATCGTCTGGATCGACGCTGATGTCGAAATGACCTTCGGTAAAGAACTCTCCCACGGTTTCGGTGACCAGTTGTTCATCGATCGTCTCCGTGTCAAGGTCAATGCCCTTGTTCATGCACCACCATGCGCAGGCACGATACATGGCACCGGTATCGAGGTAAGCGAAACCGTAATATTTGGCCAACGCCTTGGATGTGGAAGACTTGCCGACACCCGCAGGTCCATCAATTGCTACGCGAATCACAGGCCCACCGCCTTGGACAGGGAACGCACCTCGGTCTGCGAAAGCACACGGTACGATCCGGATTTCAGATCGCCAAGCTTAATCGGACCGATCTGGGTGCGTACCAGACGCTTGACCGGGAATCCGATCGAACCGAAAATGCGACGGACGATACGGTTCTTGCCGGAATGCAGCACAACCTTGACCAGCGTGCTGTCGCGGCTGGCATCAAGAATCGCGCAACGGTCGAGCTTGATCCAACCATCGTCGAGCTGCACGCCTGTAGTGACCAGTCGGCGGCACACCTGACCGCTGATGCGACCTTCCAACGTGGCGATGTAGGTCTTCTCAACCTCGTACTTGGGGTGCATGACGTGCTGGCTGAGCTCGCCATCGTTCGTCATGAGAATCAGGCCTTCGGAATCATAATCCAGACGGCCCATGTGGAAAATGCGGTCATACTTGTCGCCGACGATATCGCTCAGGGTGTAGCGTCCCTTCGGATCCTCCATGGCGCTCAGCACACGCTTCGGCTTGTTCAAAGCGAGCGTGACATGATTGGGATTCACGCGAACACGGGAGCCGTCCACACGGACTTCCTGATGTTTCGGATCGACGCGAGTGCCCAATTCGGTAACAAGCTCGCCGTCGATTTCGACACGTCCTTCAGTAATGATCTCTTCACATTTGCGACGGGATCCGAATCCTGCCTGAGCAAGAAGCTTCTGCAGACGGATACCTTCATTATCGTGTGTGTGCGCCTTCGCGGCGCGGGAATATGCGTTTGGCATCGTTCTCCCAACGTGGCCGGATAATACTTATAGGGACTGCTGGTACTATGGCAGTCGTTTGGCGATTTCCCAAAATCGCAACTTGTCCACTATATGACAGAGGAAAGACTATGACTGCTGTTGAAGCAACGCCCATAACCAAGGAAGAACAAAGCAAGCCGTTGGCACTTCGTGTCGGAGCGGAACTTGTGGGAAGCTTCATCATTTGCTTCGCGATTTATGCGATCTGCTCGCTTGGTTCCGCGGTGTATGGCATTAACATGGCGTTCATCGCCCTGTTGACGGGCATCGTATACGCCGCCGTCACCGTAATCTTCGGTTCCATTTCCGGAGCACAGTTCAATCCGGCCGTATCCGTCGCCGCCATGCTCACTGGCAAAACCCACGTGCTTGATGGCATTCTGTACATCATTGCCCAAGTGCTCGGCGGTATCGGCGCGGGTGCCGCCATCCGGTTCCTTCTGCCGACTTCCGAGCAGGTGACATTCAAGATCTGGATGACACCAACGGTCAACGGTTTCGATAAGAATTCCGTCTCCTACTCCACCCTCGGCAATTATGGAGTGACCCTCGGCATCACTCTGGCCATCGCCGTTGAAGTCGTCGCAGGTATCATTATCGTTGCCTCCGCACTGCGCACCACGGACGGACACGGCGAGTCCAAAACAAACCACGCCGTTGCCATGGGCCTTGCCTACGGCATCGGCACCGCTATCACCTATCCGGCGACCGGAGCCGCACTGAATCCGGCACGTGCCACGGGCATTGCCATTTTCGCACAGAATCAAGGACTGAATGAAGAGCCGCTGCAACAGCTGTGGGTCTTCTGGATTTGCCCTGTTCTTGCCGCTGCAGTTGTTGCTCTCGTCGTCATCGTCGCCGGCATGATTGGTACGAAGAAGAACGTGCCGGATACTGTCGAGACAATCGATGAGGTCGAAGGCAATACCGTTCTTGGCGAATCGTCAGTTGCCGACGGGAACGATGGTGAGCAGGATGAACAGTCCTACGCCCAAGCCAATGCCGATGAAAGCGTCGAAAGCAACTGACCGAACCTTCCATGGACTGCGCTCACGCAATGCCAGTCTGACCAGTCCAGTCGCTATGGCCGTCACCGCAATCGCAGCGGTGGCGGCTTTTGTATATCCTGCGACCGCAAGCACCGTCGCAACAATCACTACCGCGGCGACGATCCATTCGAACCACGGTTTGCCCTCATGATCTTCGGAAACGTAAGGATGGCTCATTCCGGGGCCTTTCATCTTGCTTGCTGTACAACAACCGTAATCATAATAAAACGTGGCGTCCGAAACCAATACGGAATCGGACGCCACGTTGACCAATACCCTCACATGAGAGGCGGCGTATCAGTGGAAGAAGTGACGGGTGCCGGTCACATACATGGTGACGCCGGCCTTACGAGCCGCTTCGAACACTTCCTCGTCGCGAATGGAACCGCCCGGCTGAACGATAGCCTTAACGCCTGCATTGATGAGAATTTCCGCACCATCCGCGAATGGGAAGAACGCGTCGGATGCAGCGACAGCGCCCTTGGTGCGGTTTGCGCCATCAGCCAGCGTGTTGGCGCGTTCGACGGACAGGTTCGCGGAATCGACACGATTCACCTGACCCATGCCAATGCCAACAGTGGCCTGATCGTGGGCGATCAGGATAGCGTTCGACTTGACACAGCGGATGGCCCGCCAAGCGAAAACCAGATCCTTGACGGTCTGCTCATCAGCAGGCTCGCCGGAAACCAGTTTCCAAGCGTTCGGATCGTCGCCCGGAGCATCGATAAGATCCGTGGACTGCACCAACAGACCGCCGTCGATCTGACGGAACTGCGTCTTGGACTTCGGCGGCTCGGAAACCTTCAGAATGCGTAGGTTCTTTTTCTTGGTCTGCAGCAGTTCGAGAGCGTCGGCATCATAGTCGGGAGCAACAATCACCTCGGTGAAAATCGGGCGGACGCTTTCCGCCATTTCCATGGTGACCTTGCTGTTCGCGGCGATCACACCGCCATAGGCGCTCATCGGATCACAGGCATGTGCCTTCTTGTGCGCTTCCGCAACAGTGGCGCCAACGGCGAGGCCGCACGGATTGTTGTGCTTGACCACGGCGACGGCAATCTGGGGAGCAAAATCCCATACGGCACGCCAAGCAGCATCAGCATCAACATAGTTGTTGTAGCTCATCGGCTTGCCACCGAGCTGTTCGGCATGCGCGAAACCATCCTGGTTCAGCGGATCCAGATACAGCGCGGCCTGCTGGTGGGGATTCTCACCGTAACGCAGCACGTGGGCACGGTCCCAAGTACGAGTGAATGCGGCCGGGAACTTGGTCTCATTCACTTCCGGCTCGTCTTCGGCGGTTGGCTGCTCAACGGTCAAAGGCTTCGGCCAGTGCTTTGCAGTCCACTCGTTAATGGTGGCATCGTAGGCGGCAGTATGGGCGAACGCCTTGCCGGCCAGCCAACGACGTTCTTCGAGAGAGAAGCCCTCTCCGTTTTCGATGCGCGCAGCTACCAGTGCGTAATCGTTCGGATCGGTGATGATGGCCACAGTGGCGCTGTTCTTGGCCGCACCGCGAACCATGGACGGACCACCGATGTCGATCTTCTCGATGGTGGCAGCCTCATCCGCGCCAGAACGAACCGTATCGGCGAATGGATACAGGTTGACGACCACCAGATCGAACGGCTTGATGCCGAACTTTTCCAGCTGTGCCGCGTGGTCCTCATTGGTCATGTCAGCGAGAATGCCCGCGTGGATATGCGGGTCGAGGGTTTTGACGCGACCGTCAAGGCACTCCGGAAAGCCGGTTACTTCCGAGACTTCCGTCACCTTGACGCCAAGTTCCGCAAGACGCTTCGCAGTGGAACCAGTGGAAACCACTTCAGTGCCGGCCTTGATGAACGCTTCGGCAAGAACCTCGATGCCTTCCTTATGGAAGACCGATACCAGAGCTCGCCGTATCGGTCGATTCGTTGTTGTCACCCTGATCCTCCTTGTTATTGATGGTTGAGGTCACTGTGCGGGCCGCATTGGCGACCTCACGATTATCTGATTCAAGAGCCGCAGTGGACGCACCACTCCTGCTCTCGCGGACACGCTTTACTATCCAGCGTATTCCAAAAAACATGGATACGGCCACCAAAGTCAGCAGCCATGACGAAAACAGTCCCACGGCAGTAGGCTGTCCAATCTTACGGGTCGATGAAATCACGTCGACGCCGATGTGCGCAAGATGTTTTGAGCCCAACGCTCCACTGGAGATGGCAAAAAGCAGACTCGAACATACCGATACAACGGTGCAGGAAATGCAGAACGCTCCCGCTGGATAGGCAAAGCCAAGCACTACCCTCTTGACATCAATCTGCTGATCGGAGTTGCCTACTCTGATATGAAAGCCCTTGTTGAACAGCATGACCACCATGCCCGCGGCACAAGCTAAAGCCAAAGGAACGCACATCAACGCGATCCGAATCCAATTCGTTTCAATCGCTTGAGGAAGCAAACCGAATATCGGCAGAGACGGCAATGCCGACCCCTGACCGCTCCACATGGTGAATTCCGCTAGATCGCCAATCGAAAAACCGGCCCCGAATACCCAGGAAATAGCCCAAATCGCGATATTTGGAATCCAAGCGATCATGGCGATCGTGGTGAGGATGCGAGAACCGTTCTGCATTCCCGATAGCTCATACAACTTCACCATGGCCGACTGGTTGCTGAATGCCCAGTACAAGACCACAATCAGTCCAATGACCAGATAGACCGTGATCAACAGCACACCCAAGGCAACACCAATGGTGACGGTTTTACGGACCGGAGACGAAACATGCTCGCTGATCCAATCCAAATCTCGTTTGGTCAGTGGTGATTCGGGAATCGCGGCAATGGCATAGCCAAGTACAAAGACGATCGCTGTTTTCACAGCAACCACGCCCGTCGTATCAACGAGTTTGATGTCAAGGCTATTGGCGAAGAACACATTGATCAACACCCAGCCTATGGTTCCTGCCACGCATCCGGACAGACTCGTTCCGACGCGTTTGGCGAGCGATGCGATAAGAGCGATCAGCAAAACCGTAAGCAGCAACGGCATAATCGTCAAAGTGATGGATCCGGTTTTGAAACCGTTCCCTTGGCTGAGAAGCACAACCGCCTCGGTCAAGGAAACAGAGAAGGCGGAGAGATTGTCGCCGCCTTCTTCCATGGAAATAACCAGAAGCATCAGCGCAATGTAGCAGCCTAGGGCACCGGCATAGACGACCATGGACAATGCCGCCACGGCAAGCCCCTTCAACCAATACTTCAGGTTCGCCATCATATCGACTTGGAAGCGAGCACCTCGCGCATGATTTCAGCGGTCTGCCCCGGAGTGCGTCCGACACGAATACCCACGGCTTCGAGCGCTTCCTTCTTATCTTGCGCAGTTCCCTTGCCTCCGGAAACGATGGCACCAGCGTGGCCCATCTGCTTGCCTTCCGGCGCGGTGAAGCCTGCAATATAGGCGACAACCGGCTTGGTCATATGCTCGGATGCCCACTTGGCCGCATCCTGTTCGGCACTACCGCCGATTTCCCCGATCATCACGACAGCCTTGGTGGCATCATCGTTTTCGAACGCCTCAAGCGCCTCCTGCAACGTAGTGCCGACGATAGGGTCGCCGCCAGCACCCAAACATGCGGTAAAACCAATGTCAGACAACTCTCCCATCAGTTGATAGGTGAGCGTACCGGACTTAGACACCAAACCCAAAGGTCCACGGGAGACGATGCCGTCCGGAATAATGCCAAGATTGCAACCATTCACACCTTCCGTAGAAGGCAGGGTAAGCAGACCAGGGCAGTTCGGACCGACAATACGCACATCCTTGCGCAATGCGAGTTCAACAAAGTACGCGCTATCGGCAACAGGAATGCCTTCGGTGATGACAACAATCAGCTTGATGCCGGCTTCAATGGCTTCGACCACGGCATCCTTGGCGAAACGCGGCGGCACGAACACGACGCTCGCTTGGGCGCCGGTGACTTCCACGGCTTCGGCGCAATTGCCGAACACACGCAACGTAACATCCTCGCCGTCTTTGGCCGCGGGGAAATTGACTTCCTGGCCGGCCTTGCGGGCGTTGACGCCGCCGACGATATTGGTGCCGGCCTTCAGCATGCGGGCGGTATGGGTCATGCCCTGATGTCCGGTCATACCCTGCACGATGACAGGTGCGCCATCCTCAATGAAAAGCGTCATTTCAGCGAACCTCCTTGCCATTGGCCGCAAGACGCGCGGCCTGCTGTGCGGCTTCTTCCATGGTCTGTGCAACATGCAGATTGACACGATCGGCCTGAGCCAGAATATGTAGACCTTCTGCCGCCGCGTTGCCGTCGAAACGGACTACCAGAGGCTTGGAACTGCCAAGCTTGTCAAGGGCTTCCAGAATGCCCTTGGCAACTTGCTCGCAGGATGTGATGCCACCGTACACGTTGATCAACACCGATTCGACTTGCGGGTCGGACAGCACGATCTCCAAACTGCCGCACATCACTTCGGCGGACGCACCACCACCGATATCAAGGAAGTTTGCCGGTTTGACATTGGTGCCCTGATCTTCTCCAGCTCCGGAAACCGCGTCAAGTGAGCTCATCACCAAACCAGCACCGTTGCCAATGACACCGACGGAACCCTGAAGGTGCACATAGTGCAGACCATGCTCTCGCGCCTTCTGCTCAAACGGATCCACATGCACTGGGTCAGCGAAGCGCTTCCAGCCATCATGACGGAACGCAGCATTGTCATCTAAAGAAATCTTGGCGTCCAGGGCGCACAATGTCTTGGAAGACTCGTCATCCGGATCGCCGATCTTGGCAAGCGGATTGATTTCCACAAGCGTGGCGTCGTTCTCTTTGAAGCACTGCCACATCTTCAGCAGAATCTGTGCTGCCTGGTTGACGTCGGCATGATAGAAGCCAATGCTTTCCGCCATCTTGGTCGCAGCCTCGATATCGAAATCCTCCAGAGCGTCGATATGCAGACGCTTCACAGATTCCGGGTGTTCCTTGGCGATCTCCTCGACCTCGGTTCCACCATTCGCAGTAGCGAGCACGTCAAAATCGCGAGACGAACGATCCACGGAAATAGAGACATAATACTCGTGAAGAATGTTCTTTGCCTCGGCCACCAACACGCCGCTGACCTTGTGCTTGTGAATGGTCATCGGCAGGATGTCTTCGGATGCAAGAATGGCCTCATCACGATTCTTCGCCAGCTTGACGCCACCAGCCTGACCGCGGTGGCCAATCTTCACCTGAGCCTTAATCACGTTGGGGTAGCCAATCTGCTCGGCAGCCTCAGCCACTTCGTGAGAGTTCTGCGCGAACACTGCCTTAGGCGTTGGAATACCCTGCTCTTCAAGCAGTTCCCTAGCCTGGTACTCATAGAGATCCATGGATTCTTTTCCCTTGATGCTATTGGTTATTTACGAAGAATGTACTTAACTCACGCAGGCATGGTGATCAGTGAACTTGTCGGGCAGTCTCCCAGCGATGCCATGCCACCAATGCCGACAAGCTCCATGACGAAGCTGAAACCTGCCACCGTGCCGCCACACTTTTCGATCAACGAAGCAGCCGCACGCGCTGTTCCTCCAGTGGCAATCAGATCATCAACGACAAGCACACGAGATCCCTCATGCACGATATTCGTCTCGATTTCGACGGTGGCCTGCCCATATTCAAGGTCATAGCTTTCGCTAACGGTTTCCGGAGGAAGCTTGCCAGCCTTGCGCACTGCGATGAAGCCCTTGCCCAGGCGCGCTGCCAACGCAGGACCAAAAAGGAATCCGCGGGCTTCCAAACCTGCGATGATATCGAATTCATCGGCAGCGACCGGCAACGCGGCTTCGAGTGCGTCAAGTAGCAATCCGAAGGCACGCGCATCTGCCAGAACAGGCATGAAATCACGAAAAAGAATACCTTCCTTGGGGAATCCCGGAATGGTGCGAATCTTTGAAACAAGGTACTCGGCGTTTTCGTTTCCAATCTTGCTAAGACCGGAAACGGTAATATCCGACGATGCCATGACTGTATTGTCCTTCTTTTGTAGTGCTACGGCACTTTGCATTATAGGTTTCCGTCAGGAATAAAATCGGCGAAAACCTCAAAAATGAGATTTTCGCCGATGCCTTAATGAGCTTGTCAGCTGTTCTTCTGCTCGGTCTCAGTCTGCGCCGCTTCGATTTCGCCTTCAATCGGCTCCTGAGCAGCCTGATCTTCGTCTGTGGAATCGGTGGAAAGAGGATTACCGTTTTCATCGACCTCATCGTCGTGTACGTACGCAGGACGCACGTATTCGCGGCTGATGGCGTTGAAACCGAAACGAATCTGAGAGCCTTCGGAATCGATGACGATCTCCTCGTATTCGGTATCGACGGAAACAACCTTGCCGATCACACCACCAATGGTGATGACCTCAGTGCCCGGCTGCAGGTTGGCACGGAAATCCTGACGCTCGGCCTGCTGCTGCTTAGCCTTCTTGGACTGCCAGAACATCATGCCAAACATGACGACAATGATGACGATAAGAAACATGTAATCCAAAGCACAACTCCTTGGGATGGACGCTCGAACAGGACTCTATGTCCAGAACACCGAGTCTAAGCTAGCTTGCTGACATCAACCTGAGATTCGTCAGAAGTCAAGCCGAGATGATCCCATGCCTTGTGCGTCGCCACACGCCCTTTCGGGGTGCGCACAAGGAATCCTTCTCGGACCAGATACGGCTCGCACACCGTTTCCACGGTCTCCGATTCCTCACCGACCATGGCCGACAGGTTGTTCAGACCGACCGGACCGCCGTTGAAATTGGTGACAATGGCTTTCAATACCGCAATATCCAAACGATCCAAGCCCTCGGTATCAATCTGGTACAGTGCCAACGCCTCCTTGACATCGTCCGGATGCACAGTTTCTAAATCGTGCACAATGGCCCAATCCCTTACGCGGCGAAGCAATCGGTTGGCGATACGCGGCGTGCCCCTTGAACGCATGGCAAGCTGATGGGCCGCTCCCTCTTCGAGACTGATGCCCAGCACCGAAGAGGATCGTTCGATGAGCTTTTCAAGCTCCTCATGCGGATAAAAGTCAAGATGCGCGGTAAAACCAAAACGAGCCCTCAACGGTGATGGCAGCATGCCTTCGCGAGTGGTGGCGCCAATCACCGTGAATCTCGGCAAAGTAAGGGGAATGGAGGAAGCACCCGGCCCTTTGCCCACCATCACATCAACACGGAAATCCTCCATGGCGATATACAGCAGCTCCTCGGCCGCTCGTGGAAGGCGGTGGATCTCGTCGATGAACAGCACCTCCCCTGCGTCAAGGGAGCTTAGAATCGAGGCCAAATCACCAGCATGCTGGATAGCAGGTCCGGAAGTGACTCGAATCGGCACTCCAAGCTCGTTGGCTACAATCATGGCCAACGTGGTTTTTCCCAAGCCCGGAGGCCCCGCCAGCAGGATGTGGTCAGGGGGAACGTCACGTTTACGGGCAGCATCCAAAAACAGCTGCAATTGCGCCTTGAGTCTTGGCTGTCCAATAAAACCATCGAGGACGTGAGGACGCAGTTCCTCATCGCTTACCGGCTCGTTGCCGACAGGCGACGCGGAAACCATGCGAAGCGATTCCTCATTGGCACCGGTATTCGACTGTTCGAATGCGACGTCGTTCGTCATGATGATGCGTTTCACCTACCTCGGTCAAGAGAAGCCAATGCAAGTTTGAGCACGCGGGGCACATCATCGTCCCTCAATGGAACATTGATATGATTGCTCTCGCAGACTGTCTGCACGGCATGCAAGGCATCCTGCTGACGCCACCCTAGTGACATCAGACCTTCCACGACCTGTTCCGAACCGGCATCTTCCGCAGAACGAACCTCTTTGGAAGCCCCCTCGATCTGACTGAGATCGATGGACCCCTTGAGTTCGAGAATAATCTTCTGCGCACCCTTCTTGCCTAGACCAGGCGCCTTCGCCAGCGCGGTGGCATCCCCGTCCGCCACAGCTTTCGCCAAACGTTCCGGAGGCAACGTCGAAAGCAAGGAAAGCGCGACTTTCGGACCAATTCCGCTGACCTTCTGTAATTGCAAAAACATGCGTTTCGAAGCAAGCGAGGAAAACCCATACAATGTAATCGCATCCTGCGAAACATTCAATGACGTGTATACCTTCACCGTCTGCCCAGCGTGCATGGACGCCAAATCCGCCGAAGGCATACGGGTCTCATATCCCACTCCCCCGACCTCAATAATCGCCGAAGCGGCGTCAATGAAATCGACCTGGCCATGCAACATGCCTATCATGCCGTCACCTCCCGCATACAACTGTAGAACATCTGTTCGATAGTCTACATTCCCCTACGGACGCCGCGTTGTCGCGCCGCCTTCTGTGAGGCCAGAGCCCATTGACGCTGTGCATCGGTCAAGTGTTGTTCACGCTCTCCCCCCTGTAACGCGCCTGCGGGGCGAAGCGCATGACAAATCGCTATAGCCAACGCATCGGCGGCATCGGCGGGCTTAGGCAAGGTATTGAGCCCCAGAATACGGGCGACCATGCGTTCCATCTGAATCTTTTCGGCCTTGCCGTTGCCGGTAATCGCCATTTTTGATTCAGTGGGCGTATGCAAGGCGACGGGAATGCCCCTCTGGGCCGCAGCCAGCATGGCCAGTCCGGCGGCCTGTGCAGTCCCCAGTACGGTGTTGCGATTCTCCTGTGCAAACACACGCTCGATGGACACCGTATCCGGTGCGAACCGTTCGATCTTTTCCACCAAACCGTTATAGATGGCTAACAGACGTAAGTCCTGCGACATTTTCGGATCGGAACGTACCACGTCCACATGAATAAAAGAAAGCCGGCGGTATGCGCCGGCTTCGATCACGCCGACCCCGCAGCGAGTCAGCCCGGGGTCGACGCCAAGAATAATCACGCTTGATTACTCCTCGTCAAGCTGAGCCATGACCTCGTCAGAGGCGGTCCAGTTGGAGTAGATGTTCTGCACGTCGTCCAGATCATCGAGGTTGTCGATCAGCTTGGACACCTTCTGGGCATCTTCGAGAGTCAATTCGACCTCGTTCTTCGGCATCATGACCAGATCAGCGGAATCATAATCGAATCCAGCGTCCTGAAGGGCCTTACGAACGTCGATCATCTCGGACGGACCGGTGACGACAGTGAACACGTCGCCGTCGTCCGTAACATCTTCAGCGCCAGCTTCGGCGGCCTTCTCAAACAGATCATCAAAATCGACGCCCTCGGCCGGAACGATGATCTGGCCCTTGCGCTCGAAGTTGAAGCTCACGGAACCGGAGGTAGCCAAAGAGCCATTGCCCTTGGTCAGGGTGGAGCGCACTTCGGCGGCCGCACGGTTACGGTTATCGGTAAGGCATTCAATGATCAGACCGACGCCTGCGGGAGCGTAACCCTCATAGACGATATCTTCATAGTTGGCACCGCCGGCTTCTTCACCAGAGCCACGCTTAACTGCGCGCTTGATGTTATCGGCAGGCATGGAAGCCTTCTTGGCCTTGTAGATGGCGTCGTACAGGGACGGGTTGCCGTCAGGATCGCCACCACCCATACGTGCTGCGATCTCGATGTTCTTGATCAGCTTGGCGAACAGCTTGCCACGCTTTGCGTCGATGGCGGCCTTCTTGTGCTTGGTGGTCGCCCACTTGGAATGACCTGACATAATGCTCCTAGGCAGGTTGCGGATGTTTCAAACGAAACGATTCTAAAGCGGTTCTAAGACAAAGCGCCCGACATACGTATGTCAGGCGCGTCAACGGCCGTTTCATGCAGCCGGTTCACAACTGATACGTCTTATGACCGACGGCCATCTGGCAACGAGCCTCAAGAATGCGCTGGAATACGGTAATGAGTCCCAAAACCGCAAGCAATACCATGGCGATGGCCAGCCATAACCCTTGGTGCGTGAGCCCGGTAATCGCCATGCCCACCAGAATGATGACCAATCTGTCGGCACGCGTTGCAATGCCGTTTTTCACTTCGAAACCGACGGATTCGGCACGGGCGCGCGCATACGACGTCACGAACGACGTCATCATCGACACCATGGCTGCGGCGATACCAATCCAACTAATGCAATCCGGGCTTGACCGGTTGATGTCATACCACCAATCGGCATGCAGGATGAAGAAGATGACCACTCCGGCAAGCAATGCCCAATCAGCGATACGATCCAATGTGGAATCCAAAAAAGCACCGAATTGGGTGCCTCCCGTGGTCAGTGCCGCAATTGAGCCATCCAGGGAATCGGCGAGCACCAGCAACGTCAGCACCACCGCTCCGGCGAACAACCATCCCGTAATGCCAGTGGCGAAAGCCACCACAATGGTTCCAATAGCGCCAATAACCGTCACCGCATTCGCTGTCAGGCCAAGGGATACCAGTGCCTTGGCGAATGGCTCGATAAGTCTTTTGAATGGTGCACGGAGATGTTCTAACATGCGAATTCCTGTTCTTCGGAAAGCAAAAGGGCGTGCAAGCGTCAGTATGTGATGCTTGCACGCCCCCATAATTCATAACCGTATGCGACCGAACGTGAACGAATCAGATCAGTCTGCGATGGCGGCCTTGAAATCGTCGACGTTGTTGACCTGAACGCGCTTCTTCAGCACGGTCATGATCTGCGCCTTGGCCTCATCGACCGGCACACCGTTGAGCTGGCTGCCGTCACGGAAGCGGAAGCTCACCGCGTTGTTGTTCATGTCTTCCTCGCCGACGATGAGGATGAACGGCACCTTCGACTTGGAAGCGTTACGGATCTTCTTGCCGAAACGATCATCGGACATGTCGATTTCGCAACGAACCGTCTCCTCTTCCAAGCTGGCAATGAACTGCTGCAGGTGTGGGGCGAATTCGTCGGCAACGGGCACGCCAAGCACCTGGACAGGAGCGAGCCACGCCGGGAAAGCACCGGCATAATGCTCCAGCAACACGGCGAAGAAACGCTCAATGGAGCCGAACAGTGCACGGTGAATCATCACCGGACGCTGGTGGGTGCCATCGGCAGCGATGTACTCCAAGCCGAAACGTTCCGGAAGGTTGAAGTCAAGCTGGATGGTGGACACCTGCCACGTACGGCCGATGGCATCGCGAGCCTGCACGGAGATCTTCGGACCATAGAAGGCTGCGCCGCATGGATCGTCAACCAGTTCAAGTCCGGATTCCTTGGCGACTTCAGCCAACGTATTGGTGGCCTCTTCCCAGATTTCGTCGGAGCCGACGTACTTGTGCGGATCCTTGGTGGACAGCTCCAGATAGAAGTCGTCCAAACCAAAGTCCTTCAACAGACCAAGCACGAAGGTCAGCAGGTTCTTCAGCTCGTCCTTCATCTGCTCGCGGGTGCAGTAGATGTGGGAATCGTCTTGAGTCAAGCCGCGCACACGGGTCAGACCATGCACTTCGCCGGACTTTTCGTAGCGGTACACCGTGCCGAATTCAAACAGACGCAACGGCAACTCACGGTAGGAACGCTGACGGGATTTGAAGATCAGATTGTGCATCGGGCAGTTCATCGGCTTCAGGTAGTAGTCGAAGCCCTGCTTGACGACGTTGCCGTTCTCATCCTTTTCCTCGTCCAAACGCATTGCCGGATACATGCCATCCTTGTACCAATGCAGGTGGCCGGAAGTCTCATACAGACCGCCCTTGGTGATGTGCGGAGTCTGCACGAAGCTGTAGTGGTGCTTGCGATGCATTTCGCGGGAGTAATCCTCCATCGCGTTGATCACAGCGGCGCCCTTCGGATGGAACACAGCCAAGCCCGGACCGATCTCGTCCGGGAAGGAGAACAGATCCATTTCCGCGCCGAGCTTGCGGTGGTCACGCTTGGCGGCCTCCTCAAGGCGGGTTTGATATGCCTTGAGGTCCTCCTTAGTGGCGAAAGCCGCGCCATAGATGCGCTGCAGCATCGGATTGGCTTCGCTTCCGCGCCAGTATGCGGCTGCAGAACGCTCGATCTTGAACGCCTTGATATAGCGAGTGTTCGGCAGGTGCGGTCCGCGGCACAGATCCTTCCACACCACATTGCCGTCACGGTCGACGTTGTCGTAGAAGCTCAGTTCCTTGCCGCTGATTTCGGTGGCGGCTTCTGGATCGAGGTGGGCTTCCTTGTCTTTGATGAGTTCAATCTTGTACGGCTGATCGGACTCTTCTGCCAGAGCCTCCTCTTCGGTCACCACGCGGCGGCGGAAGGACTGGGAGGACTTGATAATGCGCTGCATGCGCTTTTCGATCTCTTTAAGATCGTCAGGAGTGAACGGAGTCTCGACATCGAAATCGTAATAGAAACCGTCTTTGATGACCGGGCCGACGCCGAGCTTGGCATCAGGACGGATCTCCTGCACGGCCTGTGCCATAACGTGGGTTGCGGAGTGACGCATGATGGCCAGGCCATCTTCGCTGTCCAATGCAATCGGTTCCACGACGTCGCCGTCGTGCAGTTCGGTATACAGGTCGCGGGGTTCGCCGTTAAGACGCACTGCGATGATATTCTTGTCTTCCGCGAAGAGCTGGACGCCAGTCTGATCTGCTGCCACCTCCTTCGCTTCGCCGTTGAGTGTAATGGAGATGGTCTGTTCAGCCATGAGTTGTCCTTTGCTATCGGGGTCCGCGGTACTAATGTGCAGGCCTGGACTGTATGTCAACGATGAACAAGATAGGGTTGAGTGCAGACATCGGCACGCTGAAAGAGTGAACAGCATGCTACAGCGCGATTATATTTTAACGGATCGTATTTGATGCTATTCGACGACATGCGCGTACGTGTATTGTGGCGCGCTTCGTGTCGACGTGATCTCCACCTTATCGGATGGCACGATCGACACGGTGGCTCCGTATTTCACTTTCAAACGTGAACCGACGCCTCCAGCGAGATTGACCGCGTTCTGCAGATTGTCGCTGTCTCCAATCGCCCTGATGATGAACGGCGCCTTGATATTCGTACCGTCGCAATCGAGACCGTCCGCCGTATCGCTGATGTATGTACTGGTAATCACGCGAATATCGTTGATTTCAATGACTTCCGCGCCACTATTGCGTAGTTCCTCAAGTAGGGTGAATAAAATCGACGCGTCAATATCTCGCTTTGATCCTTTGGAAATACGGATGACCACGCCTTCGCCGGATACTGGTAAACGCCCGGAAAGAATGCCATTCGATTCAGCGTTCTGCCTGGCGATTTCCGCTGCCTTCTCGTTCTTGTCGGCGGTATCCTTCAGAGAGTCAAGCTGATTGGATAGTTCGCTTTTACGCTGTTCGAGCTTTTGCACCTGCGTACTCGTTTCGCTAATAAGCTTGGTCAGCTCGTCCTCGCTCATCGTCTCATATGTGGAGGTCGTGTTGTTCAGCTGGATAGCGTAGCTGAAGCCCAGCAACGCGCAAAGCACGGTTACGAGCACGCTTGAATACAGGCGCGCGCGAGTGGCCTTCGCATTCAGCGAAACCCTCTTCGGTTTGCGCCTGACCACAGGAAACGATCCGGTTTGGGTGCTGTCGTTGTTTTGGTCTTTGACGATCTGCTCGTGGATCTTGGAGAGTACATCCTTGTTGGCATCGTTGCGTCTGCTCATACGCCGTCATCCCTTGAAGATGAAACGTCGGATGGATGACACATTGGTGAAGATTCGAATGCCGAGCACGACGATGACCGCAGTCTGCAGCTGGGAACCGACGCCAAGCTGGTTGCCTAGGAAAACCAACAATGTTGCCGTAATAACATTCGAGAAGAAGGAAATCACGAAGACCTTATCGGAAAAGCTACGCTGAAAATAGGCTCGGGCGGCACCGAGCAGCGCATCGAGCGCCGCCAGCACCATAATCGGCAGATACGGCTGAAGCGCAATGGGAATGTCCGGCCGGACGAACACGCCAATGACCACGCCTATGATAAGTCCCAAGACCGCTGCCATTACTTGACCTTCCTTGCATATGTCACTTCGCCGGTCACCGCCGCTTCCAGCGTAATCGATTTGCTTCTGCTCACCTGCGGATAGATACCGGCTTCTTTGAAATCATCGTACAAACGTTTTTGCGTTTTCTTGCTCACCGCATTGGCAAGCGCACTGGAATTGCCGATCGCCTCGATGCGATAGGGGCTTTGCACGGAATTGACGCCGATAAGGATCGTCGTCCCTGCCGTTCGTATGGAAGTCTGCACACCGAGACGATACCCGTTAATGGCGATCGCCTCCGCACCGGACTGCCAAAGCAGCGAGACAAGCACCTGCAGATCGGAATCCGTGACCACACGGACTTGGCTGCCGTTTTCCCTTGGCAGTGACGAATCCGCGTTGTCTCCGCTCACCGATATTGGATTGGCGATGGTGAGCGTGATGCCTTCGCCTTGCACAGGAAGTACGCCATTGACCATTTCGTCATCCTGTATGGTCTGGTTCAGAGACCAGTTCGACACGGATTTCGATTCCTCCTCAACCCGGGCTCGCAGCGCGTTCACGTCTTTGGTGAGGGTTTCGACGTTTTTCGTTTGATCAGATAACTGACTTGACAGTTGCTTGCGTACTTCCTTACGTGGATCGGTACTCAGCTGTCGGACGAACACGCTTCCCGCCGTGCCTACGGCAATGCAGATAAGGAATACCAAAACCCGGGTGAACCAGACCGAAAACAATGACGGAGTTTTGGTGGCCAACCTCGAGTCCGTGTACATCACGTCCATCGGACGATTGGTCAAATCGTCAATAAGCCGCAATGAGTCATCATCCAGATTCCGCCTTCTGCGCGAAGTGGATGTCACGATATCAGGCTGCACATGATGCGAAGTCAGCCCGGCGAAGGACGCCGAGAAAACGGCGCGCCGCTTCGTAGGCGTATTCTCCGGAGACACCGGGAACGACGCACGTTCCGGAGCATCATGCATCATGTGAGTCAATCCTTATCGTTCTTCAGAAGCTGGATTCCCTGACGTATGTAAATATAGCCGGCAAGCCAGTACAATCCCACACCCCATATGCCGGTGGCGAGACCACACAAATGCAAAGTATCCGTAGCCGAATTAGACCAGATATCTGCGAAAATCAAGGCGACAATGGCAATCATCAGCATGGCGGTGCCTGCTTTTCCAACGAAATGCACCGGCAGCGGACCGTAATCACGCTGCGCCAAAACCAGTACAAGAATCGCCATGATCAAATCTCGCAATCCGACGACGATCAGCATCCACCATGGAATGATGTCAGCGACTCCAAGCGCGAGAATACTGCAGAAAATCAATAATCTGTCTGCAATAGGATCGAGGATCTGCCCGATTTTGCTCACCTGATTGAACGAGCGTGCAATCAGACCATCCAAGCCATCGGACACCGCCGACAGCGCAAGCACAATCAATGCAAGCACCATCTCATGGCGAGAGACCAATACCGAGATGAAGGGAATCGAAATGATTCGCAACAGGCTGATAAGGTTCGGAACCGTGAAATAGATATCCCGCGGTTCCGGACTGTACTGTTTTTTGATAATCAGTTTGCTCATACTTCGAGCAATATTACATTCTCGAGGCCTGCAAAGCGGTGACGATTATGCCACGAGCACCAACTTCATACAACTGGTCCATGAGTTGGTTGACCTTGGCCTTCGGCACAACGACACGCACGGCCGTCCACTGCTTGTCATGAAGCGGGGAAACCGTCGGGCTTTCGAATCCAGGCGTGATGTCCACAGCCGCGGAAACCTTCTCGACTGGAATATCGTAATCCATGAGCACGTAACGCTGAGCAGTGAGCACGCCCTGCAGACGACGGCTAAGAATCGTCAAACGATCATCATCTTCAGCAAGACGCGGGGAACGAATGAGCACAGCTTCAGAATGCAACAGCGGTTCCGCGAAAATACGCAGGCCGGCGTTACGGAGCGTGGTGCCCGTGGATACCACGTCGGCGATCAAATCAGCCACACCGAGTTGCACTGACGATTCGACGGCACCATCAAGGTGTACGGTTTCAGCGTTGATGCCATGCTCAGCCAGATAATCATGCACAAGCTTGTCGAAACTGGTGGCGACGCGCTTGCCTTCGATATCTTCGAGCTTGCTAATCGGAGAATCATTGGGGGCTGCAAAACGGAACGTTGAAGCGCCAAAGCCAAGCTCCATATGCTCCTTGGCATCCGTACCGGAGTTGAGCAGCAGATCATGACCGGTAATGCCGACGTCGATGGTGCCTCGGCCAACGTAGACAGCGATATCGAGCGGACGCAGGTAGAACAGCTCCACGTCATTGTCGGGATCCTCCACAACCAGCTGACGCGGATTGCTCCTCAGGCGATAGCCGGCCTCGGCCAGCATGTTCCATGCAGGTTCGGACAGCATGCCCTTGTTGGGCACGGCGATTCTCAGCATTTTCCCTCCCAAAAAGGCCACGCCTCCTATGGCACGGCCAAAAACTCACAGATTCTTGTAGATGTCTTCGAGTGTGATGCCTCGGTCGATCATCATGACCTGCAGATGGTAGATGAGCTGGCTCATCTCTTCCGCAGTACGATCGGCGCCTTCGTACTCAGCTGCGATCCAGGTTTCGCCCGCCTCTTCGACAATCTTCTTGCCGATGAAATGCGTGCCCTTGCCCAGTTCGTCAACAGTCAGCGAGCCAGCCTGCTTGGCTGCGGCCTTCTCGCTCAATTCAGCAAAGAGGGATTCAAAAGTCTTCATTATTCGTATCTATCCTCGAAATATTGGTAGGTTCAGGCCTTGAATGCGGCTTCAGCCTTCTCACGGATGGAATCAATGGCTTCCGCAGGATCCTCGGCACCATACACGGCGGAACCTGCGACCAGTACGTCGGCACCGGCCTCGGCTACAATGTGCGCGGTCTTCGGGCTGACACCGCCATCGACCTGAATCTTGGTGGCGAGGCCGCGACGGGTAATCTCGTCACGCAGACGACGTACCTTGGCCATCTGGTTGTCAAGGAACTTCTGGCCACCGAAGCCGGGCTCGACGGTCATGATAAGAATCATGTCGAATTCGTCGAGAATATCGAAAATCGGCTCGACAGGTTCGGCCGGACGCACCGCGAAGCAAGCCTTGCAACCCATCTCGCGCAGCTGGCGCGCCAGACGCACCGGAGCGTGGGTTGCCCCCATGTGGAAGCTTACGGATGCAGCGCCCAACTTGGCATATTCGGGTGCCCAACGATCCGGGTCCTCGATCATCAGATGCACGTCGACCGGAAGATCGGTGACTTCGCAGATACGAGCCACAATCGGCTCGCCCAAGGTCAGATTCGGAACGAAATGATGATCCATCACGTCGACGTGAACGAGATCTGCATTGGAGATGGCCTTGAGGTCGCGCTCAAGGTTGCAGAAATCAGCGGACAGGATGCTTGGTGCGATTTGAATAGTCATGGCTCTTATTCTATGAAAGGTAATCGACTTGCTGTTATTTGATGCCGGGCTGCTTGTCGGTATTCGAGACAGTTTCGGCATCGTTGGTTTTGATTTCATCAACCGTTTGCTCGGGGAAAGACACCACGGAATCCGAAGAATCCTCCGATTCACCGTTTTCAAGACGCTGCTCGATTTCGGTGACGGTACGAAGCTTCTCCGCCAACAGGTCAGTGTCTTTGCCCATTTGCTGCACGACGATGAATGACACCGCGCCGAGCACGAACACCGCCATGGAGACCCACACATTGATGCGCACGCCCAAGAATTCGTGCGCATAATCGATACGCAGGGATTCAATCCAAGTGCGTCCCAGGGTGTACCACATGATGTACACGGCAAACAGGGAACCTGCCTTGAGTTTCTTCATGGCTTTGGAACCGATGTATACGATAATCGCGGCGCCGATGAGGTTCCAGATCATCTCGTACAAGAACGTCGGATGGAACAGCGTGCCACTCGGGCATGTGGCTCCGTCATAGCACTGTTCGCTATGCCCGATGGCAGTGCCTTCCATGTTGAGTTTCAAACCCCATGGAAGCGTTGTCGGAGCGCCATACAGTTCCTGGTTGAACCAGTTGCCCAAACGCCCAACAGCCTGCGCTACCAACAGGCCCGGAGCGATGGCGTCAGCCAGCAAGGCCATTGGATAGTGCTTATGACGGCACCATGCCCATGCGGCCAGCGCTCCGAACAGCACGCCGCCCCAGATGCCAAGTCCGCCATTCCAAATGCGGAACATTTCCGCCCAGTCGCCATCCGGTCCGAAGAAACGTTCAGGCGTGGTGATGATGTGATAAAGTCGTGCGCCGATAATGCCCGCAGGCACGCTGACCAGAGTGATATCAAGCACTTGGTCGAAATTGCCACCCAACTTTTTCCAACGTGTGGTGGTTATCCATACTGCAAGGACGATTCCCATCAAAATGCACAACGCATAGATATGAATCGTTACTGGACCGATGGAAAACTGCGAAATCGTTGGCGATGGAATGTATGCAAGTGTCATGGTTTCCTGATGGTAGTCCACGCATCCGATATGGTGCGTGGACCACCGAAATCGTCAGAATGGTTTACTTTGCGACACGCGCGTTATGGACGCCGTCCGCAAGCTCTTCGGCTTTGGCGGCCAACGCCTTGAGACCCGTGGCCTCATCGACTGCGTTTTTCCCGGATTCGTCAAGCATGGTGTGCACCAATGCGGATCCGACGATGACGCCATCAGCGTATGAGCCGACTCGCGCGCCTTGTTCGGCGGTGGAAACGCCGATGCCAACGCAGACGTTCTTCGCGCCGGCATTGCGCGTGCGTGCCACCAACTCTTCCGGAGAAGCATCGATGGTGGAACGTTCGCCAGTGACGCCCATACGGGCTGCCGCATAGACGAAGCCGCGAGCGTTGCCTGCCACGACCTTCAAACGGCTGTCGGTGGAGTCCGGGGACACGAGGAAGATTCGGTCAAGTCCATGACGGTCCGAAGCTTCGATCCATTCACCTGCCTCGTCTGGAATGAGATCCGGAGTAATCAGGCCGGCGCCACCGGCGTTCTCGAAATCACGCGCGAAACGTTCGACGCCATAATGGTAGATGAGATTCCAGTAGCTCATCACCAACGGAACTCCCCCGGCATTGGCCACGGTCTCAACGGCCCTGAACACGTCCGCGATTTTCTCTCCATTGTCGATGGCGATTTGTGAAGCGGCCTGGATGACGGAACCATCCATGACCGGATCGGAATACGGCAGGCCGATTTCAACGGCATCGACGCCATGCTCGACCATGGTGCGGAATGCCTTCAGCGAATAGTCCGGGTTCGGGAATCCATATGGCAGATAGCCGATGAATGCGGGCTTGTTCGCGGCTTCGAACTCATCGAACATGGCTTCCGACGGACTCGACTTGTGGCTGATGCCGAGAGGCTGCCCGGACGGCGTGGTTGCTGTTGCGTGCGTCATAATGGGATGCTCCTTCTTTCACTCGCTGTCCGCGTTGTTGCCTTGGGCGCCGTTGGCTTCGAGCGCCTTGGCCTGTTCATCGGTCAAATAACCGAACCATTTGCCAGCGGTGTTCATGTCCTTATCTCCACGACCGGAAATGTTGATGATCATGACTGGGTGCTCGTATCCCTTGGCCTTGAGATCCTCAGCTGCCTTGTATGCGCCAGCAACTGCATGAGAGCTTTCAATCGCCGGAATGATGCCTTCGGTTTCGCACAGATCCTTGAAAGCGCTCATCGCTTCCTCATCGGTTGCCCAGGAATAGTTGACGCGTCCGATTTCTTTGAGCCATGCGTGTTCCGGGCCGACGGATGCGTAATCCAAACCGGCGGAGATGGAATACGTGTCGAGGGTCTGGCCTTCGGAATTCTCGAGAAGATAGCTCTTGGCACCTTGGAACATGCCCAGTTCGCCGGTTCCCGGAGCGAAACGAATGGCATGACGCCCGGATTCGGGGCCATTGCCGCCCGCCTCGTAGCCGTACAGATTCACGCGTTCGTCATCAAGGAAAGCGTTCATGATGCCGATGGCGTTGGAACCGCCGCCGACGCATGCGCAAACCGCATCCGGATGGTCGATGCCGTACCAATCCTGAAGCTGCTGCTTGGCTTCCTCACCGATGATCTTCTGGAAGTCGCGCACCATTGCCGGGAACGGATGTGGACCTGCGACCGTGCCAAGCAGGTAGTGCGTGTCTTTGACGTTGGTGACCCAGTCTCGCAAAGCCTCGTTGATGGCGTCCTTGAGAATGCGATCTCCCAAAGTGACTTCCACCACCTCGGCACCGAGCATGCGCATGCGAGCGACGTTAAGCGCCTGACGACGCGCATCGATCTGACCCATGTAGATGCGGCATTTCAAGCCGAGCATGGCGCACACCGTAGCGGTGGCCACGCCATGCTGTCCCGCGCCGGTTTCAGCGATGACACGGGTCTTCCCCATGCGCTTGACCAGCAGAGCCTGCCCAAGCGCATTGTTGATCTTGTGCGCGCCGGTATGGTTGAGATCCTCACGCTTGAGGAACACACGCGCGTCGAGACCGGTTTTTTCTTTGAGACGCTCGGCGAAACGCGGAGCGTCAGTCAACGGTGATGGACGTCCAACATACTGCTGGTTCAGTCGTGCCAGCTCCTTATGGAACTCCGGATCGGCCTTGGCTTCCTCATAGACGCGTTCAAGCTCGTCAAGCGCCGTGATCAGCGCTTCCGGCACGTAACGTCCGCCGAATTGGCCGAAATATGGTCCTTCGTGGCTTGCCAATGGGGTTTGTTCGGATGCTTTCACTCTTGCTCCTGCCTTTACCAGTCGCTCCACAGCCTGCTCATGGTTGGCTGCGGTTGCGACACCTTCGCCAACCAGCACCGCGTCGGCTCCGGCGCGGGCATAATCCTCCAGCTCAACCGAACCGAACACTCCGGATTCCGCTACACGGATCACATCGTTCGGCAAATCAGCGGCCAGCTCGTTGTATTTGTTCACATCGACCTTGAGGTCCTTGAGATTCCGCGCGTTGATGCCGATGACTCGCGCTCCCGCATCAATGGCACGCTGGATTTCCTCACGGGTATGCGTTTCGACCAGCACCGTCATATTGAGACTATGTGCAAGCTCAAGCAAGGACTTGAGCTTGCCGTCGTCCAACGCGGCGACGATCAATAGCACCAGATCGGCACCGTGCGCACGCGCTTCCCAAATCTGATATTCCGTGACGATGAAATCCTTACGCAATACCGGGATTTTCACAGCTGCACGAACTTTATCGAAATCATCTAGCGATCCCAAAAAGCGACGTCCCTCGGTAAGCACGGAAATCGCGCTGGCTCCGCCCTTCTCGTATTCTCTGGCCAAAGCGGCTGGATCGGGAATATCGCTCAGGTGGCCTTTCGATGGCGAGGCTCTTTTGATTTCCGCGATGACCGGAATGCCGTCGGTCTTTTTCAGCCATTGCCGCGCATCAATAGGCGCTGGCGCGGCAAACGCCTGACGCTTTACTTCATCAAGAGGGATTTTCTGTTCGTGTGCTTGTTGATCTTCAACTGCTCCTGTAACCAGTTCATCGAGTACAGACATGGTGTTCCTTTCAGCATTTTACTCGATTGGTTAGCTTGATTTGACTCACAACTGGCGAAGCTGCGAGGCGATCTGCACCGCTTCGACGCTGGCCTCGGCCTTGTTGCGAGTCTCCTGCCACTCACTGGCCGGCACGGAATCAAGTACGATTCCGGCTCCGGCCTGCACGCTCGCTTCATGGTCGCGGATGAATGCCGTTCGAATGGCGATTGCCATATCGAGGTTGCCTGAAAAATCGAAATAGCCGACAGTGCCGCCATAAATGCCACGATCTGCGGGCTCAAGCTCGTCGATGATTTCAATGGCACGTGGTTTTGGCGCACCGGAAAGCGTTCCGGCTGGGAATGCCGACGTGAACACATCGAACGACGTCATGTCGGGGTTAACTCGCCCGGTAACGGTCGAACAGATGTGCATAATGTGGCTGAATCGTTTGATATCCATCAAGGATACGACTTCCACGCTTTCCGGAAGACATACACGGCTCAGATCATTGCGGGAAAGATCAACGAGCATGATGTGTTCGCTACGTTCTTTTGGATCGGCAAGCAGATCCTTGGCAAGTTGCTCGTCTTCCTCAATAGTGGTGCCACGAGGCCTCGAACCGGCAATCGGGAAGGTCATGGCATGGCCATTGTCCACTTTGATCAGCGTTTCCGGGCTGGATCCAATAACGTTGAAGTCACGCCCCTGCGCATCGGTCAACGACATGAAATACATGTATGGGCTGGGGTTGAGCGTACGAAGCACGCGGTACACGTCGAATGGATCGGCTGGCGAATCAATGTCAAGACGCTGGGAAATGACTACCTGGAACACGTCACCATCGATGATGTGCTGCTTGGCGATTTCAACGGAACGCTCATAATCGCTCTTCTCCGTACGGAAACGAAGCTCGGGCTGGCTAATGGTCTCATCCAACACATTGACGCGAGCTTCACCTTCGACAGGCGTGGCGGCCTTACGCTGCATATCATCCAATCGCGCCACCGCCTCGTCGTATGCCGCATCGGCACGGGTGGATCGATCGTCTGCATTCACCGCATTGGCGATCATCCATACCGATCCGGACACATGGTCGACCACAGCAATATCCGTGGCCAATGCCAGAACTGTTTCCGGCTGCCCGGTCTCGTTCGGCGCCTCGGCACGCAAGGTCGGTTCCCAATGGCGAATCGCATCCCAACCGACGGTACCGACCAGACCACTGGTCAGGTTCGGCAGTCCTTCGACATGCGGCGCTTTCAGTGTTTTCAGCGCAGCATGCGCGACTTCCATCACATCGCCTTCGGTAGGCACGCCTGCGGGAACCTGACCCAACCAATCGGCCTTGCCGTTGTTGGAACGCAACTGAGCCATGGAATTCACACCGATGAAGCTGTATCTGTTCCACGTGCCGCCAAATTCCGCGGATTCAAGAATGAATGTGCCGGAACGTCCTGCAGCAAGGCGTTCATAGAATCCGACAGGAGTCAACGAATCAGCCAGAAGTCGGCGCACAATCGGAATCACACGATATCCCTGATCAGCCAATTCGTGGAATTGTTCGCGACTCGGCCAGGTGGCGCCCCACTTGAGTGCTTGTACGCTGCATTCACTCATCGCTGGCCCTCCTGTTCCTTGGTACGGTATCCTACGACCACGGGCAGTTGCCCGCCTTCTTCGAAGCAGGATCGTTTGCCGGTATGGCAGGCCGCTCCCACTTGATCGACTTCAACCAGAATGGCATCCCCATCGCAATCCAGTGCGAAGGACTTCACATACTGGGCATGTCCGGAAGTGTCTCCCTTGCGCCAGTACTCCTGCCTGGACCTCGACCAGAACGTGACGCGACCAGTCATCAGGGTGCGTCGTATGGCTTCGTCGTTCATGTAGCCGACCATCAGCACTTCTTTGGTGTCGAATTGCTGGATGACGGCTGCCACCAGTCCTTTATCGTCCCTCTTGAGACGTTCTGCGATTCGTGGGTCAAGAATAGTGCTGTTGTCGTATGCTTCGTTGGTCATGATGGTGTTATTGATTTGTTTCTTCGATTATTGATTACGTTATTCGCCTGTTTTGCGGTTTTCGGCTTTCATCGCACGGTATAGCCGGCGGCCTTGATGGCATCCTTGACTTCGCCGATGGTGACTTTGCCGTAATGGAAGATCGACGCGGCCAACACGGCATCCGCTCCGGCTTCGATCGCCGGGGGGAAATCGGCAGCCTTGCCCGCACCTCCGGAAGCGATGATCGGAATCTTCACTTCCTTACGCACGGCTTTAATCATTTCCAAGTCAAAACCCTGTTGGGTACCATCCGCGTCCATGGAATTCAGCAGGATCTCCCCCGCGCCCAACTCCTGAGCACGCTTGACCCACCAGATAGCGTCAATGCCGGTGGATTTGCGGCCTCCCATGGTGGTTACTTCAAAGCCCGACTGAGTGTGTCGCTCGCCCTGCTCACGGCGTGCATCGACGGATAATACGAGCACTTGGTTGCCGAATCGTTCTGCGACACGGCCAATCAGCGTCGGATCATTGATGGCCGCAGTGTTGACTCCTACCTTGTCAGCTCCGCAACGCAGCAGAGAATCCACATCTTCAGGGGCACGTACGCCTCCACCCACGGTCAATGGGATGAAAATCTGTTCGGCAGTTCGACTCACCACATCGACCATGGTCTGCCGATGCGAGCTCGAAGCGGTCACATCGAGGAAAGTCAGTTCGTCGGCACCCTGACGGTAGTATTCCGCGGCAAGTTCAACCGGATCGCCGGCATCGCGAAGATTCTCGAAATGCACGCCCTTGACTACTCGTCCCGCATCAACATCAAGACATGGAATGACTCGGACTGCCAGTGACATGCTGTTTTACTCCTTCGCGCATAATCATGTGTGCAACGAATGCAAGAGTAACCGTTTTACGTTACGCATGTTCGTCGGAAGTCCGAGTAGCGGACAGAACAAGCATCTTTCCTTGAAATCTAATCTTGTTCCTTAGCTGCGAGCTGCCCGCATGCACCATCGATATCCTGCCCGCGCGTGTCTCGCAACGTCGCAGTAATGCCTGCTTTATGAAGGATATCAAGGAACTGCTGTTCATCCTCAGGCTTCGAAGCGGTCCATTTCGATCCTTCGATGGGATTGAGCGGAATCGGATTGACATGAGCCCAATTGTCACCGTAATGGTTCAATCGCTTAGCAAGTAATTTGGCATGCTCGGCTTGATCATTGATACCGCGCATCAGAGCATATTCGATGCTTACGCGACGTTTCGAAGCCAAGTAATAGTCATGTGCCGCATCAAGCACCTGCGTAGTATTGAAACGCTTGTTCATTGGAACGAGCTCGTCTCGCAACTCATCGCTCGGAGCGTGCAAGGACACGGCCAAACGCACCGGAATGCCTTCTGCCGTGAGTTTCTTGATACCTGGTACCACACCGACCGTGGAGACGGTGATGTTGCGTGCCGAAATGCCGAAACCTTCAGGTGGCATGGCGCTGATTTGGCGTACAGCGCTCAATACGGACTTGTAATTGCCCATAGGTTCGCCCATGCCCATGAACACGATGTTGCTCAGGCGCCCGAGACCACCAGCGACTTCGCCGTCGTGCATGGCTTTCGCGGCCACACGAACCTGTTCCAGAATCTCGCCTGCCGACATGTTTCTCGTCAGACCCAATTGACCTGTGGCACAGAACGGGCAGCCCATTCCACAGCCTACCTGGCTGGAAATGCATAAGGTGGTGCGGGTGGGATACCGCATGAGCACGGACTCAATAAGAGAACCGTCGAACAGACGCCATAGCGTTTTGATAGTAGTGCCCTCATCGGCCACTTGACGGGTCACTTCGGTAATGAGCGTTGGGAAAAACGCCTCTGCGGCTTCGGCTCGTTTCGCTGCAGGAAAGTCAGAGAACTCTTCGGCAGCGACGTCGAAATGCCCATAGTAATGATTGGCAAGCTGCTTGACTCTGAATTTCGGAAGTCCAAGATCCTTGGCTTTCGCGATACGTTCGTCTTCAGTCATATCAGCAAAATGCAGCGGCGGCTTGCCTCGACGCGCATGATCTTTGGAAAGCACGTCGCGGAAGGCACCGGTAGTGCCTCCTGGAGTAATACCGGTTTCCGGCAAATCCTTCGTGGAATTCACGGAGTCGCTCATGCTTGTGTTTGCCTTTCTCACATTCCAGTTGCCCACAGCAGCACGCACACGAACGGCGCGCACAGCAGAATGGAATCCACACGATCCATCACGCCACCGTGTCCCTTAAGCAGGTGTCCCATGTCCTTGATGCCGATATCTCGCTTCAACATGGATGCGCACAAATCGCCAAACGTTCCGGCGATGCCGATCATGAAACCGGCCACGACAGGGACCCACCAGCGGGAAATCCACACATCCGACCCGTACGTGCAGAACATCACGGCAAAAGATCCGATCATGGAGAACAGAATGGAACCTGCAAGACCCTCCCACGATTTCTTCGGCGAAATGCGGGGGCTTAGCTTGTGCTTGCCCAGCCATGCCCCGGCGAACAAACCACCGGTATCGCTCAACGCGGGCATGAATACCATCATAATAGCATGCGCGACGGGATGATCATTGAATGTCAACGGCATGATGAGGCAGGAAGCCAGAAGCGGAATGTACAGCACGGTGAACATGGAGACCGCGACATGGCTCAGCCTGCTATGGCTTACCTCTCCCTGCTCATGGTTGAAGGAGGATTCAAGTCTTGCGCCTGCATCGGTGTGGGAAAGCTTATCCGCCACGGCCAGAGAGATGCGGCTGCCGAACGTCACTTTAGCGCTGGCGGCGATCGCTACGACCACCAAAGACACCAGCACGCATACCGTCATGGCGACGATATGACGTTCGCTGTAATAGGTGGACAGCAACGTCGCCGCCGAACATACCCACAACACCGCCACGGGAATATGAAGTCCCGCAGTGGCGAAATCGACGCGCAGCTCCCAAAGGGCAAGCACCATGAACAGCACAACCAGATAGACGAACAAGTCAATGCTGATCAGCAGACACGCCAAGATGAGGATGACGAGCACCGCCCCTGTGGCGATGGCCTGCGGCATATTACGCCCCGTCTTCTTGTTGATGGCGTTGATGGCCTCTTCGGTTTCTTTTTCGAGCTGTTCCTGATGTTCCATCATGTTCCCTGTCTGGCTGTGCGTCGATTCTTTTCAGGAGATGAAGGTCTCTCAGACCTCCATGATCTCCTTCTGCTTGGCTTCGAGCAGGGTATCAAGTTCATCAGTGGTCTGCTTGGTGATCTTGTCGAGCTCCTTGAGCAGACGATCGCCCTCGTCCTCACCCATCTCGCCGTCCTTGATGGCCTTGTCAAGGGATTCCTTGGCCTTGCGTCGGATGTTGCGCACTGCGACCTTGCCATCTTCCGCCTTGCCCTTGGCGAGTTTGACATATTCCTTGCGACGTTCCTCGGTCAGCTCCGGCATGGTCAGGCGAATGACGTTGCCGTCGCGACGCGGGCTGGCGCCCAGATCGGAATCACGCAACGCCTTCTCGACGGCATTGGCCTGGGACGCGTCAAACGGAGTGACGGACAGGGTACGCGGTTCCGGCACGCCGATGGTGGCGATGGCCTTCAGCGGGGTCGGAGCTCCATAATAATCAACGGTGATACCGTTGAGCAGCGCCGGATTCGCGCGGCCGGTACGAATGCCGGAGAAGTTCTCCTTGGTGGATTCCACGGACTTGGCCATCTGTGCCTTGGCCTGTTCGACAATAGTTGCCATTTGTACTCCTTGTTGTTGGTTGTTTGATCGATATTCGACGTTGAATGTCGTTATTCAGCGAGTGTGGACTCCGCGGTGGAAACCATAGTTCCGATTTCCTCACCGAGAAGGGCGCGGGTCACATTGCCATTGCCTTCGAGCCCGAAAACACGGATGCGCTGCTTGTTGTCGCGGGCCATGGAAAGCGCGGATGCATCCATAACGGCGAGATTGTCGACGAGGGCACGATTATAGCTCAATGTGGCGAAACGCTTGGCGTTCTCGTCCTTACGAGGATCGGCGGTATAAACGCCGTCCACGCCGTTCTTGCCCATCAGCACCTCATCGCAATGGATTTCCAAAGAACGCTGAATGGACACAGTGTCAGTGGAGAAATACGGCATACCGGCACCAGCGCCGAAAATCACGACACGGCCCTTCTCCAGATGACGAATGGCCTTGAGCGGAATGTACGGCTCGGCGACCTGACCCATGGTGATGGCGGTCTGCACGCGCGTGGCCTGTCCCTCCTGCTCCAAGAAGTCCTGCAGAGCGAGGCAATTCATCACCGTGCCCAGCATGCCCATATAATCGCCGCGGGAGCGGTCGATTCCAGCCTGTTGAAGTTCCGCGCCGCGGAAGAAGTTGCCGCCTCCGACGACGATGGCGACCTGAACGCCCTGCTGCACCGCGGGAACGATTTCCTCAGCGATACGGCGGATGACGGACGTGTCAATGCCGACTTTGCCGCCGCCAAACGCCTCTCCGGATAGTTTGAGCAGCACTCTGCGTGGATTATCACCAGTGTTTTCGCCAGTCATGAAAAGCCTTTCTTGCCCGAGAACTCACGAAATTTACCGCTCTCAAGAGTATCGGCAAACACAGACACCACACCGCAACGACACAGCGTCGAGAAGAAAACAAAGTTGGCCATCACCCTGTGGATGATGGCCAACCTCATGGAATCTCTAGCGTCTAACGCACGGATTCACCATTGAAGCCGAATTCACTCAGCCTCGCCCTTGCCGACCTCGACACGAGCGAAAGCCACGGCTGCGCCGCCGACTTCCTTGAACAGGTCGCCAACGGTCTTGGACGGATCCTTGACATAGGACTGCTCGAGCAGGACGTTCTCCTTGTAGAAGGCATTGAGACGGCCTTCCACGATCTTCGGAACGATCTTCTCCGGCTTGCCTTCGGCCAAGGACTTCTCGGTGGCCACGCGGCGCTCGGACTCGACCACATCGGCCGGAACGTCCTCGCGGGTCAGCCACTGGGCACCCATTGCGGAAATCTGCAGAGCGGCTTCGTGAGCCACAGCAGCGCCGGCCTCATCGGTGGCGATCATGGCCACGATGCTCGGCGGCATCTCAGCGGACTTCTTGTGGGCGTAGATCTCAACGTGTGGACCCTCGACCTTGGCGAACTGGCCGACCTTGACGTGCTCACCGAACAGAGCGGCCGCCTCTTCGACGGCTTCCTTCACGGTGGCTTCGCCGGAAGCGGCTGCCAGCACTTCGTCCACAGAAGCGGCCTCGGCTTTGACGGCGTCTTCGAGCACGCTGTCAGCGAACTCCACGAACTTCGGAGTCTTGGCCACGAAGTCGGTCTCGGAATTCAGTTCGACGGCGTAACCGGTCTGGCCATTGGCGGATTCCACGACCTGGGAGGCGATGGTGCCTTCCTGAGCCTTGCGACCTTCGCGCTTGCCAGCGGCCTGGATGCCCTTGGCGCGGATGATTTCCTTGGCGCGAGCCACGTCACCCTCAGCCTCGGTCAGAGCCTTCTTAACGTCCATCATGCCGGCGCCAGTTTCCTCGCGCACCTGCTTGATCAGAGCTGCAGTGATTGCTGCCATTGATTTGTCTCCTCTGAAAAATAGTGATGCCCCATATGATGGGAGGCACAACACCTCCCATCATAGTGGATATTTTCACTCAGCCTTGGCTTCGCCTTCAGCTTCGGCTTCGGCTTCAGCCGGTGCGTCGGCGGCCGGAGCGCCCTCAGTGAGGAGCTCCTTCTCCCAAGCGGCCATCGGCTGCTCGGTCTCGCCCTCAGCCTTAGCGGCCTTGCCGGAACGCTCCAGCAGGCCTTCGGCCACTGCGTCAGCCATGAGGCTGGTCAGCAGTTCGATGCCGCGGATGGCGTCATCGTTGGCTGCGATCGGGTACTCGACGGACTCCGGATCAGCGTTGGTGTCGACGATGGCAACGACCGGAATGCCCAGCTTGTGAGCTTCCTCAACGGCCAAAGCTTCCTTGTTAACGTCAACCACGAACATGGCGGACGGAGTACGGTTCATGTTGCGGATACCGCCCAGCTGCTTAGCCAGCTTGTCCTTCTCGCGCTCGAGAAGCAGCAGTTCCTTCTTGGTCAGACCGGAACCACGCACGTCGGTGAAGTCCATCTCTTCGAGTTCCTTGAGACGGGAGACGCGCTTGGACACGGTCTGGAAGTTGGTCAGCATACCGCCGAGCCAACGCTCGGAAACGTACGGCATGTTCACGCGGACAGCCTGATTGGAAACGGCTTCCTGAGCCTGCTTCTTGGTGCCGACGAACAGCACGGTGCCGTTGTGAGCGACGGTAGCCTTGATGAAGTCGTAGGCCTTGTCGATCATGTCGAGCGACTTGAACAGGTTGATGATGTGGATGCCGTTGCGCTGGGTGAGGATGAACTGCTTCATCTTCGGATTCCAACGACGGGTCTGGTGGCCGAAGTGCAGGCCTGCCTTCAGCATGTCGCTCATATTGATCTGAGCCATGGTATTACTACCTCTTTCTGTCGGTTCTTGCCTGGTCATGCGTTCCTGCGTGCAGCCAAAGCCTTGCGGCGTCGGCCGACCGACACAGGTCGTCGCGAACATGACGCGAATTGGTTGTATGCCGGTTGACAATATTGGGTGGCTCAGGACTTTCACGACAAAGCCCTTCGCCGGATGGCACACAAGGCATAAAATACCATGGGGTCACGTCTTTTCGCAAAGACGTGACCCCAAGTCGTCATATCGGTGAGATGCGAACAATCACTTGTGGTGATTGCGCATGTAGCGCATCGCCTCTCGGCGTTCCTCTTTCTCCAAACGATCAAGATAGACATGACCGTTCAAGTGATCGGTTTCATGCTGCAACATGCGGCCCATAATGCCACGACCTTCCAGCACGACCGTCTTGCCTTCCAAATCGATGCCACGCACACGAGCGTAATCGGCGCGACGGGTCTTGTACCACAATCCCGGCACAGACAGGCATCCCTCATCTCCGTATTGTTCACCGCTGGTCTCTTCGAGGACAGGGTTGAGCACATACCCGATCTTGCCGTTGATGTTATAGGAAAATGCCCTCAGATTCACGCCAATCTGATTAGCTGACAAGCCAGCCCTTCCTGGATCGTCAACGGTATCAAGCAGATCCTGTACCAGATGACGCACGGCCGGCGTAATTTCCTTGATAGGATCACAGGGGGTACGTAGCACCGGATCAGGTACGACTCGAATCTCACGAATTGCCAAGATTATCGCTCCTCGTTCATGGTTGTTTCCTCAGTTTCCGATGAGTCTTCCGGCGTTTGGAACTCGCCGGCGTCTTCGGTCTGCTTCTTAATTTTCTCCTGCATGGTATCAAATGCCTGCCGAACCTTCGGACTTACGGATTCGGAAGCCTGACGCATGGATTCGGAAGCCTGCTTGACCGTTTCGGTGGTTCGGTCAAGAATCTGCACCGTCTTTGGCAGCGGTTTGTTGGATGGCTTCGGCGCATACAGCACATTGTCGATGACATTTTCGTACCGCTTAAGCACCTTCGGCCTGACAACTTTCAGGCTCGCCGTCAGAGTGCCCTTCTCCTGGCTGAACTCCTCGTCGAGGATTTCGAACTTGCGAACGGATTCAGCACGAGAGACATTCGCATTCGCCTTTTCGACATACTGCTGAATGAATGCGCGCACGGCATCGTTCTTCGCGATCTGCTCCATGGGCATGTTGCTATCAAGTCCCTGCTGTGCAAGCCAGGAACGAACCATCTCCTGATCAAGCTCAATCAAAGCTCCGATGAACGGCTTGCCATCACCGACCACCACACCATGCGACACGATCGGGCAAGTGTTGATGACATCTTCCATAGGTGCCGGACTGACGTTCTTACCGCCGGCCGTAATGATGATATCCTTCTTGCGACCCGTAATGTACACGAATCCGTCGTCGTCGATGGTTCCCAAATCGCCGGTCTTCAGCCAGCCATCAGCCATCTTGACATCGGCTGTCAGCTCCGGCTTCTTGTAGTAGCCAAGGAACACGTTGGGGCCCATCACCTGCAGTTCGCCGTCGTCATCGGTGCGCACGCCCATGCCCGGCCCGGGCTTGCCTACGGAACCGACGCGGTTGGCGTCCTGCCAGTTGACAATCATGGGAGCGGCGGTTTCCGTCATGCCATAGCCCTGAATGAAGGTAATGCCATCCATACCGTTGAAGAAATGGGCGAGATCGACGTTCAAAGGAGCGCCGCCACAAGCCAGATATCTCATGTTCGGACCCAAAGCAGAACGAATGGATTTGCCTACGACAGACATAAAGAACGAATGTTCGGCACGAGCCACAATGGAATGGCGTCCGGTTTCCTGCTCGTCCTTCGACCATTGCACAAAATGATCGAAAGCCTTGGCGAACACTCTTCCACGAATACCCGCTCCGGCCTTTTGCGAAGCCGCGTTATACACTTTCTCGAACACACGGGGAACTCCCAGCAGATAGGTCGGCTTGAAGCTACGCAGATCGGCAAGCAGATGCTTGGCTCCGGGCAGATAGCCGACCACCCCCTGCCCGCCAATCGCAACATACTGAATATAGCGAGCGAAGCAGTGCGCCAACGGCAGGAACAACATCAGACGATTCGGCTGATATAGCATTTCATCGAGAATGATGTAGCCGTTCAGCACGATATGCGTGAAATTCCGGTGAGACAGCATCGCTCCCTTGGGCTTGCCAGTGGAACCAGACGTGTACACAATGGTGAGCATGTCATCGGCCTTGACCCTGGAAATCACCTGATCGAGCGTGTCCTCGCCGACACCTTCTCCAAAATCAGCAACGGCATCAAGACCATCCGCCTTGAAGTTGAAGACGTAGCGCAGGCTGCTGTGCTCATCGCGAATCTGTTCAAGCGTTTGTGTATGCGCGAAATCACCGGCAAAGGCGATGATCGGATCCACCTCTTCGATGATGGACGCGGCCTGCCTGGCGGAATCGGTTTCATACACGGGCACGCTTACCGCGCCGATTGCGGCGCAGGCAAAATCGATGACTCCCCATTCGTAGCAGGTAGGCGAATAGATGACTACCATGCTTCCGGCCTTGACCCCTAGGCCAAGAAGACCTTTCGCAACCGCGCGCACACGCTCAAGCATCTCCCCCGCCGTAACGTCATGCCATCGACGAGTCTCGTCGTCCTGCCATTGGGCGATGAGATCATCAGGATCACGTTTAGCGCGTCTGGAGAGCAGTGCGAAAACGGTATCCTCATCCGTAGTGCTATACGCAGGTTCCGGTACAAATTCTCTCAACATGAGTCCCTATAGTAGTTGCAGTATGCTCAAGGCACGCTGAAAACCCTTGAAAACGGCTGAATTCAGCCAATTCCAAGGGTTTTGAATGGTTACTTGTTATACGTCACACGCCGAAATCAGCGACTTCGCACTTCCAAGCAGATCCCTTGAGGACGCACTTCAAATTGCTGCACAGCCTTCGTCCTCCAATGCCCATCAGCACGGTGCTTTCGAAGCATGTCGGAGAGACCAACCAGCTGTCAACGTAATATACGGTGATCGGAAGCAGACCCAACTGCGCGTATATCCTCACATCCTTCTTCATCTGTGCTGCGATCTGAGCGGAGGCATTTCTCAGCTTTCTCATGCAGGCCTCGCTCAATACCCTTTCCACGCGTGCTTCTTTCTGCCTGCCACGGAAGATATCGACAACATTGCAGATCAACTGCGCCGCGAACATGTTCATGGAGTAGGCAAATTCAGCATCGCACGGCCCAGGCATTATCTGGATGTAATGGAATGGTATTTTCCTGCCGAAAAGATCTGAATTAAGAAACCCATCATACGAGGGAAGCGTTTTATCGTAATCGAAAACCGGCTTTCTGCCAAGCTCAAGAGATATCCTTTCCCACTCTGTCAGGTTTTCTCCCTCGCGTTTCTTCCCACTTTTATCAGCGCGCTTCGCATTGGCCGCTGATCCCTGGTCAGAAGGTGGAACCTCCGAGAAGGGCTCGTTAGCCTCCGGCGGCGGAACATCATTTTCACATGAATCATCCATGATGAATCCCTTTCTTATTCGCCCGACTCATCGTTGAGAGGGGGTGTAAGAACCATTAAGGCACAAAAGCCATCCCCCGTCAAGTTGACATTTGATTCTTGTGGATAAGTGGATAACTTCAGATATTTCAAACACTTTAGAACACCCTAAAGATAAATTTTATACCCCTAAAACATTACAAAAAAGGGTGGCATATCGTTGAAAAAACAAAGAGAATCCTTCTTTGGCGAAAAACCCTAAGTTCGTCTCAAAAACGCTTAGTAAAAATGAACGGCATTAGCCTTCACTGAAAGATAATGATCATGTTTGTTCGTATATGCTCACATAAAGTTATGTTACCGGGCATACACTCCTCTAAGTGCGCTCAAGAAAAATAAAAAAAAATTGGCTCTGCGGCGTTCGCCGCAGAGCCGTCTGAGAATGGGCTCCCCCACCTGGACTCGAGCAGAACTGGTTTTCTGGCTTATCATCATGTATGTACTCTTCCTCCGGATGCAGTACGGAAGCTGCTTCGACCCCGTCGATCCGTTCAGGGAGAACGGTTTTCTTCTGATCGGGCAGGCTGATGAACAAACCGAAGAACAGGATGGGGTCGAAGGGGACCGCCGTGTCTGAGGTGCACGTTCGGGTGCATTCGTCCGATGATGTTAAACAATGAATAAGTCAAAAATATATGGTCATGAAGGAACACAGATAGGTGCAGCCGGTCTGGTCGAGCCTGATGATTGAATGACTCTCCGAGTCCGGTATCGCCTCAAAGTCAAGGAAGGTGATTCGGGCGAATGGGCGAAACTCGATCCCATAAAAGCGGGCGAAAGTTCGGAGCGGTCATCGCAAGGAAAAGGGACGACGGATCGGTGTCGGCATGGCTGGCAAGATACTCCTCTCCCGTGGATGGTCGGCGCGTGCAACGCTCCTTTCCCGACCGCATCCGCGCCGAGGCGTGGCTCTATGACGAGTCGATGCTCGTGGAGCTCCACAAGCGCGGCAAGCAGCAATGGGTGCATCCGACTGAACGCGACAGACGGCGATGCGCAACGACGATGACGTTCAACGAGCTTGCAGACTGGTACGTGCAGACCCATAGGAAACCGGACGGGACCACGCTGCGCGGCGCGGCGAAACGCAATCTCCGCACCGATGTCGACCATCTCAAACAGGTCTTCGGCCCGATGAAACTGAACCAGATAACCCCCGACGTGATCTCCGCTTGGTATTTCGGACCACACGACGAGGGGGTGTGGGTGTTTCCCCGCACATGCCAGAGGCTGAAAGCGATAATGGCGTTGGCGTGCTCCGACAAATTCGGCACGGGAATGCCTCTTCTGGATTCCAATCCGTTCATTCTGCCGATCCCTCCGGATCCCGAGCCGAAGTCGTGGAGCGTCCCGCCGCTGACGGGCGGACAACTGGCGGCATTGTACGAGTCGATGCCGGAATACGACAGGTTGAGCGTGCTGCTCGCGGCGTGGGCCGGTGGAATGAGGATTGGCGAGGTGTGCGCCCTGACCGTGGATGATTTCGATCTGGAGAAACTCACCATGAGCGTGAGCCATTCCGTATGCCGCGGCGACACCGATACCGGCCCCTTGACCCTCGGACCGGTGAAATCGCACCACTCCCGCCGTGTATGCGTGCTTCCGAGCATGCTGACGCCGTTGATTCGGCAGCACATCGCCATGAGGGCCGACCAGTCGAGCCCGTACATGTTCCAGGGCAGGCAAAGTCCCATCCTTCCTCCCACCACGCTGAGCAACCATTTCCGCCAGGCGAGGGAGCTCGCGGGCTGTGAACAGGCCACGTTCCGCACCCTGCGTGTGACCCACACGACTCTGCTCATGCAGAACGGCGGCACGGTCCGCGAGGCGATGGACAGCATAGGCGATTCCACCCAGGAGGTCGTGATGCGCCATTACACGCGCACCGTCCCCGAACACCAACGGCAGGTGGTGAACCGCATGGCCGAATCCATGGTTTCGGACAGTTCGGACCTGCAACGCGTCCTCGGGATGCGGCGGGACGGGCGGCCCGAGTCCGCGCGCCTAGCTTACGCGGGCATGGAGGAGGCCGGTGTGGGAGGCAAGCTCGACCTCATCCTGGCCATTCTGGGCGACCTCGTGGCGCACGAGTGAGTTCCCCGCCCAGGCTCGAACAAGCGCACTCCGCACAAAAATATCAACTGCAACATAATGTTGCAGTTGATATTTTTTGTTCCGCCACAAGTTGGTCATGACGCGCATGGGATTCGACGGCCGTCGACGCGGATGCGCATGGGGCCTTGCCATGCCGAATCCGGACGGACGCCACACGGAATATCAACTGGTCCATTATGGACCAGTTGATATTTTTCGCCACATGCCGAACATGTTCCGGCGTTTATCGATGCGGATGCGTGTGGAGCCATGCCATGCCGCATCCAAACGATCCCATGCGGATTATCAACTGCGTCATAATGACGCAGTTGATAATCTCCACGTTCCTTCATCGGGCCTTCTCCCCCGCTCCCGCGGAATCCCTCCCCGTCTCCATACCGTTCCCTTACGGGAATATCGGTGTTTTCAGCGTCGTGGACCGTGTGGAGGTGGGATGGAAGGCTGTTGTCCAACGTGTGGGAGGCTTGCATGTCCGAATCGAAGGGCGGACTCACGAAAACGATAGCGATATGCGGTATGGCGGTGCCGTTGGTGCTGATCGCGCCGGTGGTCCTGCTGATAACTTTCAGCACGATCCTCGTGTCGATGGTCCAATCCCAGTACGGCACGACATGCGGAGCGTCGTCCATGTCATCCACGTCATGGGTCGCGTGGGCGAAACAGATCGCGGACGACGACTCCCACGGCTACAGCCAGGTCCACCGCAACGGGGATCCCGACTACGACTGCTCGTCCCTCGTGTATTACGCGTTGAAGAACGCGGGATTCGACGTCGGCCCGTACGCGTTCAACACGAGCGGCGAGCCCGCCGTATTGGAGAAGGCCGGGTTCGAACGACACGACTGGACGAAGGTCGGGGACCTGCAGACCGGCGACATCGTATGGCGTGACGGTCATACCGAGATCTACATGGGCGACGGGAAGTTCGTCGGCGCGCACCACGACGAGAACGGCGGAATCACCGGATCGAAGGGCGGAGACCAGACCGGCGACGAAATCAGCGTCACCTCGTACGCAGCCGGCTATACCGCGTATTTCCGCTGCAAGACCCCGTCCGGTTCGGACAGCACGGTATTGCAGGCCGTGGCGGGCAGTACCGGCGACGGTGGTTGGGACGGTCTGACTTCGGGCCAGGCCAAATCGAACTGGTTCGGCGGCAAGGCCGGTCCGGACAATGCGTGCGTGACGTATCCCGAAGGCCAATGCACTTGGGGCGCGTGCGTACGCGCCTACAAGCTGGGTTGGAAGCATGTGGGCCAGTATTGGGGCAACGGGCAGAATTGGGCTGCATCCGCCGGTGCCGAGGGATACCGGACCACGACCACCGCTCCCGTGCCGGGCGCGATCATCAGTTTCCCCGCGGGCGTGCAGGGAGCCGATAGCACGTACGGCCATGTCGCGGTCGTGGAAAGCGTGGACACGTCGAAGGGCACGCTCCTGTTGAGCGAGATGAACGTGAAGGGCGCGGTGTACTCGTCCCGCACGATCCCGATCAAGAGCGGCGCGACCTACATCCTCCCGAAGGACCAGATCACGGGCGCGGGCGGCACCGCAGGCGTGCAGCAATGCTCCACTGGTGACGACGCCGGATCCGACGTGAGCGGAGACAAGGCCAGTGTCGAGGACGCGAAGAAGATCGCGAAACGACTCGTCAAGGAATACGGGTGGGACGATTCCGAATACGACTGCCTCGTGCGGATCTGGACCAAGGAGTCCGGCTGGCGGTGGGACGCGGAGAATCCGAGCTCGGGCGCGTACGGCATCCCCCAATCATTGCCCGGCAGCAAGATGGCGTCCGCGGGCCAGGATTGGAAGACGAACGCGTCCACGCAGATCAAGTGGGGTTTGAACTACATCAAATCCCGATACCAGACGCCGTGCGGCGCGTGGAGCGTATGGCAGTCCCAACACTGGTATTAAAGGAACCGCATAAGAAGGAGACCTCGATGGAAATGATAGTTTTGGCGGACGGCACGCTGAAGGGGCTGAGGCCCGATCCGAGCTGGGACGTGTCCGGCGTGCGCGACATGGTCGGCGGCATCGTCGCGATCGCCCTGGTCCTAGCGGTCGGCGCGATCATCCTAGGCTGCGTCAGCATGGTGCCCGGACTCGTGTCGAACAACATGATGGAACGGGCGTTCAGCTGGAAGCGTCTGCTCGCGGCCTGCCTCGTGCCGTTCGTGATCGGCGCGGCGGTGTCCGGCTGGGGTTGGAGCTGCAACGTGTTCGGCACGGAGGGACTGACCTCGAACCGTGCGACCACGCAGGCTTCCGGCTCCGCGGCCACGGACCTGAAGGACAACCGCGGCAAGGGCGACGACTCCCTGACCGACCTGGTCTCCCAACTGGGCAAAGACATCGCCCAAGGCATCGGCGACAGCGTGAAATCCGCCGTGACGGACGCGGTCAAGGAAGCCACGAAGGGCTGGAACTTCTTCACGGGCGGCGACGGCAAGGGCAACATCTTCCAGAAGGCAGCGAACGGCGTCTCAGGCGTGGCGTCCGGCGTGTGGAACTTCTTCACGGGCGGCGGCAAGTAGCGGCGTTCCGACACGATCCCCAGCTCCTCCGCTGATATCGGCACGGGTATGGATCGGCCGGGGTGGAATTGGATGAAAGGAGTGTGAATCATGTTTCACCATTTCGCGGCGGTAGCCGCCGTATCATCCGTCACCGCGTCGACCGGCGTGCTGTCGCAGGCCACCGGTCTGACCGATTCCGACCTGAACAGCCTGAACGTGAGCCCGAACTTCTCGTTCTTCCCGTTCATGCAGCTCGTCTCGGACATGGTCGGAGGCCTGTGGGCGTTGAGCCTGTACATCGCGATCGCGGCATGGATCTGCGCGGCGATCGCGTGGATCGCGGGCCGTGTGATCCATTCGGGTCCGATGCAGCAGTACTCCGGCACCGTGTTCATCTGGTGCGCGCTGGCCACGATGATCCTGGGCAGCAGCATGGCAATCGTGAAGTTCTTCGCGACGCAGGCGCTGTTCTGATCGCGTGTTCGGACGCATCCCTTTCGTTTCGGGCCGTGGCCGCGCGTTTCCACGCGCCGGCCGCGGCCCGTTCCTTTGTCTTCATCTTTTTCTGTAAGGAGGTCTGATGAGTCTGATCATCCAGACCGTGTTCTCGAACCTCATCGACTGGCTGTTCAAGCCGTTGGACTCGTTGTGCTCGAACATGCTGACCGGCGCGTTCAGCGGCATGGTGGGCAGCATGTCGAACGACGAGTGGAACATCGCGATCACAGTCGCGAACCGTATCGGTTGGATCATGGGGTTCGTGAACATGGCGTTGTGCATCATAGCGGCGTTGCAGGGCGCCGTGAAGGGTTCCGTCGCGGACGTGCTGAAAAGCTTCGCGATGGCGGTGCTCGCTTGGCCGTTGACCGCGGTGAGCGTGAGCGTGATGATCACGTTGGACGGGATCGTCGGCAGGATCACGAACCGCATCCTCATGATCCCGTTGGACGGGGAAGGCACGGCCGGCGACCCGTTCGGAGACAGCGTCGTGTCGAACCTGATCAGCTCGACCGTGAAGGTCACGGGCGGGTTCGACCTGATCATCCGCATCGTCATGTATCTGGCGGTGTTCATCGCGACCCTTGCGTTGGCGGGCATGCTCGCCGCGCGTGACATCACCCTGATCCTGCTTGCGGGCATCGCTCCCCTGCCGATCATGATGGCGGGTTGGAAGACGACCCGTCCCGCGGCCGCGAAATGGGTGTCGTCCGTCGTGGGCGTGCTGTTGAGCGCGCCGTTGAGCGCCTTGGTCATCATGGTGGGTTCCGCGCTGTGCTACGTCGCGAAGACCGGCGACGGGTGGGCCGAGAGCCTGTTCGCCGCGCTGATGGGCGTCGCGACGCTGTTCATGGCGTGCTTCAGTCCGAAGCTGATCATGCCGGTCGTGTCGTTCGTGGGCAACAACATCAGCGCCGACATGCAGGCGCGGGGCGGCAAGGTCGGTCCGAACGCGATCAAGGCCGCGGTGCAGGTCACCGCCAGCGTGGTGTCCGCCGCGACCGGCGCGGCGACGGGCGGCGCGGGTCTGGCCGCGAACACGGCCGCGAAGGGCGTTTTGGGCGCGGCCCAGGGTCGTCCGGCCGACGTGGGCTCCGCGATAGGCCAACTGTTCTCCAAGGGCCATGGGCAGGACACGTCGTCCGAAACGGACGCGGGGACCAGACAGGCCGCACAGTCGTCCAATTCCAGTCCGTCCGGATCCGCGTCCGCTCCGTCCATATCCACGCCGGCCGTGTCCGGCGCGACGGACGGCATGGACCACACCGGTTCCAGCCAGGTCATGGACTCCGCGAGCGACTCCGGCCATACCGGTTCCGACGCTGCGTCCACGCCGGTCCCGGCAACGCCGGCATCGTCCTCGGCGTCGGCGCAGTCCATGTCGGCCGTGCCGGGTTCGTCCGACCGGCCCGTGTCCGCGCCCGGCGCTCCGGGCGGCAAGGGCGGCGACGCTCACGCGGACGGCGGCCAGGGAGGACAGGGCGGCATGGGTGCAGCCGGAGGCAGAGGAGGCCAAGGCGGTTCGGGAGGCATGGGCGGCCAGGGAGCCGGCCCGGGCCAGTCCGCCCCGTCGCCCGGCGTGAACGGCGGCGTGGCCGGTCCGACCATCGGCTAACCCCGGCCGGTATCGCCGCCGGTCCGCGTGGACATATGCATGGAGCCCGCAAGAAGGCCGCGTTCCGGCCGTTCCGTGCGGGCTCCCGCGTCTTCACGATAACTGGTTTTGGAGGATCCTTATGTTTGGAGGTGCTCATGTCGAATGAGACTCAGGGCGGGAAGGTGCCCGCCGCGTCGTTCAGCCGCCTGTCGGCCACGAACGTGGTCCTTGGCTTGGACAAGGCGCAATTGATCGTGTGCGTCGCGGGACTCGCGGTCCTGGTCGCGGGCGGCGCGATGGGACTGAACGTGCCCGTGATGGTGTTGGGCGGCCTGCTCCTCGCCTATGGCGTGCCGCGCGTCCAGGGGTTGAGCCTGGTGTCGTGGACGTGGATCTGGCTGCGTTGGCGGGGACGGCTCAGGGACGGCACGAACCGTTGGTCGTATTCGCCGCTCGCGTCCGGACGCCCGTTGGGCGTGTTGGGATTGTACGGGCATGTCGAGGACCGCGCGCAGACCATCGAGGGCGCGGGCAGCGAGGTCGTGGGCACGCCGTTCGGCGGGGCCTGCTACCTGTGGGATCCCGACAAACGCCAGGCCACGGCCGTACTGACCGCGAACGTGGAGGAATGGGTCCTGTCGTCCGACGACGCGAAGGCGTCCAGGGCGATGGCGTTGAACACGATGCTCAAGGACCTGTCCGAGACGGACGGGTTCGTCGAACTGAAGGAGACCGCGTTCGTGCTTCCCGGCCACACGCCGCCCGAACCCGAATACCTGAAGTCCGACGCGACGCCGGAATGGGCGCGCCGCGATCTCGCGGACCTGTGGCACCTGCCCGACATCCTCACCCCGCTGCAGAACATGAACTACATCAGCGTGAGCGTGAACGCGGACCGGTTGGGCAAGCTTTCCCGGAAGGACCATACCGAACGCGCGGCGGTCGGCATCGCGTTGGGCGAACTCGTCAAGATGAGGGTCGGTCCCGACCTGCTGAACTGCGGGGCGCGCGCGAAGTCGATCCGCTGGTGCTCCGTGGACGACCTGAGGTATCTGATCCGCACGGTCGCCGATCCGGAGCACGCGTACGACAGGCCTCCCATGAACAGGGACGATCCGACCGTGACCTGGTGCGAGGAGTCGAAGGAGCACGACTACCTCACGTTGGACTCGTGCGTGGCCCGCACATACTGGATCTACCAGTGGCCCGACTTCGACGTGAGCGCGGGCTGGATCCGCGACCTGGTCACGGACCGGAGGATGATGGCGTTCTGCCATATCTGGCGTCCCCTGTCGATGGAACAGTCCGAGGCGGATCTGCGCAACCGCAAGAGCAGCATCCGCCAGCGCAGCAAACTCCAGGACCAGCGCGAGAAAAGCCGCGACGAACGCCGCGAGGAGAAGGAGCAGCAGCTGCGCGAACTGGAACAGGAGGCGAACTGGCCCGACACCGACCACCAGGGATACGTCGCCCTGTTCGCTCCGAGCCTGCCGGAACTCGACGCGTTCGACCGCGACATGCAGAACAAGGCGAAGAACTGGCATATGAAGCTCAATCCCGTCAAAGGCGACCAGAGGGCCGCGCTGACCACGATCCTCCCGTTGGGCATCTGACTTCCGTGCCCGCCGTCGATATCGGACGTGATGAGTGTGGGATGATTGACTGCGCGGACCGGATTCCTTTCGGCTGGTTCCATAAGACCACACCGCGTCGCCTCCTCTCCGGCCGGGAAGGGACGGCTTCTTCCTTAATCTTTCCGCCCCTTCCCCGGTCGGGCATGGGACCGTTCCCGGTCCGTTCCATAAAAGGCCTCCACTCCTTAGGCCCGGATACGGCCGGAACGGCCCCTTTTTCTATAATTCGGACCATGGAGGGAAAGGAACGGCTCATGGAACGCGACGACGCATGGATGGAACGCACGGCACGCGAAGCCTCGTCAAGGGAGGCCGCACCGGGCAGGAACCCGTCAACGAGGTCATAGCGTCGCGTCTCGCACGCCATCTCGACATTCCGGCCGTGGACTACAGGCTTGCGGAATACGACAATCGTCCGGTATGCCTTTGCGACGAGATGCTGTCCCACGACGAGGAAATGGTGTCCGCATGGCAGCTCATGGAGTCCATCAAACGCAACAATCGCCTGAACGTGCACGACCAGTGGGTCGAGGATGCGGTCGCGTTCGGCTGCGCGCGTGGCGATATCCTCCACGCCACGGACGATTGGCTTCTCGTGGATTGGCTGACCCGCAACACGGACAGGCATTTCAACAATTTCGGTCTTATCCGGAACATCAACACCTTCGAGGTGCGCCCCGCTCCGCTGTTCGATACCGGCACGAGCCTATGGGCGGGACAACTGCGCGTCACCAACGAGGATTACCGGACGCGACCGTTCTATTCGACCTACAAGACCCCCACGGCCCGAAGGCAGTTGCGCCTTGTGTCCGACTGGTCGAGGTTCAATCTGGAAGCGTTGTCCGACTGGCCGGATTAGGTCGCGCACCGCCTGTCCGTCACGGGAATGCTCGCCCCCGCACGAATCGCCGCCATCCGTGATGCTCTTCATGGACGAGTTTCGTTCGCGAGGCAGGTGCGTGACGAATCCGTTCCCTCTTTGCCCGCAGTGCGTTCCTCCGTACGGTTCCGGCCCCAGGCAGACCCGGATTCCCACTTGCTTCCGATGCCGTCTCCCATGGAGAATCCATCCGCCCCGCAGCCGGACAAGCCGGAATTCAGCCCCGAACCGTAGCGTACGTCTGATCCATTCACGTCCGATCCGCTTCGGATGCCGCGCCGATATCGCGGATTATCGGACCCGGGTCATGTGGACTGTTTGAACGGACCGATTCCATTTACGTCTTCTCTCGTGGAACCGGTCCGTCCACATCGTCCGGACGGACGGGAATCTTCCCTTCTCCTAACTCTCCCCGTCCGTCCGGCCGGACCGTCGGCGGGAACCGTCCCTCACGAATCCCCTCCACCTGTCTGGTTCGATTTAGACTCCCGCCGGCGGCCCGTCCCTTACATTTTCCTTTCTCCCGCATTCGTCCGGCGACACGCCGATATCGTGGATTATCGGAACGGCCGCATGTGGACTGGTTGACGGCACGATATTCCCGAAACTGCTTTCTCTCTCATATGGGCTCGTGCCGCGTGTGGAAATCACGGCCGGACGGGAATCCGCGAATCCCCCTCGATTAGTCCCGTCCCGCCGCATGGGCCACCGTCCGGGATCATGGACTCCCTTGATCCGATCGCTTCAACCTCGGACGGCGGCCCTTTTCTTACCTACGGGAAAGGATGAGTGATGGCGCGACGTTTCGACCCGCAATGGCGGCCCACGTTCGCTCCCGGCCGGGACGACGATCCGGATGATCCTGATGATATCGGGTGGGACGATGGCAGTGGGTATGATGGTGGTCCGCGACACGGCCGCAGGCCGCGCACCGGCGTGGTCGTACTCGGCGTGTGCGCGCTCGTCACGGCCGTGGTCTCGGTCGGTCTGACGGTCGCGGAGTCACGATTGAGCATCAAACACAACGGTCTCGTGTCCGACTGTTCGGACGCGGTCGTGGGCATGGACACGGAACACGACCGGCTGGAGGCACGCGTGGAGAGGATGAACGCCATGCTGGACATGCCAACGCTCCGTCAATCCAATCCAAGCCTCGCCGACACGTACGCGGAACTCAGACTGGTCGCGGACCCGTTGGACATCTCCTGCCCGACCGACGCGGACAACGACACGCTGACCGAACGGGCCGGCAAGGCCAACGCCCGCGCCGCATCGTACCGTCGCCAGATCAAACGGATCGAACGGTTCGAACAGGCCGCGTCCGACCTGCTCGACTCGTCCCAACAGGAGGACGACGCCACCAGGTTGGAGGAGGACATCAGCCAGGCCCAGGACCTGCTCGACCGGACGCAGGACATGGAACTGAAGGTCCCGTACCTGCGCACCCGCCTGTCGGACTCGCTCGACCAGGCCCGATCATCGGCATCGTCCGACGACAAGGGCCGGATGGCCGACCTGCTGGAGGATCTGATGGGCCAGGTGCGTGAGAGCGCGGACCTTACGGACCAGCAATGATCCGATATCGGGTCGGGGGCATGTGGTCTGGTATAGGAAACGATTGACATGAGGATCGGAGAAAGAATCATGGACGAGAACACGAACACAACGGACGCCCTCCTCGGCGTGGCCGACGCCGTCGTCATGGACGCTCCCACGCCAGACGACGGCAACGGGACGAGGAATCGTAGGCCGGTGGTGGTCGCGGTCGCCTCCGTCGCGATCCTGGCGTTGCTGGTCGGCGGCGGCTATCTCGGCTGGAAGACCTACACGGGCCACCGGCTGGCCGAGGCGAGACAGGCGTGCGTGGAAGCGTCGGAAAGCTACCACAAGGCGGCGGACTCGTACTCCAAGCTGGTGGATGGCGATGCGGCCGCGGCCTCCAAGGTTGCTGCGGGGCAGGTGGCGGATGCGAAGACCGTGGGCGCGCTGTCGAAAGAGTTGAAGGTGACGGTACCGAAGACGGTGGCGTGCACGGCCGACGACAAGGCGGGCTACGAGTCGAAGACCGGCCTGATCGAAAAGAACACCGGCTGGTACGCGAAGCATACGAAGAGTCTGAAGGCCGCGGTCGGGGCCGTGAACGATTCGAAATTGGAGAAGACCGTTTCCGACGCGGAACGGTTGCTGAAGGATTCGGACGGCAAAGTCCAGGACGCGTCGACGCGCGACGAACTGTCCAAGGCGATCAAGGCCAGGGATGCGGAGGCCATTGCGGCCGCGTCGAAGAAGGTCAACGATTCGATGGCTGCGAAGACGAAGGCGGACGAGGAGGCGCAACGCAAGGCCGAGGAGGAGCAGGCCGCCCAGGCCGCCGCCGAAGCGGCCGCCGCCGCCCAGCAGGCGCAGCAGTCGTATGCGCAACAGTCGTACACGCCCTCGTATTCGGCTCCCCGACAGTCGTATACGCCCTCGTATTCGGGCGGTTCGACGTCGGGTGGTGGCTCCGGAAGCAGCGCGCCCGACTTCGTTCCAATCAGCGGTGGACACGGCTGCACAACCGACTGCGGCCCTTTGACTGATTACATCTATCACTGATTCAATCAGTCTCTCGCTCTGTTGCTTCTTCAGGGACCCTTCGGGGTCCCTTTTTCGTATCCGCATAGTGCCTTGACGGACGGAAACGAATCCGATATCGACGTTTGTCGGCGTCCGCGCATGTGAAGTGTTCGGACGGGATCCGTTTTCCCGACCGACCCCACCGGGAGTGGGGTGAACATCTGCAGATGAATCTCTGAAAGGAGAAGGAACATTGGGTTCCAAGAACAGTAACGGAAGGAAGACGCTGGCCCTGCTCGCCGCCACGGCGACATTGGCCGGCGGTCTGACCGCCGGCACCGCCTACGCTGGCGGCGGCGGAGGAGACCAGGGAGGCACGGGCGGCTCCGGCTCGGCCGCGCAGTTCTGGCAGTACAAGGACGACGCGTCCGGCTCATGGGGTTCCGCGACCGATCTGGGCAGCGTGAGCCGTGCCATGGCCGCGGCCGGCGTGCGCATGGACGATTCGGCCGGCAAGGCCGCCAAGGCGTTGAGCGACGCGAACGCGGAATGCGTGAATGGCTTCCACCAGAGGCATCCGGGCGAGGGCGACGGCGACTGCCGCGTCGTGGCCGTGGGTGCGGTCCCCGGCAACGGGTCCACCACCAGCGTGTGGAACGGATCCGGCGTCTACGACGCGAAGGTGTGGAAGGACAACTGGAACAAGAACGTCGCGCCAAACACTTATAAATACGCCGGTACCTACGCCTACAAGACGTCCACCCCGTTCGATGACGATCCGTCGAACAGCGTCGACAAGATCATGGAAAACCATGTCGACTCGACCCGCAGCATCGTCGTGATCGTGCTCGACAAATACCAGCCCGCACCGGCGAACTACGATCTGACTGTCACCACGAACCAGCAGATGAACGCCAACGTGACGGTCGGAAGCACGGACGCGGTCACGGACACGATCCACGCGTCCCGCAACGGCAGCACGATCAGCGAAAGCGTGAACGCGAACGTGATCCTGCATTACAACGGCCATCCGGACGGATACGTGGCTGCGGCCAGCGCCACGAAGTCCGTGTCCGTCGCGAACGACGGCGACACCCAGTCCCCGAGCTTCACGCCCGCCGACCTGGGCATGACGCACTGGCAGAAGGGCGACTACTGGTTCGACATCCAGATCGCCAAGCAAGGCAGGATGAATAACGCGGTCGACACCACGGACCAGGAGGCCAGCGAACTGTTCCACGTGCCCGACGTGCCGCCCGCACCCCCGACCAAGACCATCGACAAGGGCACTTCCGCAAGCCAGATGGTCAACCGCACCGTCATCACGTCCGGCACCGGCCGCGGCGGCTACGCGATGCGCTTCAAGGACACCATCACCCCGAACGGCGTCGCCTACGAGATCTCGAACTACAGGCTCGTCGACAAGAGCGACAACGACCGCGACGTGAGCGGCGAGTTCCAGATCGAATGGAACGGGAAGGACAACACCGTGACCGCCGTGCGCACCGCTGACAAGGGCGAGATGCCGCTCGACCACGAATACGAGTTCAGCTTCGACGTGACCGTCTCCAAGCCCGACTTCAAGAAGGTCAAGGACCAGGCGACCGTCATGTGGAACAAGACCGAACAGTCCACCGACGAGCATGAGTTCCCGACCTGGAAGCCGAACCCGGACAAGAGCTGGATCCGCCGCGGCGCCGACGGCAAGTGGGCCGCGGTTGTCGACCCGGGCCGCACCAACGCCACCGGCGCGGACGACCAGAAGTTCCTCGACGGCGACCAGGTCGCGTCCGTGGTCAACGGCACCATCGCCGCCGACCTCGTCCAGGCCCCGAAGAAGGTCGAGCTGAAGGACGATTGGAAGAACGCGGACTACATCTTCGACGCGACCGACGACGTGAAGAAGATCCGTGTCTACCAGGCCGACGCCGCGACCGAAACGCAGACCAGCGTCAGCGACATCGTGAACAAGGGCGAGGATGTGACCGACCGGTTCGACATCACCCTCAAGGGCACGACCGTCACCGCCACGGCGAAAGCCTCCTACCTCAAGAGCCTCAAGGGCCTGAAGTCGGCACGCCAGATCACCCTCCTGATCCCGGGCGAGACGAACTTCGCCAACGGCAAGGGCGCGGCACAGGTCCGCAAGGACCAGGGCGTCGCCGAGGGCGGCGAGGTCACGTTCTGCACCAGCTCGAAGGACGGCAAGGAACTGACCAACTCGGGCAGCGAGACCGTCAACGACCATGAGACCGCGACCAACGAGCCGAAGATCTGCGGCTACGTGCCCCCGGTCAAGAAGGACGTCGTGTCCGAAGCGAGCCAGGGCGGCGACCAGGAAAGCGTCCAGGGCAAGATCGTGTTCCCGGGCCAGAAAGTCGAATACCGTCTCGACACGCAACCCCAGCTGCCATCCGACCTCGCCTACGAGATCACGACCGTGAAGGTCACCGACACGTACGACCAGTACCTCCTGCCTGACAGGCAGACCCTCGAGGTCACCGACCTGAACACCGGCAAGACCATCAGCAAGAAGAAGTACACGACCAAGTGGGACGAGAAGGCGCACAGCTTTCAGCTCGCGTTCGACGGCGACTACGTGGCCGAGAACTGGAAGGCCGGCACCAACCCGCGCGTCCTGGTCCGTTTCGAGGGCACCGTGTCCGACAAGGCCCCGACCAACGTGAAGGTCGCCAACCAGTGGGGACTCACGTTGAACAACATGATCGTCCCGTCCAACGAGGTGTACAACGTCCCGCCGTCCTTCACCCCGAAGAAGGACGACACCCAATCCTCCACGCAGGGCGATCCGACCGTCGTGATCGACGGCAAGACCCTCCTGAAGGGCGACACCGGCAACTACACCGTCACCCTTGACGCCAGCCAGCTGAAGAAGGATGACACCGCATACCGCATCCAACGCCTCGGCATGATCGACGATTACGACGAGGAGTACGTCTCCATTGACCCGGACAAGATCGAAGTTCTCGATGCCAACGGCCGGGACGTGACCGGCAAGCTCAACGTCCAGGTCAAGGACGGCGTCGTCTACGCGTTCTTCCGAACCGTGGACACCGAACTCAACGACGGCACCACCGCCAAGGGCGACCCGCAGCCGGACGACCTGCAGGAATACTCCACCAGGAAGCTCGACCCGGCCAAGGATCCGAGCATCGACCAGAACGTCCTCGGACAGAAGTACACGATCGTCATGCCGTACACCGTCATCAAGGCGGAGGACGGCGTGACCGTCAGGAACAAGGCCATCCAGATCAGCAACGACATCAGCAAGGAGACCAACGAGGTCTCCAACCCGTTGAAGCCGATCAACCCGGTCAAGGACGTGACCGTGAAGGTCGGCGGCGCATCCGTCAACGGCCGTAGCGTCTACCTGGGCCGTACGTTCCTGTACCAGCTCGACTCGTCCGTCCTGCCGGCCGACCGCGCCTACCCGCAGGTCGACCAGTGGCGCATCACGGACCCGCTCGACACCGTGCACGACCAGTACACGGGCCAGTGGGCCGTGTATGCGACCACCGACCTGTGCAAGGACGGCGAGATCGTCGCGGCCAAGGGCGACAAGATCGCCGGCAGCGGCTTCGATGGCTCGAAGTTCGGCGGCGACCTGTTCACCGCCACGGCGGACGATCAGGGCGTCGTGACCGTGGAGGCGAGCGAACTGTACCGCGGCCTCGTGTCCGCGGACACCGCGCACGAGTCCAGCTGGCGCGCGTACATCCAGTGCAAGCGCACCGCGATCGCGGAACGCGTTGAGAACAAGTTCACCGAACAGTACAACGACAAGACCATGGAGTCGAATGTCGTGTGGACCCGCACGCCGGACATGACCCCGAGCCTGCACTTGGAAAAGTACGACGTGAAGTCCGGCGAAAAGCTCGGTGACCGCGACGACGTGAAGGACGCGTTGAAGATGACCGGCGATTCGTTGGAGATCGCGTTCAAGATCACCAACACGTCCAAGGTGGATGATTCCACCGGTGAGGGCGCGTGGTTCCAAGCCAAGGACCTGAAGCTCACCGACGATACGATCGCCGGCATCGGCAAGGTCGAGGACATCAAGTACCCGGACAACTGGAACGAACTGGTCCTCAAGCCTGGCGAGTCCGTGACCGTGACCGGCACGCTCAAGGGCGTGACCGACGGCGGCAAGCACACCGACCGCGCGAAAGTCACCGGCACGCCGCTCGTGTCCTGCCCGGTCGCCGACCAGTTCGGCGACCAGCAGCAGAACGGCACCGACACCGATACCGACGGCCTGAAGCAGGTCACCATCGGCGACAAGACCCTGTGCGAGGACACCACGGTCGAATCCAACACGGACGACTGGAGCGGCTACCGCGTGAACCTCGCGAAGACCGGCGCGGCCATCGGCGGCGCGGTCCTCGCAGTCATCGCACTGGCCAGCACGGGCATCGCGATCATCACCGCACGCCGCCGCAAGGACGACGCTCCGGCGCACGCCGCCTGACCGCCAATGCCGCGTAAGCCATACGCCGACTGACACAGGCTTCCACGGCCTAGAATGAGAGGGGCTGGTCGGATCCGAATGAGGTACGGATCCGACCGGCCCCTCTTCATGTTCCATGGGGTATCGCAATCCGGATCGTTCCCGTTTCCACTGGTGGAGGCCGTCCGATATCACGTCCGGCTCGTGTGGATGTTCGGAAGGGTTTCGTTCGGACAACAGTGCTGAAAGGCTGGGAATCATGGGAATCGTCATCATCTGCGCGCTGATTGTCGCGTTGTACGTGTGGGTGTGGAGCATGTGCCGGATCGCGGCCCTGTCGGACCGGCGAATGGACGAGGAGCGCGCCTCCCGCAAGCATGACATGTCCTTGGAGGAGTCGCCGCGATTCCCACGCGACTGACATCCCCCTTGCCGATATCGAGTCCGGCTCGTGTGGATGTTCGGAGGTCCGGTCCGTCATAGGACGGAACGGGCGTCCACGACCCATCCATTCACGGGAGGAAGACAATGGCTGCAACGTTAGGCATCCTCGTGTTGATGGTCCTGGCCGCGACGTTCCTGTACCAGGCGTTCGTGCTCATGACCGTCAAGCAGAAAAGCACCACCGTGGGCCGCAAGACCAAGGAGCGTGTGCTCGCGATGAGCCGATCCGACCGGCAGCGCCGGGCCGTCGTGTTCATCGTGCTCGCGGTCGTCTGCTTCGTGCTGATGATCCTGGTCGGCATTCTGATGGCCCACGCGGGCTACAGCGTGTGACCTGCGGCGCATGGCGGGTGCGGACGGCGGGAAACCGCCGTCCGTTTTCCGTCTTTTCCCCTTGGGAGAGCATTCCAGATCGTTCAGGAGTAGATGTTGAGCAGAAGACACGATGACGAATACGACGGTGTGGGCGACGACGTCCGTGACGGGGACGGGTCGGACACCGATCCGCAGGTTCCCCTGTTGGAGGCGGACGGGCACAGGCTCGGCTCTTCCGCGCGGCGTGGCGTGACGGTCATGGGTTTCGTGCCAGCGCCGACCCGCCTGTCCATTCCCGAGCTTGACTGGTTGGAACGCGCGCGCTCCAACGCGGGCGGCACGGTGAAGGTGCCTCCGCACCGGTGGACCCGGCATGACTCGTCGGCCGTGGACTCGGCGCGCAGCGAACTGTATTCGATGGCGTCCCGGCAGATCGAGAACACGAAACGCGCGCGGCGCGAACGCCAGCGCGACGAGGAGGGCGTGCTGCCGTTGGGTTCCGCGTCCCCCATGGACATGCTGACCCGCGACTTCAACGAACGTCCCCTAATTCCGTGGCATCAGACCAGCACGGGCAGGGCGGGCGTGCTGACCACGTTCGTGGCGGGTTCCGGCGCTCCCCTGATCCCCGGTCCGCCGATCGGGATCGACGCGTTGAGCCGCGAACTGTTCCAGTTCGACTGCTGGGGCACGTACGACGCTGGATTGACCACGAGCCCGGACCTGTTCTTCTGCGGTCTGCGAGGGCAGGGCAAAAGCTATTGCGCGAAGACCATCGCGGTGCGTGAGATCGGGTTCGGCCGCCGCATCATCGTGCAGTCAGACCGTCAGGGCGAATGGAAGGCCATCGCCGACGCGATACCGGGCGGTCAGGTCGTGTCCCCCGGCAAGGGCAACTACCTTAACCCGTTCGCGATGCCGGACTCGTCCCATCTGAAAGGCGACGCGGACCGCCGCGCGTTCCGGCAGGAGGTCCTGTCGGGCCGCAAGAGCGCCATGATGGCGTTGGCCGAGGCCGTGAAGGAGCCGGACAGGCCCTTCCCGTTGGACAAGGACATGCTTTCCCTGATAGACCAGCTGATCGCCTCGTACGATGTGGGGCCGATGACGTTGGAGGACGCGGTGCGCCGCCTGTCCGACTGGGATTGGGTGGACGGCGTGTATGAGAACATCCACGGTTTCGAGCATTACCAGGACCTCGCCCGCCGCAAGGCGTCCGAGGCCGCGCGCGTGTTCTCCCCCATGGTCGAGGGCGGCACCATGAGCGGCATGTTCGACAAGGAAAGCACCATCACGTTGGATTCGGCCGCGCCGATCATCGTGTTCGACACGTCCGGCCCCGTGTTCCAGGATCCCACGTTGAAACGCGTGTACACCGCCGCCGTGAGCTCGTGGATCGACCGCCTCCTGCAGGCGCGCGACGGGGCGCGGCGCATCATCGTGTGCGAGGAGGCGTGGGATCTGCTCGGCAACCCGCAGCTGGTCGAATCGTTGCAGACCCGGCAGCGTTCCGCGGGCCATTGGGGTTGCGCGACGTGGCTGATCGTGCACGGCGTGGCCGACATGACCCAGGTGTTCACCCAGGGTTCGGGCCTGCGCGGCAAGGTCGAACAGCTCATGAACCTCATGGAGACGAAGATCATCTACCGGCAGGGCGGCGAGAACATCACTCTGCTGAACCAGCTCGTCCCCGATCTGAGCGAGGACGAGATCGCGCAGATCCCGCGTCTCGCGCAGGGGTACGGGATATGGAGGATCGGCCGGTCCCATCCGCGCATGATCCTGCCTGTCGCGGGCCCCATGTGGGCGAACGTGTTCGACACGTCGGGACTGCGCAGGGCGTCATGAGGAAAACGAAAACGGCAGGACGGAAGGAAGGGACAGGAATGGCCGGTTGGAACGATAAAACGACGTCGGACCGCGAGGAGCTCAACGCGGAGAACCGTGCGATGGTCATGGCGTGGTGGAGACGCTTCGAACACTCCAGGACCGGAATATGGCTGTCGAGGCATACGGGTCTGCTGAGGAGCCTGTCCGACGAGGAAAGCCGTCTCGTGCAGCGCACAGGCCTGCTGGCGATCGTGCTTGCGCTCATACTTTTGATGATGGCGTTCCTCGCATGCCATGGAGACATGCTGCCGTTCACCCTTCTGGCCCTGCCTATTCTGGTCGCCGCGTTCATGGTGGTGCTGGCCCTGTGGATATTCTGGGACGCGTACCGTGATTCCGACGAGAGGGCCGCGGACCGTCTGGCGAACCGTCCGGGCCTTGCGACATGGCGTCAGATCGCCGCCGACTACGGTCCACGCGCCGTGAACCGCGACATCGTGCCTTCTGTCCTGCCGCGCATGCTCTCCGAGTTCAGGAACCACGAGCCGGGCGCGATCCGTCCGCGCCCGTGGCATGCCGCATGGTATGTGGGCAGATCATGGGACATGGAGGTGTGGCTGGGTTCCGAACGGCACATCTACGTGCTGGGACCGACCCGTTCCGGCAAGACCGTGAGCGTGGTTGTCCCGGCCGTGGTCGAGGCCCCCGGATTCGTGCTCGCGACCTCCACTCGAGGCGACATCATCAAAACGACCCGCTGGCTGCGCGAATGCGGCGTGAAGGACCGCAAACGCGGTGCCGAGTATGGCGGCCACGGTCCGGGCACCACGCACATCTTCGATCCCGAGGGCGTCGCGTCGAACGATCCGGAGACCCGCCACAACATGAACTGGACGCCGTTGCAGGGATGCGACGACCCGTCCGTCGCGATGCGCCGCGCGCAGACCATGGTAGCCAACACCGGCATGGGATCCGGATCCAACAACGCGGAGTGGGGCGTGTCCGCGGCGATGTACGTGCAGGCAATGCTGTACGCGGCCACGATCGCGGACCGCACCATCAACGACTGCTACAAGTGGTCGTTGAGCCCGGAGAGCGCGCAGGAGGCCGCGGACCTGATCCGCCAGTACACGGACCAGAAGGACATGGACCGTTGGGCCGCGACCCTGAACGCGCTGCCGCACGTCGACCCGAAGCAGAAGGGGTCGGAATGGTTCGGCGTGAAGGGCGCGTTCTCAATCCTCGCCGATCCGAACGTGAGAGCCCGCATGAACCTTTCCCCGTCCGATCCCCGTCTTATCGATCCGAGGAGCATGGTGCTGCGCGGCGACACCGTGTACGTCCTATCGCGTCCCCGCCGCGAAGGCGAGTCGACGGCCAACTCGGGCGTATTCGTGAGCCTGCTGCTCGACACGTTCCAGGAGGCGTGCCAGGATCTCGCGTTCGACCGCGGTTCCGGTTCGCGCGGCAAGATCGAACCTCCCGCGCGCTTCGTGCTGGACGAACTGTCGAACATCGAGAAGTGGCCGGGCCTGCGTAACGCGATCACACAGGGCGGCGGCAACGGCTACCAGATGATTCTGGTGGAGCAGTCCAGACAGCAGATGAGCGACGAGGACAACGGGTACGGCAAGGCCGTGGAACAGACCGTGTGGCAGAACTGCCACAAGATCATGCTCAAGGGCACGAGCGACAAGGAAACGCTGGAATGGTGGATAGCCCTGATCGGCTCCCACGACCACACTCGCCGCGAATCGTCATGGAATCCGGGACAGGGGCCGCTGGGCGGTCTGACCACGCGCCATGAACGCGAGGAGGCCGTCACCCAGCGTGAGCTGAACCTGCTGCCGGTCGGCTACGGACTCGTCGCCCCGCTAGGCCAGGCTCCGGCGCTGACCCGCATGGTCATGTACATGGACCGCGACTGGTGGCGCGACGACCTGAGGAACCTGCGTCCCCGGACGGACGGGGAATGGCATGAGATGTACTGCGAAAGGATGTGACGCACATGGTGGAATCGAACACCGAATCGTACTACCGGAACCTGATGGCGGACGATGACGCGGATCCCGACACGGTCCGGACGCGGCAGGACGGGCCCGTTCCGGCCGGCGAGCCGGATCCCGACATGGTCGACGACGTGCTGCGCTGCGCGGCTGGCCCGCTCGCGCGTCCCGGATCGTGGAGCGACGAGGACGAGCGCAGGTTCCGCGACTTGGCCGGAGAGAGGGTCAGGGACGCATTGGACGAGATGACCGGCGTCGCCGAGATGCACAGCCGGTGCGAACAGTTGCAGGAGAGCCTCGCGGCCACCGTCAACGACGCGTTCAGGGACCTGACCGGCAAGGACCTTCCGCCCGCATTGGGTTCGAACCTCAGACAGCTGCTCGCCCAGATCCTGCAGACGCCGTTCAACGAGCCGGAGCACGGCCTCAAACAGTGGACGAACCTCCCGCAGCACAGCCTGCCCATGATGGTCGTGGCCCGCCCGTTGGACCTGCTGGGCTCCCCGACGCGCACCGAGGTCGACCTGATGATGCTGCACACGATCCGCATGGGCAGGTTCCTGACCACGCACTACGTGCAGTGGGCGCAGACGCTGCCCGCATGCTGGATCCGCCACGACGACGTGGTCCACGAGGTGTACTCCCTCAAATGCTACATGGACATGATCGTCGCGGCCCCGAACGGCGGACTGTACGCGCCGACCATGCAGGCGCTGATCCAATCGGCCCTGGTCCGCGTCAAAAGCTATCTCGAGGCCTCGTCGGCCAGCGACGCCGACCACACGCACCACATGGCCGACCCCGACCTGAGAACGCGCGAACAGGCCCGCCACGCGGAGTACGAGGCTTGGTTCGACCGTTCGGACGCCTGGGCCGACGAACCCGCGTTCGACAGGGACTGGCGGTTCGCGTCCGCGCGGGAGGGCGTGGACGCGGCCTGCGACCTGGTGACCCCCACCCGCATCGAGGCGGCCGGCACGGACGACGACGTGGCGATGGGCACGCGCGTGGACGAATGGAGGGCGCGTATCGACGGACTGCGCGGGAACTACGACGTGCATCGGGACGACGGGGAACGCTTCCTCGACCAGGCCAGGGACGCCGAGGAGACGATCCGCCGCGCATGGCTCGACTACACGACCCGCGAGGGCGAGGTCCGCGACCGGCTCGACCGCGCGGTCGCGTCCGCGTCGCTGACGCTGTGCCGCCGCGACGCGGTCCCGGCGATGACGGACGGGGAGCGGGCCGAACTGGAGGATCTGGTCGGCCGTGGCCGCGCCATCCTCCGCGAGCATGGCAAGAACATGCGCGACGTGGACTACCGGCCATGCTCCATCGACATGCAGGAGCGGATAGCCTCCCGCATCGAACGGCTCGTGGACGGCGACCCAGCCGCCGTGTTCGACCGTTGCGATCGTATGCTCGACCGGTTCGACCATACGATCGGACGTGAGGGGGCGGATTCATGAACGACATGCGCCAGCCCAGCCTGTTCGACCAGTTGACGCCGGACGACTCCCTGCGCGCCGACCTCGACTGGCTCGACTCGCTCCAGGAACGACCCGACAGGGAATCCAAACCCGCCCGCGGACACGGACGGAAGAACCGTCCGGCCGGCCATGACGCGGCGGCCTCTCCCCTCGACACGGCCCCGCCCACGCCCATGGAAGCCGAACCACCACGGACGGAAACCATGCCCGCGGAATCCCCCGTCCAGCCGGTCGCGATGGTCCCTCCACCCGGACCCTCGCCGGAAAATCCCGAAATGCCCGACGCAACGCCGGACGGGTTCCTTCCGCCTCCGGAACTGCCGCCCGCCGCGGACGGCACGCCCAGGACCGCGCCGCCCGTACCCCTGCCGGCCGAACCCGCCACTCCGGAACCCCATGCCGGTCCGATTCCCGCTCCAGCCGCTCCGGGTTCCGACGCCGCCGCGGAACTGCCGGACGAGTTGGAGACCGTTTCGGACGACGCCCCGGACCGTTCCGGCGTGACCGTCTGGTTCAAAAGGATCCTCGTGGGCGTGGCCGCGCTCATGCTACTGCTGGTCGCCTTCGCCCTAATCGGATCGCATTCGGCCGCCACGAAAAGCCAGGAGGCCCACGATCGTCTGCAGACGTCCATGAGCCGTCTGGAAACGGCCACGAAAAAAGCGTCCGCGGTCCAGACCAAGGCCGGCAAGGCCGGTCTCGACGACGCCAAGGAGCTCGACGAGCTCGCGTCCCTGATCGAATCGAACACCAAGCTCGCACGGTCCAAACGCGCCGCCCTGACGGACGAGGAAAGCGGACGGCTCGCGGTCAAGGCCGACAAGGCCACGAAGCGGACCAGGAAGCTGACGGCCGCCGTGTCCGCCCTGGTCGAGGACAAGCCGCGCCTCGACGCGAAGGAAACGTTCGAAACCGCGTTGGACAAGGCCCGGCAGGCCGCCAAGACGGCCTCCCCGTCCGACGACGCGTCACGCAAGGCGCTGGACGCGTTGAACACGCTGACCGGTCAGGCCGGCAAGCTCGGCGACGAGACGACCGAAACCCAATACAAGGACATGACGACGAAACTCGACCAGGCGCGCAAGAGCCTGCAGGACGCGTTGGACGCGAAACGCAAGGCCGACGAACAGGCCGAAGCCAAAAAGCAAAAGGAGGCCCAGCAGCAACAGCAGCAGTCGCAACAGCAATCGCAGACGCCGTCCACACCCCAATACCAGCCCCAATACCATCCCGTCACCACACCAAGCCCATCCCCCGGCACGTCGGGCGGATCGTCGTCCGGATCAGACGGACAGGACGGCTGGTACGTGCCTCCCGTAGACAACGGCGACAGCCTTCCCAACAACGATCCCAGCCTATAGACAATCCAAGGAGCATCCATCATGGCGAAGAAGAAGAACACCAACCGCCAGCCGTCCACGCCGGAAGCGAAGAAACAGGCCACGGTCCTGACCATCGTCGCGATCATCGCGGCGCTGGTCATGATACTTGCCGCCAACCCGTGGAAGACCACGTCCGGCACGACCCGGCAGGCATCCAGCCAATCACAGTCGGCCGAAACGCAACGGGACGGAAAGGACGGGTCCGGGAAGACGAAAAAGACAGCCAAACCATCCGGCACGCTGACGGAACAGGCCCGGACCATGTTCACCGGCGACGTGGAAAGCATCGCCAACGAGGCGAGGGACCTGCTGAACGCGCCCGAGGATTCCAACGTGGACTCGCTGTCGAACCTCCTGTACCGGCACGGACGGACCGATCTGGCCGAAGCGACGGAACTATACGACGCGATCGGCCAGCAGCAGGACGTCGAAACGATCCGCACGCTGGCACGCGAATGGTGGCCGAAGGCCATGCAGGCCGCGGTCGACGCGCGACGCGACGACCTGTCCTCGAACCTCGACGGCGCGGCCCGCGCGGCCGACCGGCTCGACGACAGTTCACTGGCATCCACCCAGGACTGTTCCGATCTGCGCGGCGCGTACGTGACCGCGAAACAGCTCGTGGACGGATCGTCCACCGACTACGACGCGCTCACCCGGGCACAGCAGAATCTCACCGCCGCGATGAGCGGATGCGCCACGAACCTGTCCCAATCGGACATGGAAAAGGTGTTCGGCGAGCCGCAGGGCTCCACCCAGGGAAAGGACGAGTGACGGACATGAGCATGAACTACAACACCGCATGGAAGACGCTGCTTCCCCGGCAGGGACGTTCCGGCATGGCCCCGCAGGTCGGCCGCGCCCGCATCCCGCAGACCTGTCCACGCCAACGACTCACCGTCGCGGGAGGACGCATCGTACGGGGGGTGCGTGCATGCTGGCAGGAGGCGAACGCGACACGGTTCGTCACCCTGGTGCCCGGCAACGGGCGCGTCCTATCCACGCTAGACGCGCTCAAGGGCGGGGAGACCGTCGAATTCGTCGGGCATTCCCGCGAGTGGCACGGACTGGACGGAACGGTCTGCTGGACCGTGGTCGTCAACGACATGGACGTGGTCCCGCCCACTGGTCCGCGACCGCAGGCCGAAAGCCACGGCTGAGGGGGCGAACATACAGCCTCGTACAGCACGTCCGCCACATCCAACGCCTTCCCGTCGTTTGACTGTATGCAATACGAGCGGCTCGCGTTCTTCTGGAACCTTCCCGACGCCTCTCCATCCGCCATCCGTCAAATGGGGCGGTCTCCTGCCTTATTTGGCCAGCCGTGTTCCGGAGATCACATGCCCATGCCCATGGATGGTCGTGATGCCGGTTCACGGTCCCGCTCCGGGGTCTGCGCGGCGTCCGGATAGGGCAGCATGTCGCCGAGCTGCTTCGGTCGTTTGTTGCTGCCCATGTAGGGTTCGTCCGGCAGGTTGTCTCCGTCGAACGCCCGCGCCCACGGGTTCATGGCATTGGATGGACGCCATACGTCCGCCCGTTCGGGGCCGGTTCCTTCGACCGTCGCATCCGCGTCGGCAGCGGACGTCTTCGCCGTGGGGACGGTCTCTTCTTCATCTGTCGGCTTGCTGATCGTGTCGTTCATGAGTTTTCCTTGTTTGTGGATGGTTGGTTGTCGTGCGCTCATATGCCGATTCCGTATGCCATGCCCGTGCCGTCCGTCGTGGGGTCGATGGCGGGATCCGGGTCGGGGACGACCGGATTCCACGCGGCGGCCCGCTCGTCATGGAACGGGGCGTCCATGGCGGTCGGAACGGTGGCGGATTCCATGGGGCGTGGGTCTCCGTCCGGCTGTGCCGTGCGGATTCTGGCCTTGGCGTAGTCCACGATGTCGTCCACCGCGTCGGGTCCGAGTCCCGGGACGCGGTTGAGCGCGTCCCGCACGTCGTTCCAGCTGCGGCCGCGGGAGGCCGGCATGTAGTCGGCGGGGTTGAGCCGGCATGCGCCGCACAGTTGCGCGAACGTGTCGAGCGTGATGTTCGACCCGTTGTTAAGCCGTGTGAACATGGCGGCGCTCACGCCGGCCATGGAGGCCATCGAATTCCAGCTCAGGCCGAGCCGTCCGCGTGTCCGGTCGAGGTCCAGGCGGAACCGTTCGAGGTCTATGGGAGAGTCCTCCGGCATGCGTTCCCTCACATGCTCAGTCCGCCGGCCGGGTCCGCGGCCGTGTCGGGGAACGCCATGGGGTCGGGGTCTGGCAGCAGGCCGGCGTCCTCCCATGGGTCTGGCCGCGCGTACGTGGAGGACGGGTCAAAAGGGTTGGATACCGGCCCTTTCGGGGAAAGGCCGTCAATGTCGATGTCCTTCCACGGGTCGGGGGGCAGCATCTCGATCCTTTCGATCCTTTCGACCGATGCGGGGCTGATGTCGTGTTCCATCGCATGGCTGATGATGGTGTCGCGGAAGTCCCATACGAACTGGTCGGCGGTCTGCGTGTCGAAGCCCTCCCAGTCGCCGTCCTCGCTGATGCGCATGAACCGGTCCTCGGCCGGATCCCATCCTCCCATGCGGATCTTCTCCGCGATCTCGTCCGGGTCGAGTCCGTCGCCGGCGTCCCGTATGGCGGTTTCGGAGGGCCACATGCGCATGTTGCCGGTTTCGTCTTCCGGGTCGAGGTCATGCACCTCGTTCACCAGATCGTGCAGCAGGCCGATGTTCCGTCCGGACGGCACCATCTCGTCGGACCGTTCGAGCGCCGCCTCGCACGCCTCGCGCCTGCGCGTCTCCCTTGCGATGTCCGGATCGTCCATGTAGTCGTTCATTGTCGCTCCTTCGTGTATGCTCGGCCGTCCGTCGCCCGTCCGGCCCGTTTTTTCGTCGTGGATGATTGTCGTTTTCCTGTCCGGGGGCGCGTCACATGCCGATGCCCATGCCGGACTGGTCGGGCGCGGCCTGCGTGGCGGCCGGGTCGGGCCAGGGCAGCGTCGTCTGCCGCTGTTGGATGCCGAGGGTCTGGTTGAATTCCGCGCGCAACGCGGGATCGTTCTCGATCATCATGAGGTTGGCCGCGGTGGCCGCGTCGACGTTCGGATAGCGTGCGGCGAGTTCCTCATTCGTCCAGAGGTTCGTCCAATCCTCCATCTCCGCGTGTCGCGCGGTGAATCCGTCTACCCTCATGGCCAGTTCCCTCGGGTCGATTCCGTTCCAAGCGGCCTGCGTCGCTGTCTGCGTCATGGCCGGCTCCTTTCCGGGTCGGGCGTCTCCCGTCCCTTCCCACCCACATGAACCGCCCGCCCTTCATGTCCGATATTTTTCGTCCGCGAAACACATGCGTCCCGTGCCGATATCGGATGGACGGCGTGTGGATGCGGTGTATCAGGTTTTTCGAGGATGGAGGATCGGTTGAGACTGGTCATAGCGGAGAAACGTTCCGTCGCGGTGGCGATCGCGCAGGCGCTGGACGCCGCGCCGCACCGTTGCGACGGGTATATCCTCGCGGGAGGCGTCATGGTGTCGTGGGCGCAGGGCCATCTGGTCGAACTGGACGAGCCGGAAAGCTACGAGGGCGAGGCGTGGGCGTCGCGCGAATGGACCATGGACTCGCTGCCCATCGACCCGAAGGAGTGGAGGTGGCGCCTGTCCGACGCCAAGGGAGCCGCGCAACGGTACCGCGAACTGGTCGGACTGATGCGTTCCGACAAGGTGGACGAACTGGTCGACGCGTGCGACCCCGACCGTGAGGGCGAGGCGATCTTCCGCCGCATGGCCGCCCATGCCGGCGTGGAGAAACCCATGCTGCGCCTGTGGGTCGCGTCCCTGGACGAGCAGGCGATCCGCGACGCGTGGAACCGGATGCGTCCCGAAACCGAGTACGACGGTCTGGCGGCCGCGGCCGACGCAAGGGCCAAGGCCGACTGGCTGGTAGGCATGAACGCCTCCCGCGCGCACACGCTCGCCTGGCATCGGAGTCTCTCCTTGGGACGGGTCCGCACCCCCACGCTGAACATGGTCGTGCAACGCGACCAGGCGATCGAATCACACACTCCCACGCCGTTCTGGCGGCTGGACGTGCCCATGGGCGGATGGTCGTTGGAAAGCGGAAGAATCACGGACCACACGCAGGCCGAACGCATCCTGGCCGGAACGGCGGGCAGGCCGGTGGACGTGGTCGGGGTGGAACGCAGCCGCGAACACGAGAAGCCGCCCACCCTGTTCGACCTGACCGGACTGCAGAAGACCATGAGCGAACGGCACGGCGTCACGGCCGAGCAGACCCTGGCCGGACTGCAGCACCTGTACGAGATGAAGATCGCCACGTATCCCCGCACCGATTCGAAATACATCACGCACGACGACCTCGACACGTTGAACTCGCTGCTGAAGCCGAAATACGCGTTGGGTTTCCTCGACGGAGGTCCCGTCAACGCGATCCACGACCTATATGTGGGCAAAGGGTTCGATGCGGGCCGCTGCGTGGCCGACGACAAGGTCGCGGGCCATACCGCGATCCTGCCCACCACGAGGCTCACCTACGACGTGTTCAACACGCTTCCCGACACGGAACGCAAGATCATGGCGACGATCCTCACGCGCATGTGGGCCGCGTGCGCCAGCGACCGGATCCACGACGTGGCCAGGGTCAAGGCCGTGGTGGACGCGGCCGGTCCGGACGGAACCGTCGAACGCGTCCCTTTGTCCGCATCGGCGGACACGACCGTGGAACGGGGTTGGGCCGGCATCGAACGCGCAGCCGAGGACGGAGACGACATTCCGAACGGGCGGCGGAACAGGATTCCCGACGACCTCACGGAAGGGCGCGTGGATCCCGTGTCCGCTCCCCTGCTGGTCGAGGGCGAGACCACACCGCCGAAACCGTTCACCGAAGCGACGCTGCTGAACGCGATGGAGCATGCGAGCCGTTTCGTCGCGGACCGTGACCTGAAGGCCGCTTTGGACGACGACACGAGCCATTCGGGAGGCATCGGCACCCCCGCGACACGCGCCGACATCATCGAAAGCCTCCTGAGGAACGGCTGTCTGGCACGCCACGGCAGACGCATACGAAGCACGGACGCCGGACGCTTCCTGATCCAGGTCGCGGTGGATGAGCTGAAGGACGTGGAACTGACCGCCCGGTGGGAGCAGCGCTTGGCGGACATGGAGCACGGCAAAGGCGACGAACGCGAGTTCCTGGACGCGATCCGCGCGGAATGCGCATCGTTCCCCCGACGCGTCACGGAACTGGCCGGACGAGAGGACCTGAGACGATACGCGCAGGAGACCGGCGGGAAGGAATCGTTCGGACCCTGCCCGCGCTGCGGACGGCCCGTCATAAGGACCGGCAGAATATGGCAGTGCTCGTCGAACCGCCGCGAGAAACAGCCGGATGGTTCCTGGCGGAGCGTCGACGGCTGCGGGTTCAAGGTCTTCCCGACGCTGTTCGGCAAGAATCTCACCGACACGATGGTGCGCCGCGCGTTGGAGGGCAAACGTCCGAAGGTGTCCGGCCTGGTCGGCAGAAGCGGCAAACCGTTCGAGGCGCGTCTGGTGCCCGACCGGGAACGCGGCATCGGCGTCACGTTCGGCGGGCCATGCAAAAGAAGGTAGGAGCGTGAATCTGGCCAAACGCATCCGCCGACAGGCGGAATTGGGCAACACGGACGACGAGATCGCGTCATTGCTGGGCGTGCCGCGCGAACTGGTCGTCCAGGTCCTCGACACAAACCCCGACGAACCGTCCCAACGGAAGAAGAAGGACGAATTCGGACAGGAGCCATTGTTCTGACGGCACACATCGAAAGGACTCAGGATGGACAACCCCGACATCGAGACGGAATCAATTTCCGGCCACAGGCCGGCGAGATCGTTCACGGACCTGGACACGACCGACTCCCGCCTTCGGGCGACCCTTCCATACGGGTCCACGCGTACTTCGCTGATTGATGTGCATGTAAATCCAGTGCGGCAAAACTCATAGCTATACGCGAATAGTGTATATACACACTATTCGCGTATACTTATCAGTATGAAGCAAAATTATGCGATCAGGATGCTGGACCAATGGGATCTGACCGGCAGATATGTCTATCTCAAACGAGATCTGCGAAAAATGTTTCGAGACGAGCCGAAGGAAACGTTTGACGACTCCCTGACGAGGCTCGTTAAAGCCGGTCTCCTTGTACGCGCCGCCCGTGGCGTGTACGTGTATAGACTGACCCGCAACTTTGGTGACGCCACCCTTGATCTTATTGCCCGAAATCTTCGCCGTGGCCATGTCACCTACGAATCGTTGGAGAGCATGCTTAGTTCGTATGGTGTGATCAGTCAAATCCCCGTGGATCGGCGCACTTACATGACCACGGGGCGCTCCGGCGAATACCACACTCCCTATGGAGCGATCGAGTTCACACACACATCGAAATCCATTGCGTCAATCGCCCCGGAATTGCTCCACCCGGAAAGTCGTGGCGTGCCTTTGGCGACGAAGCACCTTGCTTTGCGTGATTTGAAGGCTACACGTCGTAATCTTGATCTTGTGGATTATTCTCAATTGGACGATGAAGCATGAACGATATCGACAAACTGCATCTATACGCAATCCAGCTCGCACAGGAGCAAGAAAGCCCTAACATGGTCATGACCATAGAAAAAGAGCTATTGCATTATGAGATTCTCAATGCGATGGACGAAGGAGGTCTACTCGACCATCTCGTGTTTCAAGGGGGTACCAGCCTACGATTATGCTATGGAGCGGAGCGTTACAGCGAAGATCTCGATTTCTCAGGCGGACGCGATTTCGACAGAGATGGACTGGAGACCCTTGGCGATTGCATCACCCACGCCGTGGGAAATCGGTACCAGGTTTCCGTCAACGTGAAAAACCCTCGCAGGGAGGAAGGTCTCGTCAGTGCATGGACCGTCATTGTGAACACCACACCATCGCACAAGGACATCCCACAGCAAAGAATCAAAATTGAAGTCGCGTCCATCGACTCCCATGATCCAGTCGTTCTTCCTCTGAAGGTTAATTACGCGGGATTAGGCAGCTATTCCGACATCATGCTACCGGTGGAGAGCAGGAACGAGATTCTCGCCGATAAGATTGAATCGTTTGTTTGTTCAGACCATGTGAGATACAGAGATTTATGGGATCTATCATGGCTTTCCAAACAACCGGGGATCCAACCGGATAAGGTACGCGAACTTAGAAGGTGGAAAGCCGTAGATTATGGAGAAGTCGGTAGATACGCGGAAAAATATCCCCTAATAGGGGAAAAGCTTGCGAATGCTTTTGAATCCGATAAATTTGTACAGGAAATGTCCCGGTTCCTCCCCGTATCCAAAGTCAACCGCACTATTGCGCGCGCGTTGTGGCTTCGCGGCACACGCCGTCAGCTTGAGGAATTATTCGCGGACTATCCGTCTGATGGTACAGGGAGGGAATCCGGCTACCATTCGAACAATGCCATGGAATCCTATCCACAAGCATCTGACGCCATGCTTCCATACCCCGATCCATCATCAGATCCTGGAGCATCCACGTCAACCTTGAATGCTCCAGGTATTGCTTAAGGAATTCAAGTAGGCCGGGCATGCCGTCGAACGAGACCGCGTCCGTCATATATCCAACCCGCGCTCTCCATCCACGGCACACAGGCCAAGGTCACGGGCCCTTTGACTTGAATCCAGTGAGCCAACGCTTTTTATGCCGAATCATGGCGAGGATTTAACGATAGGCAGACAATTGAAGGTCAATGACGCTATATCATCGGGTTCTTGGCGGGGACCGGACAAAAGTTTAGACGTCTCACGTCGTTTCATCAGATCACGCAATTCAGGCTTTCCTCTGAACGTTGAAATCGAATTGATCCGGATCTGGCGGATTCCACCTCTCCTGACTGTCTATGCCAAAGGAAGCAACGGCTGTTTGAGGAGCATGCGTTCGAGCAGCGTTCCGAAATCCTGGATCGGCATGTATCGGGCGACGATGGTCCATATGATGACGATCTCCATCAGGGAGAGCAGCACCGTCACGCTCCCCCACAGGATCTGCTGCCATAAGCGTCCTCCCATGACCGCGCGCCCGGTGACGCCGGCGATCACGCCGAGGATGATGAGCGCCGGCACGAGCAGCGTGATATCCCATCCGTTGAACCATTGGCTGACGGAGACAAGCCATCTGACCACGGATTGGAGGGTTTTCGCGAACAACGTCATCGGTGATCCTTTCATATGGAATATGGACGCCCACTGGTTCACATGTCACGCGTCAGATATTCGCCGATTATCGGCTTCCCCGGATCGCAACGCCACGGTCGGGTCGGAGGACCGGATCACGCCATGGGCGGCCCGGCAGGGGCCGTGCCGCCCATGGCGTGATCCGTCCGCCTGGCCGTTCCGTCATGCCAGACCGTGGTGCCGGCCTGTTTCCGGTGCCGTCGACGTGGATATCGTCGTCCCGTCGACGGTTTCCGGCTGGGACGCCATGATGTTGGCCATGCTCGCGTTCGCCTGGCGGAGGGACTGGTCCGGGGTGTTCCGGCCGGGGTTGACGACCATGCTGGTGTGGTTGATGCGTCCGTTGAGGTTCGTCCAATGCTGTTCCTGTTTGCGGTTCTCCATGTCGGGCTTCTCCCCCAATGGACTGTCCGGATCGTCGATGCCCCACATGGCCCGGTACACCGCCACGTCCCTGAGCAGGCTTCCGTCCCCACGGCCCGCGGCGGCGACCGTCCGCACCCATGGTTGGCCGGATCGTCTCGCCTCGGTTTCGAGCTGTCGGGTCCTGTCCTCGATGAGCCGGTCGTTCTGCCGGACGAGATCGAGTCTCTCCGTGTGCCTGCTGGATCTGATGGGAGGGAGCACGCCGCCTACCCAATCGTCGTGGACGCTGCCGTTCATCCTGTCCAACAGTCCCGCGTTCAATCGTCCCGCTATGCTTGCGGCCCAGTCCGGCTCGTTGGGACGGGTCTTATGTTCCATGTCGGGATCGTTCCTGACGGCGCGGTTGGAGATGGTCCGCAACGCCGTCCATTCAGGGAACATGGACTGGTCGATGTCGTCCCTGAGCTGCATGTGCGCGTCGAGGAGCGCCTTGACGGCGGGCGTGTGCGCGGTGTCGACGGTGAAACGGCTTGCCTCCCCTTCCATGGTCGGTTCCTCCTGGAATGGGATTCCGGCCTGTTCCATCATGCTCCTCACCAGGCCGACCCTGTCCCTGTCCGCGTCCATGGAGAACGTGAACGTGTCCCGTCCAGCGGTTTTCGGCAGCATGTCCTTCGCGGCGCGGCATGCGATGCCCGTTGCCTTGTCCTTGGGGATGTCACGTTCGCGTGGCTTCAGCGTCTGGCTGATGATCGCGGTGGCGCGTCTGGCGTCGGTCATGTAGGCGCGTGACCATACGCCGCGCAGCCATTCGAAGCTGGGGCTGCGTTCGATCTTCTCCACGGTCTTCGTGTCATGCGATTTGGACAATAGGGCGAGCAGGTGCGGGCCCGCGATCAGACCGGCCGCGTAATCGTGTTCGCGTATGAGTCGTTTGAGGTCGTACCGTTCGGCGTACGCCTGTTCCCCGGTCTCGGTCGCGGTGAATGGTTCCGGATGGTCGAGCAGCGAGCGTTTCATACGGCTTTCGGCGATCTTGCGCGGATCGGTTTCGGCTCCGGAGAGCATGCGGTCCTCTTCGCGTTCCTCCTCCGTCTTGCAGCCGTAGAGGAAATGGTTCTCCTCCTTGCCTCTCGTTCCCGCGACGTACTGCAGGTTGCATGATGGTTCCGTGGTGGTCGGGAACACGGCGGCGCAACGGTCTACGGTCATGCCCTGGCTGCGGTGCACAGTGCTCGCGTATCCGCCGTCGCATCCCTGTTTGAGGAACCATGCGGGGATGGTCCAACGGGATTGGTCGGCGAGGTTCAGACATGACGCCTGCCCGTCGTTGGTGGATATGATCGAGAACACCATGCCGTTCTCGATCTGCCTGCCGTCCCGGCAGCGGACGTCCCGGTTGTTCGCGCGGCAGACTATCTGGTCTCCCGCGCCGACCGTGAGCCCGTCCCTGAGTTCCAGGAGTTTGGACGGGTCGCTTTCGCTTTGTCCGCTGGCCCGTCGTTCGAGGATGAACCGTTGGTTGATGTCCTTGACCTGGTCATTGGTGCCGGCGATCAGCAGCGTGCTCTTGCCGAGTTTCTGCCATTCGATGCACATGCGGTAGGCCTCCTCCTCGAGGTCGGCGTCCTCTCCCCAGTGGAGCCGGTCGTGCCGTTCGTATTCGGCGATGAGCTCATCGCAGCGCCGGACGCTTACGGGATCGGTCTTGTCACCTCCCTCGCGCAATCGCAGCGTCGCGTCCGATTCACCTTCCCAGCGTCGTTTCGAGTCGGACCCGTCCGGATCGTTCCTCCACCGGTCCGGTTTCGAGGTGAATCTGAACAGGCTTGTGAGTCGTTTGCAGGCATTGTGGCGGTCGGCGTAGCCGAGCATGCCGCCCGCGCCGGACACGGAGTCGAGCTGTTTCGGGTCGCCAGTGAGAAGGACCTTCGCGCCGACGAGCGAGGCGAGGCGTGTGATCCATTGCAGGTTCCTCGTGTCCACCATGCCGGCCTCATCCACGATGATCAGCTGGTTGGGTCTGACCGCGGCGATGGGGGTTCTGACCCGTTGGGCTGCGAGCCTGGCCCGGAGGAACAGGCGTTCGATGGGATTGTTCGACTGGCTGATTCTTTGGCGTAGCTCACCTTGTGTTTGGGCCGCGTCCTGGAGGCGTTCGGGATCGTTGATGGTCAGGAGTTTCGCGATGGTCATGCTTTGGCAGCCGATGCTTTGACGCAGTTCGCCGACCGCCTTGCGGCTGGTCGCGAGTCCGAGCACGCTGCCCTGCCCGTACTTGGCCTGCCATGCCTGGGCGACCGCGTTCATGGTGGTGGTCTTGCCGGTGCCTGCCGCTCCGATGATGGCTCCGACCAGGTTCGGATCCTCCAACGCGTATGCGGCTGCTTCCTGCTGGTCCGTGGAGAGCGGATAACCGCCCGCCTGCTTGGATCGGATGTTCCATTGGTCGAGCCATGCGTTGCCTTCGCCGGGCTTGTATCCGATGCCGCTGGGCTTGTTCAGGCTTTCGATCATGTAGTGTTCGGCCTGGAGTACGTCATCGGTGGTGTACCGGTCGAGGTCGATGTCGTCGAACACACTGCGGTCCCCGCTGGAGCACAGGGCGAGGTCCTCCATCATCTCGTCGCTCAACCGGTATCTGGTGGGTGTGAGTTTGACGCATCGGCCGAGGGCCTTGTCGGCGATGGCGTTGGTGACGGCGATGCGCTGTTCGGGGTCGATGCGCACGTCGCGCAGGAGGCGTTGGGCTTCGGCTCGCACGTTGGTGCGTTTCCATGTGGTGCGCGTGTGCGCCGTTTCGTGCAGGGCCTGTCCGGATTGGCGGGCGAGGTAAAGGTCGGTCTCGCCCGCCATGCCGGTGAGATCCGCGAGCTGTTCCAGGAGGAGACGGGCGACGTCGTCCTCGCATTCCGCGTCCGCGTGGATCACGCTGGACTTGTGCGAGTTGACGTCCTTCCACACCTGTTCGATGCTGATGCCGGGGCAGGTCTCGCCGAGTTTGCGGTACCAGTGGCTGCGTTTGCTTTCGAGGCTGGGTTGGATCTCCGGTTTCGTTTTCCTGGTCGCAAGCCAGACCTCAAGATCTATTTGTGCTCGACGTTGGGGCCCGACCTGTCTGCCGGTTTCACGCTCCTCCTTCTGTATTTTTCGTTCCACCTCTTTCGCGATTTCCGTATGGCGGCTGCTGAACGCGTCGATGAGTTCCTGCGGGACTCCCTCGACCTCGTTGGTCATGGATTTCGTCCGGCCGTCGCGCACGGGACGGAACGTCCAGCCGAGTTCCTGCGTGAGCAGATCCTGCAGCAGGTTCTCCTGAAGCTCGCTGAGCTCCACGGCCGACGCCAGTATCTTCCGCCCGTCCAACGCGGTCCATGTCTTGTCGTTCGAGCGGCGCACGCGGTTGCTGATGACGACGTGCTTGTGCGGCTGGGGATCGCCGTCCCTGGTGTCGTAATGGTCGAACACGAATCCCATGACGCCGTCACTGGCGACGCTGGCGACCCCGCCCTGTCCGGCGCGGGTCGTCGCGTATTCCCGTTCGAGGTATGCGATGGTCATTTCGGTGGCGCGTTGCATGCATTCGTCGATCCGGCGTCTGGTGTCCGCGTCGGCGAACGCCCAGAGGATGCTCACGCTTTTGGGTTGGCGTGTGGTCAGGTCCCATCCGGATACGGGTGCCTGCCCGTCGTCGCCTTCGGTGAGTTTGAGGTCGCCGAGGTACCGGCCGGTGCTGGGGTCGCGGCGTTCGTTGATCAGGCTTCGCACGGTCTTCGACGAGGCGGTCGTGCCGACCTTGCCTCCAACGAGTTTCGCGGCCGTTCCGATCCAGTATCCGGGCGGGTTGCCCGTGGCCGTGTAGTAGTCGGTCGGGCTGGTTCCGGCGTTGTCTCCGTCGATGGCTTCGCGGATGTCGCGCAGTGTGTATTCGGCGTTGGAGAGTTTGGTGATGTTCAATGCCATTGGATTTTCCTTTAGCGGGGCATCGCTCCCGTGTAGCCTTGGTGGCGAAGCATGCGTTCCGCGTCCCCGGCCGTTCCCATGGAGTCGATGTCCCGGATGAGATGGACGACGTATCCGTCCCTCGGCGCCTGTTCGATGAGCTCCGGCTTGCCGCGTTGGATGAAAAGCAGTTGGGTCATGAGCGTGAGCCTGACCTGTTCCTGGATCCTGCGTCGCTCCCCGCGCAGTCGTCGGGTCTGCTCGTTGAGTCGCTTCGCGCGTTCCAGGTAGTCCTCGCTCTGCCGTTTGAAGTCCCTTGCGGCTTCCACCGAATGGTTCTGTTCCAGCGCGCGGCGCATGCGCTGTCGCTTCTGCCTGTAGCTGCTTTTGCAACTGTCGTTGCAGAATCTCCTGGTCGGACCCGCCTTGGGTTTGCGGATCGGTTTGCCGCAGTTCGGGCACACGCCGTCGATGACACGCCCGTATCGTTCGTCGGCCTCGCGCGCCCGGGCGCGTCTGATGTCGGCCGGGCTCATGCGCGTGCCGATGTACTTCCTATAATCCTTCGGCTGTTCCATGTGGTCCTCCTTTTGCGTCACCGGTACCTCCATGGCCCGCGGTCCTTCTTGGATCCGATGTTGTCCTCGCGCCAGATGTGGTCCATGGTCCGCTTCCAGTCCACGGTCCTGGCATCCAGGGTGCCGGGAAGGTTCAGGTCGTCCGTGAACTCGTCCTCCATCTGCTCGCCGGGCACGCCGATCCTTCCGCCCGTCACGCGGATCGTCCTTCCCTCCGCGCTCACGTCTGGATCCTGGTTCCATCCGCGCGCGCCGTCCCAGCCCAACATGTCGGCGATCCGGTTCATACCATCCCGTCCGATATCGGCCGCGAGCCGTCGGAACCATTCGTCCCGGTATCGGATCACCGTCAACGGGTCGATATGCATCGCCAATATCGCCTGCCGGCATTTCTCGTAGACGAGACGGACCACGAGCGGATCATGCAGGGCCGTCTCCTCGTTGTAGCAGTCTATGGCGATGCGCAGCTGCCGCAGCGACTCGTCACGCATCATCCACCAATGCGCCAGCGCCTCGTCCAACTCCCGCTCGGCACGCCGCCGCCGCTGCTCATTGAGCATGTGCTCATATCTCTTGTTGCATGTGATATGGCAGATGCGGTAGTCGCCCGCCTTGCCGTTCCTGTTCGACCGCAGGTACTTCTCCTCCACCGGTTTCCCGCACACAACACAGGAAGGGGGTACTTGTCTTGGTTCTTTTTCCATACTCCTTCCACACGCAACAACCTCCACACAGGCCGATATCGGAATCAAAACCCCACGAACAATGCTTAATTTCGTTGGAAATCCGCCATTTACGGCGGTTTCCGCGCAGCCAGGTGCAAGACGCGCATCGTATTTTTCCTGTGTCTTGAGTTTTGGTTTGGGGGGTGTTGTTGCTGTGTTCTTGCTCTTGTTGTGTTTCTTGTGTTGGTGTTGGCTTCTTTTCTTCTTGTCTTTGTTCTTTTTTCTTGTGTCTTTCTTTCTTGTTTTTCTTCTTTCTTTTTGTTGTGGTGTTCCGTCTTTCCGGATCGGTTCCGGTCCCGCCCGGGTTCGGCAGGTCGGTCCGGTTCGCGCGGAAAGTGCCCTTGCGCTCCCGTGCAAACGTGGCCGGTGGTCCTTTCCGTCCGGATTCGGCAAGGCATGGCTCCACACGCATCCGCATCGATAAACGCCGGAACATGTTCGGCATGTGGCGAAAAATATCAACTGGTCCATAATGGACCAGTTGATATTTTCGTGCGGTGCGACGTGGCTTTTCGTCCGATATATCGGAACGGCGGATGGTCCGGCCCATCCGGCCATTCCGATACGGGTCCAGCCCATGGAATGGTCCGCACGGGTCCTCGTGCCGATATATCGGCTCCGTGTTGTGGGCCTTGGGTATGGAAAAGGGAGCCGGCCCATATCGGGTCGGCTCCCTCTCGTATGCGGTATCGGTTTTCTTCGGTCAGAGAGCCGGTTCCTCGGGATGGGCCGGGGCGAACGTGTCGTTGGCCCATGGATCGTCATCGACGCTCATGGATGGCTGGGTCTGCGCGGCGGGTGCGGGATTGGCGTTCCGCTTCGCGCCCTGGCGACGTTGGTTGACGATCTGGTCCGGGATGATCCTCGTGCCGTTCAATGTCTGGGTGGCCTTCGGCTTGCCCTCGCGGTCGGTGTACGCGTTCGGATTGTCGGATGGGCTGCCCCATGCGACCACGGCGGTGCCCTTGGCGAACAGACCCTCATGCTCCTGGATGAGCCTGATGTAGCGTTCGGCCTGCTGCCCGTGGAAGTCGACGCGCACAGCGGTGGTGCGTCCGTCCTCCCATTGGCGTGTGTTCTCGTTCAGTCGGCGTTCCGTGTGCAGGATCGTGAAGCTCACGCGGGCGGCCCATTTGTCGTTCTTCTGGAAGCATTTGGGCTCGTCGGCGAGGTTGCCTTCGATGATGCTGGTGTTCTTGATGGCTGTCATGATATCGGTCCTTTCTTGTTTTCGTTCCATGATGCCATGGCTTCAATGGTCCACGCCGTTCATCCGGCCGGATGCGAACATATCGGGAACGCGTGTTCCCGGCTTTCCCTCGCTTCAGTTCGGACGTTTCTTGGGCACGTCTGCGAGGATGTCGCGCAGCAGCTCCTCATCGCTGATGGGAGTGATTTCGTATACATACATCTCGCACTCGCTGGACGCGGCGGCTCCAAGTCTGTCCGCGTATGGAAACAGTTCCTTGAGTTCGGAGACGGGCGCTTCCACGAGTTTGGAGAGCATGCTCCAGCTCCATGGCGAGGCGTCGTAGCCACCGAATATGGTGCACGCGAGGATACGCGCGTTGCCAAGGTGTTCGCCTGTCTTCGCGTCCACGAAGACAAATGCCTGCGATCCGGCTCCCACCTCCTCGTCGCGCAGTTCAAATCGGTTCCCGCCTGCGGCGATCTGCTGCCAGTATTCTCGGCGTATCTTGGCTACGGTCACGCTGCGAGTGATCATTGCGGGCTTCCTTTCCCGTATCGTTCGAGTTCGCGGTCTATTTCGTCGATCCGGTCCGAAACGTCATCTGGAAACTGTCCGGGATTATCAACTGCAACATAATGTTGCAGTTGATAATCCTGTTTTTTCAATGGTTTTGGCGGTTTCCCCATGCCGTCCCCCTTGGGTTATGGTGGTTGTGTCGATGATGGGAGGTGGGTGTCGTGTACCGTGATCCGCATGATGGCTCGTATGGCCTCGACCTGCGTGATCCCGCCTTGGTGGAGCGGGACCGCGGTCAGGCCGTAGAACGGGCCAGACGAATCAGTCCGATGCCGGTCGCGTCCTGCGTGCGCATGGTGTCCCAGCCGGCGGGCGGCCTGCTGCCTCCCTCCCTGTTCGAACGCGTCCGCTTGGATGACAGGTCGGGATTGCATGCGGCTTCCCGTGAGACGGTTCCTCCGGACATCGCGGGCCTGTTCGTGGATTACATGACGCGTGTGGTGACGGGCGCGGATGTGCGGATCGCGTTCCGCGTGCCGCTGCTGGGCGCTCGTCTGGTCGGAGAATCGGAACGTGCGGAGTCGCTGCTCGCCCGAGTGGGCGGGTTCTCCATGCGGTCCGTGCGTGCCGCGTGCCTGCTGCTCGACTATGATTCGGCCGGCCGTCGCGGTCCCGCGTATTGGCTGGCGCGCAGGCCCGTGCCAGACGACGCGACTAGGGAGAACCTGACGCGCATGGTCGCGCGTTCGCTCGCGTTCCTGGACGAGTATGGTCCGGTCGTGTGGCGCGACTTCTCGTTCGAGGGCGCGTACACCGACCGGATCACGTCCGGCAGCGGCGATTTCCTCACCGCGGACACACTGTGGGATATGAAGGTGTCGAAATGGCCTCCGAACTCCAAGCAGACGCTGCAGCTGCTCGCCTACTGGCGTCTGGGCATGCATTCCGTCCATGACGTGTACCGTGGGCTGACGAGGCTGGGCCTGTTCAATCCCCGATTAGACACGGCGTGGATCCTGGACGTGGATCGCATCGACGGGGATCTGGTCTCATGGGCCGACCATGAACTGATCGGCTATCCCCGCGCGGCCGGCGGAGGCCTAACGTCTTCCGCCCGTCCAGATGCGGATGATCGTCCAGACGGCGTATCCGGCCGCTCCCGCGAGGAGCAGAAGCAGGATGATCCACACCCATCCGAACGAGGGTAGGAGCATGCATTCGACGGCCACCATCATTGCGGCGCACACGCAGGCGATGATGATGACCACGGCCTTGGTCAGCTGGTTGTCGTCCCGCCTCATGCGGTCTCTCCCTTGTTTTCCTCCGCTTCGCGTTTCCTCCAGCGCGCGCAGCATCGTTCGACCCTTTTGCTGCCGATCACCTCGGGCCCCACGCCGGCCGCGCGAAACACCTCGCTCGGACGCCTGCCCCTCTTGATCTGCCTCATCGCCCAGGCGGCGAAATCCGGATTCCATGTGATCCTCTTCTCGGTACATCCGTCGACCGCGGCGAGACGGCTGAGCCGAGTCATCTCGTCCTTGGTGAACTCGAGGTTGCATGGCCGGGGATGCCTGCTCCTCCCCTCCGGTTCCGTTCCGCCCGGATCGTCCACGGGCTTCAGCACCGTCCATTCGTCCGGTTCATGGTCGTCCGTCATGCCTTTCCTTCCTTCCGTTAGTTGAGTAGGTCCATGCCGGACCCGCCCTCGTCACCCCTTCCACATGCACCCCACGCGATATCTGCATCAACGTCCCACCAAAAAAGTATCGCTATATCATCGATAGTTTCGACGGACGCGGATAGTGTCGATATTTTACCGATACTATCGCACGGTCTCCATCCTATCGATACAGTATCGATAACTACGTTTCCTCGCTATAGTATCGATATAATACCGACACTCGTTTTCATATCCATCAGTGTCGATATAATAGCGATACTATAGGTTGGTATGTCGATATGGTGTCGACGCTTTTGAAAGGACGGAAACGATGGGAAACGTCATGATGACGATCAGCGAATTGGCGGAACGGTGCGAGGGCGTGGTCAGCGCGGCCGGGATCAAGAAGGCTCTGGTGGACGGCAGGATCCGCGGCCACCAGCAGGACGGGCCGGGCACGCTCTGGCTCGCGGACCCGACCGACCCCAAGGTCGCCGCCTGGGTCGAGGAGGCCGACCGCCGCCGCGCCGCGGCGCCGAGCAGGACGGACCTGGAACGCAGGATCGCGAATCTGGAGCGGGAGCTGGCCGAGGAGGGCGAGAGGAACCTGCGGCTACTCCAACGCGCTCTGGACGCCGAGGCCCACGCCCGCGGCATGGCCGAGGAGCACGCGCGAGAGATCGCGGAGATGGCATGGCGCTACGAGCGACTGGCACGCCAACACGCGGCCGAAATGCCCTCGAAGCCCGCCAAACGCAGCGTGTACGGCGGCTTCCGCACCGCGTGACGCCGCGCGGATGGCCCGGAGCCCAGCCGGGAAGTCGCATCGATCGTTGCCGCGCCGGAATGTTGGAAACAGGCGTGAAATATTCCATAACCGGCAATGGCGTGCAAAAAAGAGGGGCTGGTCGGATCCGTACCTCATTCGGATCCGACCGGCCCCTCTCATTCTAGGCCGTGGAAGCCTGTGTCGGTCGGCGTATGACTTCCGTGGCATTGGCGCTCAGGCGGCGTGCGCCGGAGCGTTGGTCTTGCGGCGGCGTGCGGTGATGATCGCGATGCCCGTGCTGGCCAGTGCGATGACTGCGAGGACCGCGCCGCCGATGGCCGCGCCGGTCTTCGCGAGGTTCACGCGGTAGCCGCTCCAGTCGTCCGTGTTGGATTCGACCGTGGTGTCCTCGCACAGGGTCTTGTCGCCGATGGTGACCTGCTTCAGGCCGTCGGGCTTGTCGGCGTCGCCGTCAACACGGCATTGCCGAAACGGTCGGCAAGCATCTTCTGACTGATTCCGCACCGCTCCCTGGCCTCGCGGAACTGGGCCTTGGATAATGTCATGTCATTCTCCCATCGAGATTGTCCTGCACTTCAGTGTCCCAAAATGTGTTATACTCAGAATGTCTTTTAAGACATGCTCCCCACTCCAGTGGGGATGATCCCATAAAAGATTTGGGATTCGTAGTGTTCCCCACATTGGTGGGGATTGTGGCCGGTGTTTTTCACCGGCCTTTTTCATTACCCCCTCAGACGGAAGGCCAGCTGGCACTTCAGCGCGTTTTTCGTGCGCGGCAGACGGTATTGGCTGGTGCCGGAGATCTGGATGTAGTCGCCGGTGGTGGAGTCCCGTACCCACCGCCCCTCGCCATGGCGGTTGGTGATGATTTCGGCGCGCCTGCCGTCTTCCTTGTCATCGGCCATGAAACGCACATGGCATGGTCGGTCTTCCGCCGGTTCGGAGAAGAAGTCCCAGTCTGAGAGGTCGTAGACGATGCGTGGCTCTTCGTCTGTCGGGGCGGAGGCGCCGCCACCGTCCTTTTCGGCGATCTTTGCCTTGAGTATGTCACGGACGCTCGGTTTCCTGCCGGAATCCTCCTTTTCGGCCGACTTCATGTCGGCCTTGGTCTTTTCGATGAATTCCTTGCGAATGTCGGTCGCCCATGCGACCTGCTTCTCGCTGCCATTGAGGTGGGTCATTTCAGTCTCCTTGACAATCCAAACCATCCCATAGCTCGTCAAGGGAGACGCCAAGCGCCTCGGACACCCTTTTCGCGGTGTCCAAACGCATCGTATGCGGATCCCGCGCACGCTTCGGCCGAGGTGTGGAGTCCCAGGCCTCCAAAGCCCAGAAATACGAGATCGAATTGATTCCGACCTTCGCACGTAGATCCTGCTGCGACAATCCGGCGCGTTCGCGCATCGCACGCAAAGTCATTCGTGTTCCTCCATGTTGTTTCCGTCCATGCGTTCGATAAAACAAAACGCCCCGACCGAGGCCGAGGCGTTTTGCGACATCAAAACATGCCTGATATGCATTTTCGATTCACACATATTGCACATAATTTCAATCCACGTTCCGGCATCTCATGCCGGAACGACACGTCTCACGATACTCGGGTTGGCACGTCGTGTCAATCCAGCTCGTTCGACATTCCGGCCTTCTTCTCGGCGACAAGTCGGTCGAACATGACGTGGGCCAGTACGTCGAAGGCTTCGCCGCGGTTTTCAATCCACCATGCCGCACTGGTGTATTCGGCGATGATGGAGAGCATACGTGGCTGGAACCGCTCGCGCAGGTCGTGGCTCGTGCGGTTGATGACTCCGTCGCGCAGGTCGTTCGCCCACTTGACCTGCTTCGGCGTGCCGTCGAGGTTTGGCATGATCTCTTCGACGTGATGCTGTTCGCGCCATCCGGCGTTCTTGGCGTTCTCCGCCGCCAGACGCTCGTCGCGTTCCTTGCGGCGGCATTCCGGGCATTTTTGCGTTGTGAGCCATTCGAGGTAGCTTTCGCGCTTGCTGGTCTTGCCGAAGAGCTCGATGCGCTCTTCGTGTCCGCAGCTGTATTTCGCGTCGTAGTGCGCCATTTTCGTGCTCCTTGCCGGTCTTCTTGCTGACACTTTTATAATACCGCAAGTGCGGTAATAATCAAATCGGGCGCGTCGTACCCCTCTTGTCCAATGCCCCTCTCTGACGCACGGCCAGAGAGGGGCGTCTTTCGTTTTTCTTGCGGGGCCGGCCACGTCGTAGCCCTCTCGCGAGGCGAGGGCGTGCCATGCGCGCAGTTCGGGCCATGCGTTGCGTTGGAGCGCCGAGCAGGACGGACCTGGAACGCAGGATCGCCGGTCTGGAACGGGAACTTGCCGAGGAGGGCGAGAGGAACCTGCGGCATGGCCGAGGAGCACGCGCGAGAGATCGCGGAGATGGCATGGCGCTACGAGTGACTGGCACGCCAACGCGCGGCCGAAATGCCCTCGAAGCCCGCCAAACGCAGCGTGTACGGCGGATTCCGTACGGCCTGACCAGGGATCGGCGAGGTCCTGTCCCTCTCGGATGGCAGCCCCGCTCTGCTCCTACCCCCAGATGAATTCCACCGCGGCGGGAGTGTAGCCGTCGAACTCCCCTATGATGCCTTCGACGTAGTCGCGGGTCGGGACCGTCACCCCATGCTCCTCGGCGACCGCGTCGATAGTCGACAGCATGAGCATGGCCTTCGCGAGATGGTTACGGTCGGTCTTCAACGCCATGCCGATCCTCTCTCCCTGGCTGCCGTAGTACACGTCCGGCCGGACCCACGCGGTCCCGTCCGACTGGATGGCCGCCCGTATCCCGTGCCCGTTCGCCACGACGGTCGCCTGGTACGGGTTGAACCTGCCAAGGTTCGCGATCGTCTCTTCCGGATCCATGATGCCGTCGCACGAAAAGAGATTGTCGAAGTCCATCGGATCGTCGGAACGTTCGATGGGCGTGTAATGTTGCGCGGCACGCATGTAGAGGTAGTCGACGGCCTCGGCGGACGGCAGCGTCCTGTCCTCGGGCAGGTGGACGGAACAGTCCCCGGGCTCTCGTGGCTGGGACCAGTTGATGACGGTCAGCATCATGTCGGCCGGCACGTCGATGGGATCATGGTCCAACCGAAGCTGCAGGTATCGCAGACACAGGTTCTCCCGCACCGCTTCGAGACCATTGCCACGGAGCGGATCATATGGTTCGCGCCATTGGCGGAACTCGGCACCGATGGTGGACGTGATCTCGTAGCACATGCCGTCCGGCTGCGGGAAGAGGAGCTTCCTGATGGCGATCCCGTCGCCGTTGTCATCGACGGCTTTCGCCATCCATGCTTTCCGACCCCAGTCGTGCAGATCGTAACGGATCATGGTTGTCTCCCTTCGCTTGTGTGGGATGGTATGAGTGCGTGAAATTTTTTTCTTTTGGACCGTTTGGTCAAGCGAAGCGTTACCGGCCAAAAATGGGTTCCGTCATAAGCGGCGTGGATCCATCGGAGACGCGGCGGCGTTGACGGGTTCCATGACGCCGGTATGATCATTCGGCGTCAGCCGAACGGTCCAAAAGAAAATCCGAAGGGTGCGAGCGGCTGAGCGAGCTCCGTTGGACGTGCGCGTCCGTGGCCTCCGGTCCGCGGCGTGCACGCCCCGTCTGGTTCCAAGGCTTCGCTTTGGCGCGGGTGGGGAGTCCAGAGGGGACGGGCGGCGACAGCCCTCCCCTCTGGCCCCGCGGAGGCGCGGCCGGGCCGACAGGTTCAGTCTGCGTATGGTCCTGGCTCGCTGAGGCCTCCACCGTAGAAGCGTTTCGCCCCTTGGGCTTGCATTTCAGGATCCGCGTACGCGTCGAAGCGCGGGTCGACGTCGCTGGCATTGAACCATCCATGCCATTCGCTGTACACCCACACGTTGCCGATCCTATCGACATACGTGTCCTTGCCTCGACGTGCGCGCTCTTCGGCCGCAAGGGTGAGCAGCCTGCGATGGTGCTTGAGACGCCGCGCCTCGTCCTCAGCGCCGGCCGTATGGTATTTCTTCGGCTTTTCGGCTTCCTGCCATTGTTCGAACGCTTGGATCGCGCAATTCCGTAACGCCTCGTCCACGGTGTCGCCTTCCACGGCCGCCGGCGTGCCGATGGGGCTCACGGGATTGCACTTGCCGGTGTCGGGATTCCATGGGAGTGCGAACCATTTCGTCTTGTCCTCTTTTTCGCGGGTGCACGGGAAAACCGCGAGACTGGTATGGTATCGCTCGCCTTCGTCTTCGAAGTCGACGCGGTAATGGTTGTCGCTGTCGATTTGGGTGATGTTCAGAATTTCCATGATTGAAGTCCTTTGTCAGTCGAGGTCCTCGTCGTCCCAACGTGGCGTCACGCTGAAGATGGTGTTGGGATCGTTCAGTTCCACGTACCAGTCGGCAAGCTGTTCGACGGTCATGTCGGCGGCGGACGCCCGACTCGGCAGGCCGTCTCCATCCGCACGTTCGCCGTTAAGTGCATGCCATCGGTTGCTGCACTCCTGCGCGAGGTCGGAGACGGGAATGGTCTTGCTTTCCCATTCCGTGCTGTCCGGCCATATGTAGGGGAATCTCTTGATGAATTGGATCTCGGTACAATCTTCGTAAGTGGCCCTGGAATCTTCGAGGATCCAGTCCACCACGCCCCACGGGACATCGCTGTAGCGTGATGCGTGGGACTCGTCGGCCGCGGCATGGAGTCGTTCGGCGGCCAGATCGAGGTTATAGAGGCGACATTTCCTGTAATAACCCCCGATGATGGATTCGATCCATTTCCTGGCGTTGTCCTTGGTGGCTTCGTCGTATTCGCGCCATTGGTCGGATGGCATGTTCGTCATGATGGTTTCCTTTCACGTTCTTCAGTTGGTTTTGATGGGTTTCATGCCGGTGATGGTGGCCGGATCGTTCAGCTCGCAATACCAGCGGGCCAGTCGTTCCGTGTCCATGGCTGCCGCGTGGGTGCGGATCCGGTCCCACAATGCCTTCCATTCGGGCTGCAGGTCGTCGTCTTCGGTCTCCTGCCTGGCGGCCAGCGTCTCGTATTCGGAGCGGAGTGTTTCGTCCGGCAGATACTCCCCCGCTCCGCCGTCGATGCCGCCGTCGAGGTCGTGCCAGCGGGTGACGCACGCCCATGCGAGTCCGCTCGCGGGAATGGTCTTTCCCCATTTCGTGCCGTCCGGCCATGCACGGCCCTGGCGTTTGGTGAACCGGACCGCGTCGCAGTTGGCGTAGGTGGTTTCGGTGGTTTCGAGGATCCTTTCCACCGTCGCGCACGGCACGTAGTCGTAGTACGGCGCATGGGATTCGACGGCCGCGTCGTACAACATGCGGGCCGCGGAGTCGAGATCCCAGTCGTACGGGTCTCGGCCGCTGTCCATGAGACGGGTTTCGATCCAATCGCGGGCGTTGCCGCGGGTCGCTTCGGCGTGGATGTCTGTCATGATGGTTCCTTCCGTTTCCTTGATGCCGGTTTTCAGACGAGGGCGAGGTTGATGCTGATGAGCGCCTGGTCGATGTCGGGCAGTCCGTCCTCGGGCCATTCGATATCGGCCTTGCGCATGATGGCGTTCACGGCGGTGCTGTGCGCGGTGACGAGCTCCCACTGCCAGCACTGGCTGTTGCACATGCCGTAGCAGCGGTCCCACATCGGCCGGTCCAGTTCGTCCGCTGCCGGCCCGTCGTGGTTGAGCAGGTCGCGCAGCGCGATGGCCTGCGCGCGGTCCTCGGGGTCGAGGATGACGCTTTTGCGCCATGTCATGCCGACCAGCCAGCCGCCCCCGTCCACACAGGTGGTGTTGTTGCTGATCGTCACGGTGAGCCTGTACTTGCACATTGTCCATTCTCCTTGTTGGCTGAGGCGTGGGGCCCGGCCGGGTCTTACGTCCGGTCGGGCCGTGTCGGTTCTCACGCCTGGTGCGGGTCGCTGCGGATCACGCGCGGGCTGGGTCCTCCCGTTTTCAGGATGTGCCATGCCATGCGCCATGCGGCGCGGATCCTGTCGTGGTGTCGGATGACGTACGTGCCGGCCTCGCTGATGGCGATGCCTCCCGGAACGCTGACCACGAGGGCGATCTGGATGATGGTCGCGAGCCAGTCGGTGTCGCTGAGGGAGTCGAGATACGATGCGAGCATTTTAAATCCCTTCCATGGGGGTCCGGGCATGACCTTCTGTCTTCCCGATACCCCCATTATATCTCATTTGTGTGATATTATCAAGTCGTTTCCGGTGGTTTTTCAACGTTTTTTCGTCGGGTTTTCCGGCGCGGGCATGCCGTACACGGCGCGGATTCTCGGTCCGAGCGGCGTGGTCTTGCGCAGGATGTCGCGCAGGGAGTCGTCGGGTTCGATGTCCCTGCCTTCCTTGAGTTCGCGCACGCTGCAGGTGTTGGTGCCGTCGTGGTGGACTCCCGTGTAGCGCAGGTCGTCGTGCCCGTCGATGCTCCATGTCTCGTATTCCATGTGCCGCCATGGGCTGTCCGCGATGATTTCGCCCACGTTGCCCATGTCCACGACGCTGGCGACGGTGCGCCGGCCGTCCCACAGTCCGGCCGTGCCGACGAACACCACCGGATGGTCGAGTTCGAGGCGTTCGAGGTTTCCGCATTCGTCCCTGAGATACGATTCGTTCTCTTCTACGGCGTGGGCCGCGATGTCGTTGGCGTACGGGTCGAGGTCCTCGATGATCTCGATGAGACGTTCCGCCGTGGGCAGCTCGTAATCGTCCACGGCCTGCCTCCATGCGCGGTCGAGGATGTCGGCCACCTGCCAGAACGCGTCGTCGATGGCTCCCTTCGGATCCTTGGCCATGTCTTCGGCGGCCCGCGCGGCCTCCTCTTTCCAGTGGTCGATGATCGAGTCGATCCGGTCGGTGTCGTTGCTCCAGATGACGTTCTGCATGATGTGTCTCCTTGAAATTTTTTCTTTTGGACCGTTTGGTCAAGCGTGAGCGTTACCGGCCGAAGTGGGTTCCGTCATAAGCGGCGCGACCGTACGGGCGCGGCATGGCGTTGACGGGTTCCATGACGCCGGTATGATCATTCGGCGTCAGCCGGACGGTCCAAAAGAAAATTCGAAGGGTGCGAGCGGCTGAGCGAGCTCCGTTGGGCGTGCGCGTCCGTGGCCTCCGGTCCGCGGCGTGCGCGCGCTTTGGTTCCAAGGCTTTGCCTTGGCGCGCGGGGATTCTCAAGGGACACGGCGTCGTGTCCCTTGAGCCTCGCGGGAGGCGCGGCCGGATCAGCCGCCCCGCTGGGCGGTGTCCGGCCTGATGGACCGCTTATGGTCTGTCGTGTTTCGTTTGTTCGATCCTGTCCAGCGTCTCGCGAATGGCGGCGCGTTCCGGGCCGTCTCCCATCAGGCGAACGTTTCGAAATCCGTGCCGGACAGCCATTCGCGGATTCGTTCGGCCGTTTCCTCCTTTCCTTGTTCCGGTCGGGCGTGGATCACATTTCGGATGCCCACGGGTCGTCGTCCTTAATGGCCGGCATGGCGGGCGTGGACTGCTGCTGGCGGCTGCGTCCGGCCGCGCGCTGCTGCTGGCGGATCGGGTCGGGGATGATGCGCGCGCCGTTGATGACGTTCATCGCTACCGCCTGGCCGTCCCTGTCGGTGTATGCGTCGGGACGGTCGTTGACGTCGCCCCATGCGACCACGGGCGTGCCCTTGGCGAACAGGTCCGGCTGCTGTTCGATCATGGCGATGTAGCGTTCGGCGGTGGTGCCGTAGAAGTTGACCTGCACGGCGGTGGTGCGTCCGTCGACCCACTTGTTGGTGTTCTGGTCGAGGCGGCGGCTGTTGTGCAGGATGCGGAACGTGACGCGCGCCACGTACTGTCCCTTGGGGAAGATCTGCGGGGCGGCGACGAGGTTGCCTTCGATGATGCTGGTGTTCTTGATGGCGGTCATGGTGTGTCTCCTTGAATGCTGGCGGGTGTTGTCCCGGAAAAAGTTTTTTCTTTTGGACCGTTTGGTCAAGCGAAGCGTTACCGGCCAAAGCGGCTCCGGTCATAAGCCTGGCGCGACCGTATGGGCGCGGCGGCGTTGACGGGAGGCGCGACGCCGGTATGATCAATCCGGCGTAGCCGGACGGTCCAAAAGAAAATTCAGAAAGGGCCCGCGGCGAGCGGGCTCCGTTTCGCCGTAGCCCGCTCGCGGGCGGAGGCGGTCCCGTCGCGCGCCGCGGGGCGTGCGACGGGGAATGGGCGGATACGCCCGTATGGACCAGGGGCGGGATCCATGGCACCGGGAGCCGCAAGGCGCACGGCATGGGTCCCGCACGCGGGACATGCCGGATCCGCCCCTCACCGGCGTCGTGCGGATTCGGTCAAGCGGCGTGGACCCGTCAAGGGGACGCGGCGGGCTTGACGGGATCCATGCGACGCCGGTACGCTTCCCCGCCACCGGTGGCGGGGAAGGCTCCCCGTGGAGCGCGCCGACGGCGCGCGGAACGGGAAAGCACTGTCGGAACCGCGTGCGGACACGTACGGGGATCATGGAAGCGGGAGCCGAAGGCGCACGGCCTGGTCCCCGGATGCGGACGCTCCGGTCCCATCCGTTGTCTCCGGGCGGGGTGCCGGGGCGGATGGGACCGGAG
>ERZ1034913.76-NODE-76-length-98554-cov-9.218388_pt1 | contig 98554 bp, 77 predicted proteins | sample MGYA00520697_ERZ1034913 | MGnify/ENA primary metagenome ERZ1034913 (study PRJEB33766, sample SAMN09781786) | gut metagenome | biome: gut microbiome | host: Homo sapiens | place: Madagascar | study: EMG produced TPA metagenomics assembly of the PRJNA485056 data set...
TCAATAGTCCCGCACGTCCGAGCGCACGGGCGTGGGCTCGTGAGCCTGCGATGTCGTCGTCGGCAAGACGCCAATCGAATTGGGTGGACTTGCTCAGTCGCGCGAGTTCCGGAGACGGGCCGGACTTGAACCGGCCGCCCCACAGGGCGAGGTGTTCACCATTGGTTGTGCTCTCGGTCATTGTTACTTCATTCTCCTTGCAGATATGACTGAGGGAGAGGATACCAGTCAGGATGGTCCTAACGGTACGCTCTCCCCCATTATCAAGACGATTCGGCGTAAAAAACTCGCTTACTCGACGCTGTTTTCCGGAACCTCGATGCCATTGCCGAACTTGACGTCGCGGGCTGCGGCCACACGGCTCGGCAGACCGTAGATGTCGATGAAGCCGTTGGACGACTTCTGATCGAAGCTGTCGCCGGAATCGTAGGTGGCCAGATTGTAGTCATACAGCGAGGTGTCGGAACGACGACCGGTCACGACGGCGCGTCCGCCATGCAGGATCATGCGGATTTCGCCGGAAACGTACTTCTGGGTGTCTTCGATGAAGGCGTTCAGGGACTGCGTTGCCGGGGAGAACCACTGCGCATCGTAGACGAGTTCGGCCCAGCGCTTGTCGATATCGCGCTTGATGCGGTGCTGCTCGCGTTCGAGGCAGCAGTTCTCGAGTTCCTGGTGGGCGGTGATCAGTGCGATAGCACCAGGAGCCTCGTACAGCTCACGGGACTTGATGCCGACCAGACGGTCCTCGATCAGATCGATACGGCCGATGCCCTGTGCGCCTGCGCGACGGTTCATCTCTTCGATGGCCTGCAGCGGGGTGACGTCGTGACCGTCGATCTTGACAGGAATGCCCTGCTTGAATTCGATGACGACCTCATCTTCGACTGGCGGGAATGCCGGATCGTCGGTATAGGAGTAGCAGTCCTTGGTCGGGCCATTCCACGGATCCTCAAGGAAGCCGGTTTCAATGGCGCGGCCCCACACGTTCTGGTCGATGGAGAACGGGCTCTTCTCGGTCTGCACGATCGGAAGCTTGTGCTCCTTGGCGAATGCGATCTCGACGTCGCGGGTCAGCGACAGGTCGCGGATCGGGCTGATGGCCTTCAGTGTCGGATCAATGGAGGAGATGGACACCTCGAAACGGACCTGGTCGTTGCCCTTGCCGGTGCAGCCATGGGAGATGGTGTCGGCACCGAACTGGTGGGCGGCGCGCACGAGATGCTTGGAGATGAGCGGGCGGGAAATGGCGGAAACCAGCGGATACACACCCTCATACAGGGCGTTGGCCTTCAGCGCCTTCATGCAGTATTCATTGGCGAATTCGTCGCGGGCGTCTACCACATACGCTTCAACGGCACCGCAGGCAAGCGCGCGCTGCTTGATGGTTTCGAGGCTTTCGCCACCCTGGCCGACGTCGAGGGACACGGCCACGACATCCTTGCCGGTGCGTTCCTTTAGGTATGAGATGGCGACGGAGGTATCCAGACCACCGGAATATGCCAAGACGAGACGATTCTGATCGCTCATGGTTTCCCTTTCTAACATCAAACGTTATTCATCAGTATATGCAATACTCTGTATATTTATGCATATACGGTGCGTCGTGTCCACTATACGGCTATTCAGCCTTTGGACACGACGTCCAACAGCCATTGCGCACGCTGTTTCGCATAATCGTCATCGGCGCAAATCACCATGACGGTATCGTCCCCGGCAATGGTGCCGAGCACTCCATCGATGGGCTGCTTGTCGATCACACTTGCCACATACTGGGCCGCGCCAGACGGCGTGTGGACCACCACCAGATTCCTAGCCGCCGCGACCGAAGTGACCAGTCCCGAAAGCACACGATTCATCTGCTGTTCCGTTTTTGCATCAGGATTGGCCGACGCGCTTTCCTCCGGCTGTCTGCCCAGCGCATAGGCCACGGTTCCGTCAGCCAAACGGGTTTTGGTGGCATGGATCTCGTCAAGATCGCGGCTCAGGGTGGCCTGGGTCACTTCGATGCCCTGATCCGCGAGAATCTGGGATAGCTGCGACTGCGAGGTGACGATGCGCGTCAGCAACGCCTGCTCGATGGCGCTCAATCGAGCGGCCCGTGTGGCAGGACGTTGCAGCGCAGGTGTTTGGTCCGTCATCAGGCCAGCAGGCTTTCATCGCCGCGGGCCTTGCCGGCAAGCCAAGTCAGCAGTGCCTTCTGCGCATGCAGGCGGTTACCGGCCTCATCCCAAACCACGGACTGTGGCCCGTCGATGACTTCGGAGGTGACTTCCTTGCCACGGTATGCCGGCAGGCAATGCTGGAAGATGGCGTCTTCCTTGGCATAAGACATGAGTTCGGCGTTCACCTGATAATCCCAGAACGGCTTGGAACGGATGGCGTATTCCGATTCTTCGCCCATGGAAACCCATGTGTCAGTGAACACGCAGTCGGCGCCGGCGACCGCTTCCTTCGGATCGGTGGTCACCAACACGGAACCGCCGGTTTCGGATGCGATGGCTTCGGCATCGGCAACGATCTGCGGATCCGGCAGATAGCCGTTCGGCCCTGCGACACGCACGTTCATGCCGGCCACGGCGCCACCAAGCAGATAGGAGTTCGACATGTTGTTGGCCGCGTCGCCGAGGTAGGCGATGGTCTGGTTTTTCAGATTGTCGACGCCACCACGATGTTCTGCGATAGTCTGGAAGTCGGCAAGAATCTGGCAGGGATGGAATTCATCCGTCAGAGCGTTCACCACCGGATGGGTGGAATACTTGGCCATTTCCTCCACACGATCCTGACCAAAGGTGCGCCACACCACGCCGTAGGCCATGCGGTCAAGCACACGTGCGGTGTCTGCCACCGGTTCGCCACGGCCCAGCTGGGATCCGGACTTGTCGATGACCAGCGGATAGCCGCCCAGTTCGGCAACGCCAATGGAGAAGCTGGAACGGGTTCGGGTGCTCGGCTTGTCAAAGATCACCGCGATGCCTTGCGGTCCGGCGAACGGCTGATGGTAGAAACGGTCGTTGTGGAATTTGATGGCGAGTTCGAGCACTTGCTTCTGCTCTTCATGGTTGAGATCGTCATCGCGCAACATGTGGCGCAGTTCAGGAGTTGCCATTGTTGGCTCCTTTCAAAATATCCAGTCTGCTTTGATTGCCGGCTATGTTCAGTCGTTGGGAAGATCAGTTGGAATCTTCGCGAGGATGGAGATGGCCTGATCGATGTCCTGTTCGGTCACCACCAGCGGAGGGGCAAGACGAAGCGCATCCGGCGCCACCGCGTTGACGATCAAACCGTGTTCCAACGCCCAATTCATCGCCGCATGCGCGCATGGATGGGCAAGTTCGACCGCGTCAAGCAATCCACGTCCACGCACGGAGACGAAGAGCGGATTGACGCAAGCCATGATGCCGTCACGCAATTGCTGGCCACGCGCCTCAGCGTTGGCCACGAGACCGTCTTCCTCAATGGTCTCCAACGTGGCCATCGCGGCAGCCGCTCCGAGAGGATTGCCCGCAAAGGTGGAGCCGTGGGATCCTGGGGTGAACAGCGCGGAAAGCTTGGCGCCGAAGGAGATCATGCCACCCATCGGGAAACCGCCTGCAACGCCCTTGGCGAAGGTCACAATATCCGGAACCACTCCGCCCGCAAGATCCTCACGCTGGAATGCGAACCAGGATCCGGTGCGTCCGATGCCTGTCTGGACCTCATCGATGATGAGCAACGCGTTGTTGTCGTCGCACATCTGACGGGCCTTCTTCACGTAGTCGGCGCCGAGCGGACGCACGCCGGCCTCACCTTGGATCAGCTCCATGATGACGGCTGCGACAGGACCTTTGCCATATTTGCCGGGACCGGTTTCGGCAAACGCGTCATGCAATGCGGTCTCGTCACCGGCTTCGACGAATTCGATATTGGGAACCAGCGGTTCGAACGCTTCTCGGATGGTGGGCTTCCACGTTGCGGACAACGCGCCCATGGTACGTCCATGGAAGCCATGGGTCATGGCGATGATACGCGCCGGTTTGCCTCCAATGGCAGGCGATGCGCCCGGCAAGGTGCGGCCATACAGTTTGGCGAGTTTCAGTGCTGCCTCGTTGCCTTCCGCTCCGGAGTTGCCGAAATACACATGAGATCCCTCGGGGGCGCCGGCAAGCTCAATGAGCTTCGACGCCAGTTCAATCTGCGGTTCCGTGGCGAAGTAGTTGCTCACATGAGCGGCTTTGGCTGCCTGCTCACTGACGGCCTTCACCCATTTCGGGTGGGCGTATCCGAGCGCGTTCACCGCGATGCCCGCAAGGAAATCGAGGTATTCATTGCCATCGATGTCCCAGATGTGCGCGCCTTCGCCATGATCCATAACACGCAGCGGAGTACCGAACACGTTCATGTGCACCCGGGAGTACTCCCCCAGCCACTTGGCGTCCTCGCTGCCGAGGTTTTCCAACTGTTCAGTTGCCATACGAACTCCTCATTTCAATACCGTCTTCGGGAACGACCATGGTTCCAATGCCGTCTGTGGTGAAAATCTCATTCAGGATGGAATGCGGTTTGCGTCCGTCGATGATGTGGGCGCGTGGCACGCCTCCATCGATGGCTCTGACGCAGGCTTCCATCTTGGGGCGCATGCCGCTCTCCAGATCCGGCAACATGTCGCGTAGGTTCTCCACGCCGATGCGACCAATCAGAGAATCCCTGTCCGGCCAATCGGCGTACAGGCCATCCACATCGGTCAGCACGACCAGCTTGCTGGCTCCAAGAGCAGCCGCAAGCGCCGCAGCCGCGGAATCGGCATTCACATTCAACACTTCGGTAGCATCATCCTCATTTGGAGCCACCGAGGAAACAACAGGAATGCGTCCGGCATTGATCAGGTCCTCAACCGCGGATGCGTCGACGCTCACCACGTCGCCGACCAAACCAATATCGGTTGGCGATCCTTCGATGATCGGCTTGCGCTGCATGGCGGAAAACAGCGCACCATCCTCGCCGGAAAGACCGACCGCGAACGGACCATGGGCGTTGATCAACCCGACAAGTTCACGGGAAACCTTGCCCGTCAAAACCATACGCACCACATCCATGGCCTCCGGCGTGGTGACCCTCAGACCTCCCTTGAATTCCGACTTAATGCCCAAAGCCTTAAGCATGTGCGAGATCTGCGGGCCTCCGCCATGCACCACAACCGGATGCAAGCCGACCTGTCGCAGAAACACCATATCTTCAGCGAAACAGGCTTTGAGATGATCGTCGATCATCGCATTGCCGCCATATTTGATGACGATGCGCTGTCCGGCGAATTCCTCAAGCCATGGCAGTGCCTCAATCAGCACTTCCGCCTTTTGGTCGGCGCGCAAATCGGTATGCACGTCAAAATGGAATCCAGGTCCTTTGAGTTCCTTGGTCATTACCGTTCAATCAGCTTTCGTAATCTGCATTAATGTGTACGTATTCGTGGGTCAAATCGTCGGTCCAGACAGTTGCTTCCGCATTTCCCGCATGCAAATCTATGTCGATGTGCACCTCGCGCGGAGTCATGTCGACTTCGGATCGGTCGCGTCCGGCTCCGCCGTTCTCACAGATACGCACGCCATTGACATCAACCGTGACTTTATTGGAATCGTATGGCGCGACTTCCGGCGGCACGGTGCCCAACGAGCTGACGATACGTCCCCAATTCGGGTCATTGCCGGAAATGGCGCATTTCAGCAGGTTGGACGCGGCCACCGCACGACCGCAGGCAAGCGCCGCATCCTCCGTGGTGGCGCCGATCACCTTGACACGGATGTCGTGGCTCGCGCCTTCGCCATCGCCGATGATCTGGCGTGCCAGAGACGCCGTAGCCTGCGCAACGAGATCGTTGAATTCGTCCGGATCGGGTTCGATGCCCGAAGCGCCGGATGCGAGCAGGAGCACCGTATCGTTGGTAGACATGCATCCATCCACATCGATGCGGTTGAACGACATCTCCACTCCGGCATTCAATGCCGCCTGCAACTGGCCGGCGCTCACCAAGGCATCCGTAGTGATGACGCACAGCATGGTGGCCAACTGCGGGGCAATCATGCCCGACCCCTTGACCATACCTCCGACATGGAAGCCGTTGGAGCCTTCCAACTCAACGGTTTTCGGCTTGGTGTCGGTGGTCATGATGGCATGGGACGCATCCGCACCGGCCTGAGCGGTATCGGCAAGGGCCGCGAACGCTTTGTCTGCGCCAGAAAGCACATGGTCAAGAGGCAGAAGCTCACCGATCAGGCCCGTGGAGCAGACCGCGATATCGCTGTCTTTGGCACCTACAAGCGCCGCGACCTTTTGGGCCGTGGCCTTGGACTGCTCATATCCCGGCTGGCCGGTGCATGCGTTTGCGCCTCCGGAATTAAGGATGACGGCTTTCACATGACCGTCGGCCACGATCTTGCGCGTCCACTGCACGGGAGCTGCGCAGAAACGGTTCGAAGTGAACACTCCGGCAGCCATATCCAGCGGACCGTTATTGACCACAAGAGCCAGATCCTTCTTACCTTCGACTGCGGAAATACCGGCTTCCACGCCAGCCGCGGAAAAACCTTGCGCAAACGTTACGCTCATGGCGCCACTCCAATCTTTGTCAGGCCTGCATCTTCAGGAAGTCCCAGTGCTACGTTCAACGACTGCACCGCCTGTCCGGCCGTGCCGCGGTTGAGATTGTCAATTGCCGCGAAGGCCAGCAAACGCCCCGCCTTACGGTCGATGGCCACCTGAATATGGGCCGCGTTCGATCCGATGATATTGGCGGTGGCCGGCATGACGCCTTCCGGTAAAACAATCATGAAATCCTGATCCGCATATGCGTCAGTCCAAACCTGCCTGATTTCAGCATCTGACATATTCAATGCTGTATCGGTTAGTTTGGCGGAAACCGAAGCGAGAATGCCACGGGCCATTGGCACAAGAATCGGGGTGAATCCCAGCGTGAACTCGTTTGCCGAGGATGCGTTCTTTCCTGCAGCATGGGCGAAGTTCTGCAAAATCTCAGGAATATGACGATGAGTACCGCCGACAGAATACGGTAATGCGGAACTGAATGCCTCAGCTGCAAGCAAATTGACGCGCTTCAGATTCTTCCCTGCGCCGGAGTAGCCGACCACCAGATCGGCAACAATATCCGCCGGTTCAACAAGCCCTTGGGCAATGCCCGGCTGCAGCGCCAATGTGGTTGCGGTCACATTGCATCCTGGACCGGCAATACGCTTGGTTCCTGGAATCACCTCACGCTGGTGCTGGTAAGAACCATCTTCGGATATGCCGGTAATGAGCTCAGGCATGCCGTAAGTCCAGTGTTCATAGAAGTCGCCGCCGTAGAACTCATCCCATGCGGTTTTTTCCTCAAGCCTATGGTCGGCTCCCAAATCCACCACCACGGCATTCGGATCAAGCTGGGAAGCCAATGCACCGGATGCCCCATGAGGCAGCGCAAGGATGATCACGTCATGCCCGTTCAGTACCTCCGGAGTGGTGTCTTCCACCACAAGGTCGGCAAGCTGCGGAATATGTGGCATATGCTTGCCAAGCTTGTCCCCAACGGATGAATGCCCGGCCACGCACGTCACTTCGAAATTTGGATGGGCCGCGAGGATACGGAGGGCCTCGCCTCCCGCATACCCTGTCGCGCCGGCCACGGCTACTGTGTATTTGGCCATGTCACGTCTCTTTCCATTGACTCACTGAAAACACATTCAGCATACACTTTATGCACTACATTGCATAATTATGCATTCATTTCGTGTCGCATAGTGGTCATTGCGAGACTATGACAATTATTAAAAGACTAGAAAACACGCCGAATCAGGCAGCGATCGACTCGTCTCCCTGCCCCGATCCCGCGCCGCCAAGCATATTCTGCAACGTCTCGTTATACAGGTCGGCAACGGAAAGACCATGCATCGCCAACCAAATCACGGCCAAGGTGTACAACACATTGATGATCACCGCGGCGAGAGCCAAGCCATACCCTTTCATATGGAGCTTCTTGGTACGCCACATCGAAATCGCGCCGACCAACGCGGGAAGGACCGGCACCGGCATCAGCACGGCAAGCACGAGAGACATGATCGCATAGGCATCCCAATGGCCGTATGCGGGATTCTGCCGAGGATCGTTGAGATCCAGATTCGGCAGATAGGGCATATTGCCCTGCTGCGGATATTGGTTCGGATCATACGGATTCGGCCCATACGGGTTGGCGCCGTATGGATTCCGTTGTCCGTTCGCATTGTACGGAGGCATCGGTTGCTGCCCATTTGAAGGGTATTGCCCCGTTTGGTATTGCATATTCTGCTGCTGTACAGCATCCGCAGGTTGCGGTTCAGGTTCAGGCGCACCATACACGTATGGATCGTAACCGGCCGGCAGCTGGCTACTCATCGCACCATATTCAGGTTGATTGATCTGACCATACTCCGGCTGTGAAGACGCAGCGGCATCGGAAGATGACGAAACCGGAGCAGCATCAGCCGTCTCCTGACGTTCGTCGGTGTTGGTCGGCTGATACTGCTCCGGTTCGTTCATAATCATCCTCTGTTCTTGGGAAGGTCGGGATCAGGCGCGCAGCTGCGCACCCAGCTTGGACGCTTCATCCACAATACGCTTGCGGATGGCTTCGCTGTCTTCGGAAGCGAGAGTCTTATCCGGAGCGCGGAATGTGACCGCGTAGGCCAAAGACTTTTCGTCCTCGCCCAGCTGGTCGCCGGTGTACACGTCGAACAGCTCGATGCTTTCGAGGCTGCTTCCAGCGGCATCGACAATAACCTGCTTGAGTTCGGCGGCCGTGACATCGGTAGACACCGTAAAGGCCAGATCCTGCTTGACCGGCGGGAAGGTGGAAATCGGCTTGGCCTGCACCGGCTTGCCGCTCAACGTGGCGAACAGCGCGGTCAAATCCAACTCGAAGGCCGCGGAATGGGCCGGGAAGCCCAACGCCTCGTTGACATGCGGGTGAAGCTCGCCGACCATACCGACGAATACGTCACCAGCCATCACACGAGCCGCACGACCCGGATGCCATTGCGCCGGCACATCTTCAGCCTTCGGCTGATCCAGCGTGAGAGCTGCACCAATACGGTCGGAGATGCGCTGCACCGCCTCGACGGCGTCAGACCAATCCACTGCGCGGCGCTCGCCCAGCCAACCGGAGTCAACGGCGTTGCCGGTCAGAATGCCAGCAACATGCATCGGCTGGTCCGGAAGACCGGCATCAAGCGCGGCAAGCTGCTCGTCCGTCGGCTTGACTGCACCCGGCAGTGCCGGAATCGCCGGAGCGTTCGGATCCCACAGATACACGTGGCCGATCTCATACAGCGACACATTCTCCACGCCGCGACGCAGATTGCGCTGAACGGTCTGTGCCAACGTCGGAATAATGTCACGACGCAGGAACGGACGATCACCGGCGAGCGGGTTGGCGATCTCCACGCTGACGTTCTTCGTCTCAGCGACGTCCAGCGCGAAGTTCTTGTAATCCTCATCGCCGACGAACGGGTAGCTCAACGTTTCCACCATGCCGTATTCGGCAAGTTCATCGGCAACCTGGCGCTTGCGCAGCTGCTCAGCAGTCAGACCGACCTGACCTTCGACCGGTGCCGGCGGCACGGTGACGGGAATCTCGTCATATCCGACAAGACGCGCCACTTCCTCAACCAGATCGCACGGCTCGTTCAAGTCGGGGCGCCAACTTGGAGGCGCCACGGAAAACTCGCCGTTGCCGCCTCCTGCGACGGAGCAACCGATGTCGGTAAGAATGTCGCTGATGGTGTTCACGTCCGTGTCAAGTCCGGCCACACGAGCCACTTCCGAAGCCTTGAACAGGATCGGACGGCGGTTAGAGACGGTATTGAAGTCGGTCGGGTGCTCGCTCGGCTCGCCATTGCCGTACCTAACCATCAGTTCGGCGGCCATTTGGGCGGCTGCCGGCTGCAGCTGGTCGTCCACACCGCGTTCGAAACGACGGGAGGCTTCGGACGGAATCTTGTGACGGCGTGCGGAACGCGCGATCGACACCTGATCGAAGTGCGCGGATTCCAGCAGGATGTTCTTGGTTTCGGCAGTGACCTCGCCATACATGCCGCCCATCACGCCTGCGATGCCAAGCACACGGGAGCCGCGTTCGCCATTCGGGGAATCGGTGATCAGCAGATCCTCGACGCTCAAATCGTGATCCTTGCCATCCAACGTGGTGAGCTTCTCACCTTCGTTGGCGCGACGCACCACGATCGGTCCTTCGATCTTATCCAGATCGTAGGCATGCATCGGCTGTCCCAAGTCGAGCATCACGTAGTTGGTGACATCCACTGCCAAGGAGATGGAACGCATGCCTGCGCGGGTCAGGCGGCGACGCATCCAATTCGGCGTATGGCTGGCCGGATCGAAGCCCTTGACCGCGCGAGCGTAATAGCGATCGCATCCAACCACACCGTGAATCGGATTATTGTCGTCGACGATCACTTCGATGTCGGTCTTGGTGCCTTCCGGCAGGCCCTTAGTGATCGGCGCCTTCTCGTTCAGGGCGACAGCCGGATCGGTGTAGGCCGCACCGGTGGAATGATGGTATTCGCGAGACACGCCACGGTATGAGAACGCGTAGCCGCGATCCGGAGTGATGTTGATCTCCAGCAGCGGCTCGTCCAAGTGCAGCAGGTGCATGGCGTCGTCGCCCGGCTGGAGCTTCTCATACTCTTCCGGGGTGAAGCCGTACCTGCGAAGCAGGATGATGCCGTCATGGCTATCACCCAATCCAAGCTCGCGTTCGGAAGCGCACATGCCGTTGGAGATATGGCCGTAGGTCTTGCGCGGTTCGATCTTGAAATCGCCCGGCAGCACAGCGCCAGGAAGCGTTACGACGACCTTTTCGCCGGCAGCCATGTTCGGCGCACCGCAGATGATGCCGCGCGGCACCTTGTTGCCGTTCTCATCGGTCTCGTTGTATTCGTCGCCGACGTCAACGTGGCACCAGTTGATGATCTTGCCGTTCTTCTGCGGTTCCGGAGTGGCGTCGACCACGTAGCCGACGACGATCGGACCGACCAGCTGGGAGGTGTGGATCTCTTCCTCTTCGAGACCGACCTTCACCAGATCTTTGGCAAGCTGTTCGTACGTAAGGCCTTCCGGAACCTCGACATGGTCCTTGAGCCAATCAATGTCAACCATTGGCATGGGTCAATCACTCCCCCATCACAAACTGTTCGCTGAATCGCACGTCGCCTTCGACCAGGTCGTGCATGTCGTTGATGTCGTGGCGCAGCAGCAGGGTACGTTCCACGCCCACGCCGAAGGCGAAGCCGGTGTAGACCTCAGGATCGAGGCCAGCGGACTTCAGCACATTCGGGTTGACCATACCGCAGCCGCCCCATTCGAGCCAGCCTGCGCCGCCCTTCTTGTCAGGGAACCACAGGTCGAGTTCGGCGCTCGGCTCGGTGAACGGGAAGTAGCTCGGACGCAGACGGGTCTTGGCTTCCGGGCCGAACATGGCCACGGCAAGCTTATCGAGCACGCCCTTCAGGTCGGCCATGGTCAGATGCTTGTCGACCGCAAGAGCCTCCACCTGGTGGAACACCGGCGTATGGGTGGCGTCGAGCTCATCGGTGCGGAACACGCGGCCCGGGCATGCGATGTACAGCGGCACGCCACGGGTGAGCAGACCACGCACCTGATCGGAGGAGGTCTGGGTGCGCAGCACCATGTTGGATCCGACGAAGCCCGCGGCGTCCTTGGCCTGATTGCCCTTGACGTAGAAGGTATCCTGCATCTGGCGTGCCGGATGGTCGGGGCCGAAGTTCAGCGCGTCGAAGTCGTACCATTCGGTTTCCACTTCAGGACCGTCGGAAATCTGCCAGCCCATGGAGATGAAAAAGTCTTCGACATCCTCCATCAGCTTCGACAACGGGTGGCGCGCGCCAAGCGGCTTGCGGTTGACCGGAAGGGTCATATCCACGGTTTCGGCGGCAAGCGCACGGGCCTCTTCCTCGGCCTTGACCTGCTGTTCCTTGGTGCCATACGCACGACCGAAGTCGGCGCGCAGCTTGCCCATAATCTTGCCGGCGTCTTTCTTCTGGTCCTTCGGCAACGCGCCGATGGCCTTGCTGGCCTGCGTCATCGCGGATTCCGCTCCGGCGTACTGCGTCTTGATGGCTTTCAATTCCTCCATGCTGGAGGCGTTTTCGATTTTCGCGATGCCCTCGGCAACCGCATTGGTTACCGCTTGGGCGTCGAATACCGCACCTTCTGCCACGAGATACCTTTCTCATTTCCCGTTTGTTTTACGCGAAAAACGCGCAATTTCAACGTTTTCCGACTTTACATTCTTTCAACATGACTCGACATAGCCAAGCTCAGCAACATTACCGCCGAACTGGTGCCGAGGTTCAAGGATTCCGCTTTGCCATAGAGCGGTATGGACACGATCCTATCGGTTCGTTCCAAAACTTCCTTGGTCAATCCACGCGCCTCATTGCCGAACAACACCGCTTTGGCCCCGGCAAGCGTTTCCGGCGAGGCAATTACATCCGTCAGGGATTCCGGTTGTCGGGAATCCGTGCCGTATACATCGGCCGCATACACTGCCAGCTCGTGAGTATCGCACCATGCGAAGAAGTCGTCCGTTCCCATGGTCAGAATCGGAAGGTGGAACAGTGATCCCGCGGTGGAGCGGACCACTTTCGGATTGAACATGTCCACGCAGTCGTCGACCAATACCACGGCGGAGCAGCCGGCCGCATCGGCGGAACGAATCACGGTTCCGGCGTTACCGGGATCGCGAACCTGCCAAAACGCGGCGACCATCGCATGCCCGTCGAAATCGTCCGGAACGGCGGACGAATCAAGGAAAGCCTGCATATCCGCGACGGCAAGCACGCCTTGCGCGTCGGCGCTCATACGGTGCATCACCGCATGAGTGACCTTGTGCACATACACGCCGGATTGCATGGCCTTGCCCGCCATCTGCGCGACGGCAGGTGTCGCAAACGAGGCATCGGGCTGTGCCGACTCGACCTCAACGTAGAGGTCCTCGACAAGTCCTGGATGCCATGTCAGCAGCTCGCGCACCGATTGCGGGCCTTCCACCATGAAACGGCCAGACCGTTTCCGCCCTTTTCGATCGGCGAGTTCGGACACGCGGCGAACGCGCTCCGACTTGGGATTCGCAATGACTTCGGATTTTATAGGCATACGCGTTAGCCTAACACCATTGCCACAACGAATGCCCCATCCATGTCACGTTTTTAATTCAGAAAACTTTCCAGATTCATTCCAGCAGCAGTCGCAGCAGACCAGCCAGAGGGCGCAGTTCGGTCGCGATATGCAGGGTCCGACAAATGATTGCAGCGACTCTGCCGGCTCGCAGGATTCCAATACCGATAACAATTCTCCGGATTCGCAGCAGTCCGGCAACGCACAGAGCGATGCCCCAGCGCTGGCAAAACCACTATGCTGTTACTGATTTCCGGGCTTGCGAATCCCACAGAGGGAAAAGTGTTGTGCAACGGCAGCGATTTGTCACAGCAGGATCGTCACCCTTCGCCTTGCCCCGTATTCGACATGTCATGAATTTGGCAGGTCGGGTACGGGGCTTTTGCGCATCCATGAAAGACATGCACGGCTTGCGAGTGTTTCTTGCCACTTTCGATTGGTTTGCGAGCATCAGTTCGTTACACTGATTATCTGATTATTGTCTGATTGCGGTTGGGAGTGCGACATCATCCCATGAATGTTGGAGGTACAAGCATGGATGTCACGGTGTATTTAGGAGCTCACGAAGGCGACAACCCCGTATATAAGCAAGCCGTGGTGGAACTGGCCACATGGATCGCCCAAAACGGGCACCGCTTGGTATATGGCGGTTCCGACGAGGGACTGATGGCGGTGATTGCCGACACCGTGCTTGAGCAGGGTGGCGAGGTGACCGGCATCGAGGCGCAGATGTTCGTGGACAAGGGTGTCGCGCACAAGAATCTGACCCAGCTCACCATCGTGCCGAATATCACCGAACGGCGTACTCGCATGATCGAGCTTGGCGACGTGTTCATCGCCTTCCCCGGCGGCACGGGAACGTTGGAGGAGATCAGTGAGGTTGTGTCGAAGGTTTGCCTTGACCAGTTGACGCAGCCTTGCATTTTCTACAATCTCAACGGTTTCTACGATGACATGAAGGCGTTGCTGCAGCGCATGATCGATGATGGTTTTTCCACACGGGAACGTCAGCATGGCATCTATTTCGCTTCGGATCTTGCCGAGATAGAGCATATTATCGCCATGCACAAGGCATAGGCGGCTCAGTAAGGTCGTTTTTATTCGACAGGTTTTTCAAGAAAACGGGGACGCCCAAACGACCCTCATAATCGGCCGGAATATCCTCCAACCGGCCCATCACAACCAACATGCATCCACATGCCCCGCAGCGCATCCGGTCAACTCCGGGATGCTTCGTTTGCCGAACTTACTGATCGGATGGAACCCGTATCCGTCGGCCACGCGAAGAATGGATTTGCGTTTTATTGTCTGCATGATTTACAGTTTCGTTACCATGAACATCCCGTTTGTCCTGCTGTACATTTTCCTCGGCGACGTGCTCCTGTTCTCCGCCTATTCGCTCTGGGAGAAAGACAAAAACAATCGGAGGTAATGCAGAATGGACAGCAAGGCACTTCTTTCCTTGAACCATTTAAGCGTCTGGTACACCGCAGATCACCCCTTACTTTCTGATTTGCACTGGATCTAGGGGCAGCGGAAGATCAGTCATTTCAGTATTTCACATTCCGGGAATATCTAACGTATGTGGCGGCGTCCTATGGTGTCCCGCTGCCAGATGTGTCTGACCTCATAAGGGGATTTCACTTTGAGGACTATGCCAATGTTCTTCTATCGGTCGCGGATCTTCTTCCACTGCCTGCCATAGCGCTTGCCCGCGGAGTAGCCGCGCGTGAAATGCTTGTACTGCCGCTCCGCTTCCTTGCGATGCTTCTCACAGTATTGCTCGCCGTCCTCGCAAAGGTTCGGGCAGCCGGGGTGGCGGCAGGGGCGTCTTGGTTTTCTCGGCATGCGTGCCGCCTCCTTTCGGACAATAGAAAAGCCCCGAAAGGATTGCTCCTTTAGAGGCTTGAAATAGGTCGTCCGGACCGCGTTCTCCTTCTTTCGGCTTGTTATCTACGATGGGCGCCATGGGTGCTTATAGAGAGTGGTTCGCGGTAACGCTACGCTTGCAAGACGGTTGAAACCTGAGTATTTATTTAATCCAGTTAGGCGTAGTGCTTTGTGATGCACATTGGCAATAAAAATCTTGAAAGACGATAAGCGGCTATGCGGGAATTACTACATGAGGATGATTTCCTACGATATACCCTGCAGAGCAAAGGCAAGGTATATTTGTGGGAAACGAGTAATCAATATGCATGAACGGCGCATGTCACCAAGGAGATGGTTTCGACATGGACAAGGATTTCCTTGCGATTTTTAATGCCATAAAGGCTGATGGGGCGAATGCAGACTACACCAAGCGCGGCATCGATCCGCTCTACTCCGTCGGGGCTGGCGCTCGCATCGTGGTCATCGGGCAGGCACCAGGCGCGGTGGCGGAAGAGACGCGCATCCCCTGGAACGACAAGTCAGGAGAGCGTCTGCGCGATTGGCTGGGTGTTTCTCGCGAGACGTTTTATGATCCTGAGCGGGTGGCGCTTCTCCCCATGGACTTTTATTTTCCGGGACATGGCAGGTCGGGCGATCTACCGCCGCGCAAGGGATTCGCCGAGCAGTGGCATCCTGCACTCTTAGCGCTCATGCCCAATGTTCGGCTCACTGTGCTTGTGGGCGCATATGCCGTCCGCAGGTACCTGCATCTCAAGAATTCGGACAGCCTTACAACCGTGGTGCGCGATTATGATGCCTATATCGGCCGGGGATTCTTCCCTTTGGTGCATCCGTCGCCGCGCAACCAGCTATGGATGAGCAGGAATCCTTGGTTCGAGGCCGAGACCTTGCCTGCACTCAAGGCACAGGTCAACGCGGCGCTTGAACAGAGGTAAGTGGTTACGAAATCATCTGTGACGATAACTTCCAGCCATACAAGGAGGTTCATTCATGCAGAGAAGGACGTTGGGGACTCGTGAGGCGCCTGAAGGCATCCTCGAAGATGCCGCGACGCCAACGAGAGCGTTCGCGAGTGACTATGGTTATGACCTCGTCAGTCTTCTGCTGCCCGGTGATGAATGCTCGTATGTGATGGGCAACCCGCCGTTCATCGGCCATCAGCAGCACACGCAGCAGATCAAGGATGATATGGAACTGGTGTGCGGCAAGGCCGGAGGCTCGCTGGATTATGTGGCTGGATGGTATTTTAAAGCTATTGATTTCCTTGACGGGAATCCCTCCGCGCAATTCGCGTTCGTATCCACGAATAGCATCACACAAGGCCAGCACAAGTCGCCCCGCTATTCAAGCATGTGGTCGAACGAGGGTGGCGTATCCGGTTCGCTCACCGTACGTTCTGCTGGGACGCTCAGACTACGGACAATGCGAACGTGCATGTCGTCATTGTCGGATTCGACAGAGGCACAAACGCTCCTGCGTTGTATGAATACGACGACATTAACGGTGAACCTGTGGAAGCACGTCCGGCTCATATCAACGGTTATTTATTGGATGCGTCTGATGTGTTCGTGGAGGCGAGGAGTCAGAAGACCGGTCCGTAAGGTCTTTGCCGTCCCGGATGGAAGAAATTCTGTAGGAATAAGGAGAGCCTCCCCAATTTGGAGAGGCTCTCCTTATAACCAATCTGGCTACCTTCTGATTACCCTTGGAGTCCAAAACAGCTTGATTTCAAGGGAAACTGGGTATAGGCCTCAGATGTGGAAGTACAGCTCGTACTCCAGCGGGGTCGGAGCCAGGCGGGCCTGGTCGATTTCGCCACGCTTGATGCCGATCCAGGTTTCGATCAGGTCGTCGGTGAAGACGTCGCCTGCGGTGAGGAAGTCATGATCTTCCTCAAGGGCATCCATGGCCTCTGCCAGGGAGCTCGGAACCTGCTTGATGCCTGCGTGCTCTTCCGGCGGCAGCTCGTACAGATCCTTGTCGACCGGCTCCGGAGGCTCGATGTGGTTCAGGATGCCGTCCAGACCTGCCATCAGCTGTGCGGAGAAGGCGAGGAACGGGTTGCAGGACGGATCCGGAGCACGGAACTCGATGCGCTTTGCAGCCGGGGAGGTGCCGGCCAGCGGGATACGGATGGCGGCGGAGCGGTTGCGTGCGGAGTACACCAAGTTGACCGGAGCTTCGAAGCCCGGGACCAGACGGTGGTAGGAGTTCAGGGACGGGTTGGTGAAGGCCAGCACGGAGGAGGAGTGCTTGATCAGACCGCCGATGTACCAGCGAGCCAGATCGGACAGGCCAGCGTAGCCCTTCTCGTCGTAGAACAGCGGCTTGCCGTCCTTCCACAGGGACTGGTGGCAGTGCATACCAGTGCCGTTGTCGCCAGCGATCGGCTTCGGCATGAAGGTCGCAGCCTTGCCGGCCAGAGCGGCGGTCTCGTGGACGACGTACTTGTACTTCATCAGGTCATCGCCTGCGTGCTGCAGGGTGTTGAAGCGGTAGTTGATCTCCTGCTGACCAGCGCCGGCCACCTCGTGGTGGGAACGCTCGAGAATCAGGCCGACCTTCTGCAGGTTGGCGACCATATCGTCGCGCAGGTCCTGAGTGTGGTCAATCGGCGGAACCGGGAAGTAGCCCTTCTTGACGCGGTTCTTGAAACCGATGTTCGGGGTGCCGTCTTCCTCAACGTCAACACCGGAGTTCCACGGAGCTTCGATGGAGTCGACCTCGTAGAAGGAGCGGTTCATGCCGTTCTCGAAGCGGACCTTGTCGAAGATGAAGAACTCGGCCTCAGGAGCGAAGGAGGCGGTGTCGGCGATACCGGTGGACTTCAGGTAGGCCTCGGCCTTGCCAGCAACCTGACGCGGGTCGCGGGAGTACGGCTCGTCGGTCAGCGGGTCGACGATGGAGAAGGCCACGTCGAGGGTCTTGTGCTTGCGGAACGGATCGACGAATGCGGTGGAAACGTCCGGCACCAGCTTCATATCGGATTCATTGATGGCCTGGAAGCCTTCCACGGAGGAGCCATCGAACGGCATGCCGTCGGTGAAGGCGTCCTTCAGGAATTCGCTTGCCGGCACGGTGAAGTGCTGCTGAACACCGATCAGATCAGTGAAGCGAACGGAGACATACTCGATGCCTTCCTTGTTGATAAGGGCCTCAGCATCAGCCTTGGTTTCAAGTGCAGTCACGGGACCGCTCCTTTCGAATAAGTAACTTACAGGCTCTTAGTCTAGGAACGCGCGTTTCGCTCACTCGCCAATTGGGTTACGAGAATGTTTCGTAATGACATATTCGAAGGATGATTTCGCGAAAAACTGGGGTTCAATTGTTACGAACGCTCGTATTTGCCTCTGCAAAACCGTTCAATTTGTGGACATTCGTGTCGTCATGTCGCTTGCGACGTCCATTTCTTTTCTCAAAAACCTTACCGCATGCGCGCAGGCCAGCGGAAGGTAACGGAGATATGAAAAAGGAACCTCGATAACGTGTTCATCGAGGTTCCCATATGTAAGCCGGCTTTACGATTCCAGGAAAATCAGCGGCCACGCATAGCACGACGGCTGATGCGCTGCGGGTGCATCGGGTCGACGCCCTTCGGAATGCCCATGCCGTTCTTCATCTGCAGAGTGCGCAGACGCTCGTTGAGGATGTTCAGCTCGGTCTTGGTAAGCATGAAGCGGCTCTTCGGATGGATGGCTGCCATCAGCTTGTTCTTGTGGCTGGTCGGCTGGTAGCTCTTGCACTTGAGCACGGTCTTGCGCAGATTCTTCAGGCTCGTCTGATTCTTGCCCTGGCCGACGTAGATACGGTAGACGGGAATATCGGAACCGGCGGTCACACCCTTGATATTCTGCTCCTGACGGTCCATGGCACGCTTGACGCGATTGTAATCGCCCTCGCCGAGCAGATAAATGCCGTTGTAACCGGTGCCGCGCCAAATGGCGTCTTTGGTCTTCGGATCAACCCACACCGGCTCCTGCGGAAAGTTGAAGCCAGCCTTGTTAATGTTGCCGAGCACGCTGATGGCAGCACCCTGACGCCCTTCAAGCTTGGCGTATCCGACTTTGTCGGCACGGTTGGTGAGCATCATGGTGGCGAACAGCAGGCCAAGCATGATGGCGAGGATCATGGACGTGATCCATCCGATCACCGACCACTTGAACACGATGCCAAGCACCACGAACACAACGATCGGCGCCACGAACACGCCGCCGCACAACCACGGAAGAGCCTTATCTTCGGCGTGGGTGTACTTGAAGATCTGAATGATCTGCTTGATGGTGCTTTGCTTCTTCTTTGGCTCTTCTTTGTCTGCCATCGACTTCCTCACTTGGTTATGCGGTTACTCACACTGGAACGGTAGTTTATCAGGAACCATGCCATATCGCACGGTTTCCGCCGTTTTTCCTTGATTGACGGGGATTATCGGGTATGTAGAGGCCTGCCATCCGCCTTAAGCAGCGCCTCGCCGAACGATTCACTGAAGGTGGGATGCGGGTGAATGAGCCTCGCCGCGGCGGCGAGCGGCACCCGGTTGCCGACCAATTGTTCGGCTTCCGCGATCAGATCGCTGGCGAGCGGGCTTACGATATGCACGCCAAGCACGAGGGGAACATCCGGAGCGCCTGCCATCGCACCGCTGACGATGGTCATGGATCCGCCTTCCCCACTCATGAGCATACGCGAGTTGGACAACATGGGATATGCGGTTTCCTGCGGATTGATGATGGTTTCACACGATTTCGCATCGTCGAGTGCAAGACCGACGCTTGCCGCTTCAGGGAAAGAGAACACGACTTGCGGCACGGTTTCGTCGGATACCGGCTTGGGGTCAAGTCCTGCGATGGTTTCGGCGATGGTGATGCCCTGTTCAAACGCGCGATGAGCTAAAGCATGCCCCGGAGTGATGTCGCCCAAGGCCCATACGCCCTCCACATTCGTACGCCCATACGCGTCGGTCGAAACATAACCGCGTTCCTCCAATTCGATGCCGTTGGATGCGAACCAGCCGGCATCGGTGTTCGGCATACGTCCGATAGCAGCAAGCACCACTTCACCATATGCGGTGCGCTCCTCCTCGCCGCCGCCTTGCCTGTAATGCACGGTGGCGCCCAAATTCGCACCGGTATCCACGTAATCCACCGACGCACGCGTCACCACGCTGATGCCGCGACGTTTGAGCTCGCGGGTCAACGTCATCGAAGCCCGCTTCTCCCAAGACGACAGCACGCGGTCCTTGCGGATCAGCAACGTCACTTCGCATCCCGCGGCATTCCACAACGAAGCGAATTCCAACGCCACCGCACCCGCTCCGACAATCACCGCACTGGACGGGAACGTATCCAATTCCAAAGCCTGCGTCGAATCGATCAACGCACCTGAAAACGGGTTGCCCGGCAATGGTAACGGTCGCGATCCGGTCGCCAGCACAATATCTTCGCCTTTGATGGTAAGCTCCGACCCGACGGGTTCCTCCACTCCCGCCTTGAAGGAACGCATGACCTGCGCTTCTCCCCCGGCCGGCGCGACATGCACATCATGAACGTCCCTCAACTCAGCCTCGCCGCGGAACACCGTGACGCCGCGATGCGACAGCAATCCCGCCAACCCCTTCGTCATCGTCTCCACCGTGGACGTACGGAAGTCACGTAATTTGCCGAAATCAATGCTCTGTAAGGTGGCACTGATGCCCATACGTTCCGCCTGGCGTATGTTCTGCGCACTGTGTGCGGCCGTCAGCAACGCCTTCGACGGAATGCAACCACGATTGAGGCAGGTGCCTCCCAACGTTTTGTCGCGTTCGATGAGCGCCACCGTTTTGCCGAGCTGCGCGGCACGCAATGCCGTGGAATATCCTCCTGGTCCCGCTCCGATGATGACAATGTCGAAATGCTGTTCAGTCATGCCTGCCCTCGTTGATTCGTGCGTTACAACTGGTTACATGGTAATGGAAAAGCCGTCGGTTTTCGCCGACGGCTTGAAAAAGCAACTGCGATTCTCGCAGAATGGATCACTCGGGCCAGTGTCCACGCTTCTGATAGCGCGGCTTCGGCAGACGCCAGCGACGCATCTGGATGGCACGGCTCCACGCGTAGGAACCGGAACGCATGCCCTTGGCCACGGACTGCTCGCCGAACTTTTCAATGAGCTTCTTCTTGAGCTTGCGCCACATGATCACGATGTCGATGATCACCGCAAACAGATAGATGTACATAAGCAGCATCAACGGCAATGCCAACGCCGGCCACTTGTAGGTCACGAAAATCGAACCGATCAAAATGACGAAGGCGACCGGAATGAAGAACTCACCCAAGTTGAAGCGGGCATCGACGTAGTCGCGGATGTATATACGCCACGGCAGACGCTCGGACTTCGGCATATGGTTGATGTCGCCCTTCTGCATGGCATCGTATTCGGCGTTTTCACGCTCGCGCATACGCGCCTTGGCGGCCTTGCGGCTCGCTTCACGATCCTTGGGAACCAGCGGACGGAGATTCTGCGCCTGGGCATCCTTGCGCTTCGGCGTCGGACGCCCCTTGCCGGCAGTAGGCTCCGCAGCCTTCTTCCCGACAGGCTCCTGGTCCGCATCTTCCTTCTTATTAAACACACTCATGCCTATAGAGCGTAAATTGACGTATCGACGCCTTGCCTCATTCATGTCAACGATTGGACGTGATTGGTTCGACGGATACAATGGTCATTCGATAGCATGCGGCGGCACGTTTCCAAGATGCGTATATGCCGCATATATAAGGAGGAGCAGTATGGCAGTTTTACATGCCGATGAGATTCGCGCGCGCGTCGAAGCGGATTTTGACCGCATTGTCGACGTGCTGAACAAGAAAATCGCGTTGCAGTCCATTTCCGCAAAAGGCATTACCGCGGATCATATGAAACAGTCCGCGCAATTCGTGGCCGAAGAGCTGAACAAGGTAGGTGTCGATGCGCATGTGGTGCAGTCGCACAATCCCGATGGCACGCCGGGCGCTTGGGAGGTCATCGGTTCGAAAATCGTCGATATCGACGCTCCAACCGTGCTGTTGTACGCGCATCACGACGTGCAGCCGGTGCCCGATGCCAGCGTATGGAACACCGACCCATTCGTCGGCACGGTAATCGACACACGCCTGTACGGACGCGGCGCGGCCGATGATGGCGGCGGAATCGCCATTCATTCCGGCGCATTGCAGGCGCTCGGCGACGATTTGAAGGTCAATATCAAAGTCTTCATCGAAGGCGAAGAGGAAATGGGATCGCCAAGCTTCATTCCCTTCATCGAGGAGCATAAGGACGAATTCGATTCCGATGTGATCATCGTCGCCGACTCGGGCAATTGGTCCGCTGAAATCCCCTCGCTCACCACGTCGCTGCGAGGCAATACCGATATTGACGTGCACGTCAAGGCGCTGCATCATCCGGTGCACTCCGGTCAGTACGGCGGACCGATCCTCGATGCGAACACGCTTGCCTCCATGCTGATCGCTTCCATGTATGACGAGCATGGCGATTTGGTGGTACCGGGCGTCGCCTCAGAAGATCCAATCGGCGGACTGCAGCGAGATATGGATGAGGCAACCGTGCGTACGGACGCCGGCATCGTCGATTCCTACCGTCTGGCCGGCACCGGTTCTTTGGCCGCACGTCTGTGGACCAAGCCGAGCGTGACCGTCATCGGCTTCGATGCTCATCCAGTGGAGGGATCGTTCAACGTGATCTCCCCTGAAACGACGTTCCGTCTCAGCCTGCGCACCGCTCCAAACCAGCGTCCGGAAGAGGCTCAGGAAGCACTTGCCAGGTTCATGGTCGAGCATGCTCCGTTTGGCGCCGAAGTGTGGGTCGACAAGCTTGATAATGGCATGGGTTGGGCCATGGATCCAAATGCCGAGGCTACCAAAGACGCCATGGACGCCATGGAAGAGGCGTTTGGCGTGGCTCCGGTCAATAAGGGCGAAGGTGGCTCGATTCCGTTCATTCCGGAATTGCAGCGTATTTTCCCGGACGCGCAGGTACTGGTCACCGGTCCCGAGGATCCGAAGGCCAACGCGCACAGCCCGAACGAATCCATCAGTCTTCCCAGCCTGAAAAACAATGTGATCACCGAAGCGCTGCTGCTTGACAAGCTTGCCAAGTAGCGGATATCACATATCTTTTTGAGAAAAACAACGGGCAAATGCGAAGGGCGTTCCATTCCATACAACGAATGAAACGCCCTTCGCAAATCCGCCGCGCATTCAACAAACCTCGTACTGCGCAGCCCTGCTCCGATTAATTGCCAGTGCCGGTAAAAGCCCAATGCCAGTAACCGGTGAAATAAGCGCAAGACAACGCAATCACCGGCACGGCCACGCAAATCACGTAAAACAGCCAATCGACGGCATGTAAGCTCGATTTCCTAGCCTGGCTTCGCGGAGCGTCCGCGCCGAAACCACGAGCTTCCATGGCGGTGGCGAGTTTCGTGCCGCGTCGAATCGACACGACCAGCAGACTGAACGCCTGCGAGAACACACGTTTGACGGCGCTGCCGTCGCCCAATCCACGAGAACGACGGGACTGCCCAAGCGCACGCCAATCATCCTGCAGCAAAGTAAACATGCGCATGCCAGCCAAACCGCCATACACGAAACGCGACGGCAAATGCAGAATCTGCACCAGACCATCGGCCAAATCAGTCGGATCAAGACCAAGCGCAAGAATCACGCCGGGAACGGCAATGGCCGCCACACGCAGGAACGTGGCCAACGCCAAGTACAACGATCCCTGCGAAATCACAACGACATCACCGAGATTGACCAGCACGGCCCCGGAGGTCTTGCCATACAACGACACGGAAATGAAACTTCCCGAAGCGGCAATCCACACCGGCCAGGTTTTACGAAGCACCGTCCACGGAGCGACGCCGCCAATCCAGAGCAACAACACCTCCAATGCGAGTGCCACGGACGCGGAGACCACGTCCAGCGTCACGAACATGGGAATACATAGTATCAGCGCGCCGATGAAACGGCTGACCGGATTGATTTTTGCCACGAACCATGACGGCGATGCCGGCTTGGCATCGTCATGACGTTCCTTGTGCGGTACCACGCTGATGGTTTCCAACTGTTCCATCTCACTCCCCCTCGCTTACGAGAACGCGACGCGCTCCCAACGTTTCGATCAATGGTTCGTCATGGGTGACCATGATGACGGAACAGCCGGCGTCACGCGCACCGGCGATCAGTTTCACCATTTCCGTCCATGTGGTGAAGTCTTGGCCGAACGTCGGCTCGTCCATCACCAAGACTTTCGGCGCGGCGGCCAGCATGGAGGCAACGGAAAGCCTTCTTTTTTCGCCGCCCGATAATGTGAACGGATTAGCTTGAGCGAATCTAGCAAGATTCATACGCTCAAGCATGTTGTCGGCTATAGCGTAAGACTCTTCTTCGCTCTTGCCCATGGATTTGGGGCCGACCGCCGCTTCGTCACGCACGCTGGATGCGACGAACTGGTGTTCCGGCTCCTGGAACACCATGCCGATCCGTCCGAGCAGATCCCGACTTTTCCAAGTGAAGACGTCGTTCTCCCTACGTGCGGGAACCATGGTCTCATCCATGCTCACACGGCCGGAAATCGGCTTGAGCAAGCCGGCCAAAGTCAACGCGAGCGTGGATTTTCCCACGCCGTTTTTGCCGGTCAGTGCGGTGATCTCGCCAGCATGGAACACGAGGTTCACATGCTCGCCAAGCGCGAAGTCACGCCCGAAGCTGAGATCCTCCGTTCGCAGAACAACATCTCCCGACGATTGGCTGGATTCGGGGGTATGACTTTCGATGGTGCGTCCTGGAACCCATGCGCCGCCCTTTGCGAGCACCGATGCCATGCTGCCGAACACTTCTTCCGGAGTGCCGTCTGCGATGACGCCGCTGACATGCGAGTCGGCCTCCGGCTTGCCGAGTACGATAACCCGATCCACCAGATCAAGCCATACGTCAATATGGTGTTCCACCACCACCAAGGTTTCACGGGTCTGTTCCAGCACATGGCGTACCGCATCATGCACTTCCTTGACGCCCTCCGGATCGAGGTTGGCCGTCGGTTCGTCGAGCAGCAGCAGTCCGGGATGCATGGCGAGCACGCCGGCCAAGGCCAGACGCTGGCGCTGGCCGCCGGACAGTCTGCGTGTGGAGCGGTCAAGTTTCATGTAGCCGAGTCCAACAATGTCGAGCGAGGAACGGACCCTGCTCCAAATCTCATCTTTCGGCAGATTCAGATTTTCACAACCGAAAGCGGTGTCATCGCCCACACGTTCCAGAATCGTCTGCGCGTCAGGATCCTGCAACACCAATCCGGAACGTCCGCGTGCCTGACGGGCGTCCACTCCGTCAATCAGCAGCTCTCCTTCAAGCTCGCCTTCGTCATCGCCGCCGAGCACGCCGGCAAGACCGGACATCAACGTCGATTTTCCAGCGCCGGAAGCGCCCAACAACAACACGCGCTCCCCTGGCTGTATGGTGAAATCCACATGCCTTAACGCGAAATCCTTACGTGAGGCGTGTCGCCATCCCCAATCGCGTGCGACCACCCCGGCTGCGGAAAACGATTTTTCTGCATCAGTACCCATGAATCGTTCTTTCATCCCTCTTGCATTCCGCGTTTGCAGAACGAACACGCATCAAAGAAGTCCCGTATCCACCACTGTGAATGCGATACGGGACTTCATTAACGAATCGTCATACCAAGGCCTTCGCACGGCCGGATTCGAAACGGTCAAGCACGCCTGTTTTAGCGATGGCCTGCTGCAGCAGATACATCAGGACTCCAGCCACCAGAGCGCCGGAAATAACGGAAGTGACGCAGCTGACGACAATACGCAAACCTGCCCAAGCAGGATTCACGGTCCAGTTATACAGGAAGCATCCCAAGCCGGCGAGGGTTCCAGCGATGGTGGTCGACAGCAAATCCCAACGTTTGTATGCAAAAATCGCAAAACCGATTTCGGCAGTGAGGCCCTGGCAGATACCGATAATCAAAGAACCGCCGATGCCCCACGGATTGCCCATGGCAAGCTCCAGAGCGGCGGCAAGGGTTTCAGCGAACAACGCAGCACCAGGCTTTCGCACGATGATGGCGGCCAGCGGACCCGCAAACAGCCAGATGCCGTTCAACAAGCCTTCGAAGCCCGGCGTCACCGCTTCGAAAAGCGTAATCGGAGCGGCGCAGATGACATCCCAGCCCCAGAAAATCACGCCAGCCGCAACCGCGATGATAGCGGCCACGACGATGTCAACAACTCGCCATTTATTGTTATGCTTCTTCACCACGGAAGATTCATTTACGGTCATGAATGTGCCTTTCTCTATGTCAAGGCACGGGAAAAGAGAGACGTCCGTGCGCCGGCATTACCCGGTATACGTTCATACGGTTGAAGCGCTTGCTTCCTCTCAGCCATACGGCCCCCGTGTCTGCGCTTGATACTACACAAGGCACAAGATTTTCACAAGGGTCATTTCATTTCGCTTCGTTTTCCACCCAGACGTTCCCCGGATGAGCTGTGAATCCGCAGCCGCATTAGGCCACTGTCCATACCGCAGGTCATGACGGCCTGGATACGTGCCCCGCACATCACATAGGTCTGTGCATCAACGATTCGGCCAGATTCCTGAACGTCTCGCCAATGCCATCGGCGCGCAACGCGCCATCCTCGTTCAACACGGCGGGGCGGCCGGCCTCACCGGTCTCACGCAATTCCGGCTCCAACGGTAGCTGTGCGAGCAAAGGAACATCATAGCCAAGGCTTTCGGTCAACTGCTCCGACACACGCGCACCCCCACCTTCGCCGAAAATCCGCAGGCGTTCGCCCTGATGCTCGTAATAGCTCATGTTCTCCACAACGCCGCGTACCTTCATCGGTACCTGCAATGCCACCAGGCCGGAGCGGACCGCAATGTCCGAGGCGGATGGCTGCGGCGTGGTGACCACCACCAGTTCCGCGTTCGGCAGAGCCTGCGCCACGGAAATCGCCATGTCGCCGGTACCTGGTGCCAAGTCGAGCAGCAGCACGTCAGGCTCGCCCCACCATACGTCTGAAAGGAATTGTTCAAGAGAACGCTGCAATCGCGGGCCTCGCCAAAGGATCGCACGATCGGCGCCGGCAAACATGCCGATGGAAATCAATTTCACACCCCATGCGGTAACTGGCATGAGCATGCCGTTCAGATTGGTGGGTTGCGCATGCACGCCGAACAGTCGCGGCAGTGAGAAACCATAGATGTCGGCGTCGATGGCGGCCGTGTCGTACCCCAATGCGGCAAATGTGGCAGCAAGATTCGCAGTGACGGAAGACTTGCCGACGCCTCCTTTGCCGGATGCTATGGCGAAAATACGGGTTTTGATGCCCGGCTTGTTGAACGGATTCTGTTTGCGTTCGGCCTTGAGGCCTGCCACAAGTTGGGTGAGCTTGTCTTGACTCATGGACCCGACTTCGATGCGCGGCAGCAATGTCGCTTCCGGATATGACGACACCGCTCCGTTGATCTGGTTGGTGATAGTCTGCGACAGTGGACAGCCTTCCACCGTCAGTTCGACCTCCACACGAACCTCGTAGGTGTTCGCCTTACCTTCCACCGGTATCGCGTCTATGGCTACGATCATGCCCAAATCGGTCACGGATCGGCCCAGTTCCGGGTCGATTACTTTGCTGAGTCGCTCATAGATGCGCGCTTCGATGGTGCGCTCGTCGGTCATGGTTCCTCCTTTAGCCGCGTACCAGACTAGCGTCTGGAAGCGCGGCATGCCAGAGCCTTCTTGTGATTACGTTGCCGGCTTGATATGGCACGCGTCACACCGTTCCGTTTTCCAGCAGCAGTTTGAACTGGTCCTCGTCCAGCATGGCGATTCCCAATTCCTCGGCTTTGGCGGCTTTGGCACCAGCGTTTTCGCCGACGACCACCCAATCGGTTTTCTTGCTGACCGATCCTGCGGCCTTTCCACCGCGGGAGATAATCGCCTCTTTGGCGGAATCCCGCGAGAAATCAACCAACGAACCAGTGACGACCACTGTCTTGCCTTCCAGTGTCTGCGGCAGAGCACTGGTCTGTGCCTGTCCGACTCCCACTCCGGCTGCCTTCCATGCTTCCAGCACCATGCCACGCCAATCGCCTGGATTCTTGGCCGAAGCAAACCAGGTGACCACGGATTCGGCAATTTCCGGACCGATGCCGTCTATCTGTGACAGTTCATCCACGCTGGCTTGTTCGATGGCGTCGAGCGAACCGAATGCGTTGGCGATGGTACGCGCCGTGGGAGGACCGAGCCGCCGAATGGACAGGGCCACAAGCACACGCCATAGGTCGGCATGGCGCGCCTTGTCCATTTCGTCAAGCATTTTCCTCGTGTTTTCCGCGGGGCGTATATATATCGGCTGCACACTGGATGTTCCGGAACGCGACACCTTGGTTTCCTCGCGAACGACCACGGCATCTTCAGGCACGTCATATTCGGGATATTCCGCGGATTCGTCGACGGAGTCCTTACGTTTTCTTGCAACTGTAGGAGCTGTCCAGAACGCCGGAACCTGATGCCACAGTCCCGATCCGCCAATGCGTTTGCGTATCTTTTTCGGTTTGCCGTTCTTGCCGATGGTTTCGTGGATTTCGATGATCGGCGCTTCACGCCATACGCGAACATCCTGCAGATCGGCGGACGTCAACGAAAACAGACCGGCTTCGCTGGACAGCACCGGTGTTTGGCGGGCCGGCAGCTCCAGACCTTCCACAGGCTCGTACGGTTCGGGCTCCGCGCCCGGCTCCACCACGATTTCCGTGATGTTCGGCGCGTAGGTGGCCGTCGAATCGGGACGGTCCTCTTCCGGATTCGTCAAAGCGATGGCGGATTGGTCGCCTAAATGCTCGATATCGAACGCTTTCCTGGATGCCAGATTGATGATGCGTTCGGTCAACTGTGCCGGGCAGGATTCCACGTTCGGGCAGCGGATGTCCTTGTCCCCCTCTTTGGCCGGAGCGAGTTCCGCCCCGCAGCTCGGGCAGTGCGAAGGCATCACGAAACGGCGCAGCTGGCCTTCGTGTCCTTCCCTGCGTTCCAGCACAGGACCTACGAGTTCGGGAATCACATCGCCCGCCTTACGCACCACAACGGTGTCTCCGATGAGCACACCCTTGCGTTCCACTTCGAATGGATTGTGCAAGGTGGTTCTCGACACCGTCGAACCCGCAACATATACGGGCTTCAATATGGCCACTGGGGTCACACGGCCGGTGCGCCCCACTTGCACGGTGATGTCAAGCAGTTCCGTATTGACTTCCTCCGGCGGGTACTTGTAGGCGATGGACCAACGCGGAGCACGCGAGGTCGCGCCCAACGATCGTTGCAATCCCAAATCATCCACTTTTACGACAATGCCGTCGAGCGCGTGTTCGATGTCTCCACGATGCTCGCCGTAGTAATCGATCATGTCGAGAATCTGGCTGAATGTGGTGACCTCACGGTTATGTGGCGAAACGGGTATGCCCCACTTCTTATACAACCCATACGCTTCGGATTGGTTGTTGACCGCATCATGGTCGGCACCACGTTTGGCGCCCCACTGGAGCGTTCCAATGCCATGCGCATAGAAGCTCAGCCTTCTGGTGGCGGTGATGCGCGGATCCTTCTGCCGCAGGCTTCCGGCAGCCGCGTTACGTGGATTGGCGAAAGGCGCGCGCCCAGCATCCTCGTTTTCTTTGTTGAGCGTGTTGAAATCGTCCCATCGCATGAAGACCTCACCGCGGATCTCCACGAATTCGGGAATGTCTTCTTCCGGTCCCGCAAGATTCTGCGGAATGGTGGAGATGGTGCGCACATTGAGCGTGATATCCTCGCCGATCACGCCGTCACCTCTGGTCAGACCTTGCTCGAGCACGCCGTTACGGTAGATGAGGTTAAGCGCAAGACCGTCGATTTTCACTTCGCATGTCATCGGCAAAGGCTTCGTCTCAGGCCAATCAAGTCCCCGAATAACACCGTCGTACCATTCATGCAGTTCCTCAAGCGAAAAGACATCGTCAAGACTCATCATGCGAGACGGGTGGCGTACCGATGCGAAATCATTGGAGAAGGTGCCTCCGACACGATGCGTCGGCGATTGCGCGGAATCGAGGGATGGGAACTGGGCTTCCAACGCCTGCAGACAACGTATTCTCGCATCATAGGCGGCGTCGGACGAGACCGGCGCGTCATCGATGTAGTATGCGATCTGGTCGGATTCCACCCACGCCGCCACACGCGCCCACAATCGAGCCGCGGCTTCAGCACTGATGGACGAGACATCAAGTCGGGTCAACCGCATGGCGTCGGCATCGGTTGGCTGCAATGCGGCGATCCAGCGTTCACTGCCCGGCACATATGAGCTGACTCCCCCGTCGGGAACCACAGCGGTTGACGCGGAGCCCGTATCGCCGCCCATTTCAGAAGCGTCAAAATCCCATGCGAGTTGTTCGGAATCGTCATGCCTTGTCATTGTCATTGCCTTGTCACTGTCTTCAATGTTTTGCCGGTCAGGGCCGCCATGCACACATTATCGCACAAATGTTCGATTTGCTGCATCGCCAACGTCTGTTTGGCGCACTGCGGAAAGCACGCCGTTCAGTTGTTCAACGACCTCAGGAACTGCATCTGCACCACGTCGGCACCGTCGCGCTCCTCGTCATCCATCCTTGAAGCGGCAACCGAAAGCGTACGTGCCGGCACGAACATGCCTTCATCCACACAGACCCGCGCGGCCTTGCGTACCAAGGATGCGACCTGGGTATTGGGCCATACCGGCAGTCCCGCTTGGGTAAGCACGTGCATGGCTTCCGGAACGTCGGTGGGCACCGGAATGCATTGCGATTGCGCGCGTCCGATCAATTCCTGCAGCTCGCTCTCCAGCATGGCGATTCGCCCGGGGGCAATCTCCTCACTCATGATGTACGCGGCGGTCGCGATGTCGAAGTGGTCGCACATCCATTCCGCATAGGCGAGTCTGTAATAGGCGAATGACGCATCCTCACGGTCAAGTGCGACGTGCAACGCGTTGAGGCAAGCCGCTCTGGCCGGATCCCAATCCTCGGCGCGCGCCAGTTGAACCGCCAGCTTGAGATGGGAAAGCGGGTAGGCCGGCGCATATCGCACCATCGCATTGAGATGCGGCAACGCGGCCTTCACGCCTTTGACCTGTGCAAGCACGTCGGCGAGTTCCATATGCGCGTAGAACAGATTGTCCGGAATCAGCACGGTCCGTTCGCCTTCCGTGGCGAACATGCGATTGTAGATGACGCGTTCCGCATACGAGTTGAAATACCGCGGCACGCCCGGATTCGAAGCGAACAGTCGGTCCATTCGCTCCAACGCCGCTTCGGCCAGTTCCACGCTTTGGTCGACCTGTCCTGAGAACAGCAGGTCTCTCGCCTTGATGCGTTCCGCGTCAAGCTCGTCGGCCAAGCGGAAGGAGAAGTCCGGAGTGTCTTTGCCATCGATGAGCGCACTCGTCACCTGCGGAGCCAACGACGTCAATTCCGGGTCGGCAATGGTGTTGATGACGTCCATGGCCTGCTTTGCCTTGGCCACCGATTCCAGATGGGAGTCCTGCGCGATTCTGTGGAATTCGCCAACCGCGCGCTGCAGCAGGTCGACGCGCTGAATGGACAACCCCGACATGTCACGGCAGCCGAACAGCTGTGCCGTGTCATGGTCGAATATGGCGTCGGAAAGCTCAGGCTCCTCCTGACTTCCGGATGGGGAGAAACGACTATCGCGCAAATCGAACGTGGCGTCCACTGGCTTCAATGCGCCGAGGCCGTCCACATCCATTTCCGCATCGAACATACGGTATGTGCCTGTTGGATCAGACAATCCGCACTCGCCCAGACGCTCCATGAATTCGCTTCTGGTGAAGGTGACCGTCACCAGATTGCGTACGGTCGGATTCTTGCGAAGCTGGCTTAATGGATCATCACCATTCCCATCGAAATCGCCGAAGCCGATCAGTCCCGCGTCAAGAGCGCCATCATGCACGCCCTGTGCGGAACCGTCGTCCATGCTAGAGGAATCGTCCGCAATCTCGTCGGGAACCGCGAACGTCACTTCGTCGAAGTCGATATCCCGCATCAGATCCTCGAATTGGCTGTTCAACGCATCATCCGTATCCTCGGAGTTGACGCCATCAACGCCCATGTCGGCGGATCTCGGCGCCACCGGACGGGATGGGTCTCCATGGAAATCGCCGTCCTTCGGATCGGCCTTGGACCCAGAAACACCCATATCTCCAGTACGAATGCGTTCGAAAGCCGCCAAAGCCTCGCTCATCAGCTCGCTGATGGCGGAATCCTGCTCGGCCACGGCCTCTTCCAAACCAATCGAATCGATATGCATCGATACGCGCTGGATGCCCGGATCGGCGCCAAAACTCAACGCGGCCATCATCAGCCCAACACGCAGATTGTAGTCCGCGCTCATGCGGGCGCGTTCGGCGTCCGTCATATCCACCCATGCGTGGCGGGACACGTCATATTTGGTGGATGGCATCATGGAAACGCCGGCAGAGGTGAAACCGATGGCCATATTGCCGTCTTGGAGGCTGCATCGGAAGTCCACGTCGAAGCGGTATGGCAGGCGCATGCTGCGCAATAGTCTCGACATTGTCTGGCGGTATACCCATTCCGAACCGCCTTCGGCTCCGAAGGCGGTACCATCCTCGCCGTCCTTCGTGTTTTCGGCGATGGAACGTCTGGTTTCCGCGGCGATGTCCACCAGGCGCATGACGGCTTGGACGCCGTCATCCTGCTGTGAGTCGAGGATCGCGCCGAATTCGTCGTCCGGTTTCAATGCGATCAGCGCCGGATTTTCCAGTAGCGCCATGTCGATTTGCGCGGCTTCCGCGCGGGTTACGGTGTCTTCTGTGGGCAGCTTGCCGATACGGGCGTTGCGTTCCAGCCATGAACTGACTGCGGCGAAACGGTTGAGGTTGCCTTCGATGTTCAGCGCGCGCAGCGATGCCGAGAACGGCAGTGTGGAATCCCAAGCGAAGAAATAGCAGCCCGAGTAGCTGGACGTGTATAGGTGCAATGGTTCCGCGCCGTGTACTGCTTCGAGCCCTTGGTCTTTGTCAAGGGCGCCTGCCTCGCGCATGAGGTCGGCGAAATAATCCTCAAGTCCGGATGCGCGCATGCCATGGGAGCGTGCGCTCATCGTGTCTCTGATGGATCGGCGGATCGCGCCCATCGGCGCCTCTCGGTTGAGCCTGCGGAAGATGTTGCCCGTGCCGAATCCCACGAGTAGCCCGTTCATTTGCGGCAGCATGTAGGCTGCGAAGAATGCGATGGTGATGGCATCCCTGTATTCCAGATCGAATCGCATGGTTTCCGGCAGGTTGGCACGCATCTGTTCGAGCGTGTAGCGGTTGCCGACTTTCAGCCAGGATGCGAGCCACATCATGCGGCCACCGGGCATGCGTCCCACGACACCGCCTTGCGACGCGCGCACCATCTTCGGCGCGCCGTTTGTCGCGTGTCCGAATCGTGGACCGTCTGGCAGGGTGAGGGTTTCTTCTTTGACGAATATGAATCGTGGTTCCAGATCCTGCACGTCCATTTCGGGATTGGTGCCCGCGAAGACGCGTGCTTTGCTGTCGGCGAGCGCGATTTGCGCGAAGTGGTTGTTGTCGGTGAATAGTCCGATGGAGAAGGCTTTGCCTTGGGTTTGTGGCAGTTGCGCCCAGCCGAGTTGGAGTGTGCTTGGTATGCCTTCGAAGCCTTTGATGATGCGTCGTTTGATGAGTGGGTTGAGTTTGATGGCGTTGCGGGTGAGTTCATCGACGATGTCGTCTGGCGTGTCGAGGGCTTTGCCGAAGGGGTTGGCGTCGGCGGTGTTGTGGGGGTGTTTGTTGTGGTTGATGAGTTGTCGTACCCCTTGCATGGCGTGGTTGAGCATGGTCCGTCCTTGGTGTGGATGGTGTGCTGATGGCGATGCTGGTGTGAGGTGTGACATGTGGGCCATTCTTTCAATTCAATGCGACATGCAGCCTTTAGAATAAAGTTCGTGACTTTTTCGAAACAGCGTTTTCAGGCGCGTCATCGTGTGTGCGCAGCTATTGTAGCCGCTTTTGTTGTGGTGGTGTTGGTTGAGTGCGTGTTGTGTAATGTGCCGTTTTTCCGCTCGTTGGCGGCGTCGGGTGATTCGGCGGCTGCGTATAACACGTTGGGGCCGGGGCTTGAGCGTCGTGATGACGGGTTGCTGGAGGTTACTGATCCGACGCAGGCGTATTTGCAGGTGGCTGCGGATGGTTCGTCTGAGTATGTGCGGATCGTGCCGGTGTCCGATGAGGTTATGGGTGGTGTGCCTGCCGGTTCGCGCGTGTTGCGTACGGTGCGTGTTCGTGCGGATGCGGATCGTGTGGCTGGTTCGTTGTGTTCGGTGTCGTTGGATTCGTCTCGTTCGTTGTATGTGAGGGCTGCGGCCGGTCGTACGGTGCGCGTGCAGGTGGTGGAGCCGAAGGGGTCATTGATTCCGTTTGATGCGGTTCGCGCGAATGTGCGTGTGCCGTTTTCGGTGAGTCCGTTGCGTGTGACGTTGTTGGTGTTGGTGATGGTGTTGGTGGCGTTGTGGCGTCCGGGCTCGCGCCTGTGGAAGGTGCCGTTGAATACGTCGAGTGTGCGTCAGCGTGTGACGTTGGGCGTGTTGTTGACGGTTCCTGGGTTGGTGACTGTTGCGGCGGTGGCGTGGCAGTTGGTGTCTGCGGTGCCGTTGAGTTTTCATACGGATGGCATGTATACGTATGATTACGATCAGTATGATCATGTGGCTCGGGCGTTGCTTGATGGTCATGCGTGGCTTGATTTGGATGTGCCCGACGCGTTGCGCGATACGGATAATCCGTATGATGTGACGACTCGTCAGCAATTGCTTGCCGATGGTGTGAGTCCGGTGTATTGGGATTATGCGTTTTTTGATGGTCGTTGGTATTCGTATTTTGGCGTGGTGCCGGCGTTGCTGTTGTTCGTGCCGTATCGTGCGATAACGTCGTTGTGGGTTGATGGTGGTCTGATGATGCCGTCTGGCGCTGCGGTGCCGCTGCTGATGTTTGTTTTTTTGGTGTTCGCGTGCCTGTTGACGATTCGCGTGATCGAGCGTGTGCGTCCGCATGTTTCGCTGGCTGCGGTCAGTATGTTGTGCGTGTTTGTGGTTTTGGCGTCGAACGCCCCGTACTTGTGGTATCGGACGAATTTTTATTCGGTGCCGATTGCGGCGTCCTTGTTGTTGAGCACGTTGGGCTTATGGCTATGGATGGGTGCGGTGCACCCGAACGCGGCCGATGCCGGTGGCGATGGTGGTGCGAATACGGTCGAATCGTTGTCGCTGCCTCGTTTGGCTGCCGGTTCGGTGTGTATTGCCGCGAATGTGGGTTGCCGTCCGTCGTTTGTGGTGGTGGCGTTTGCCGCGTTCCCGTTGTTCTGGCCGCAGATTCGTGCGATTGTGGGGCAGTTGCGTGCCATCGCGTCTGGTTCCGGCGTGCGTGGGCGTGCACGCACCGTGTTGCATGCGTTGCGCACGCCTTTGGCCGTGCTGGTGCCCGCATTGGTTGTGGTGGTGCCCTTGTTCGCCTATAACATGGTGCGTTTCTCCTCGCCGTTCGATTTCGGTTCGTCGTATCAGCTGACGGTTACGGATATGACGAGTTACCATCAGTCGTGGTCGAATTTTGTTTGGACGGTCGCATATTACCTGTTTCTGCCGTTGCGTTGGACGGATACGTTCCCGTTCCTTGCCGTCGATCCCGCGCCTTTGAAGGATTGGGGGTTTGCGGAGGCGATGCCCGGAGGCCTGTTCGTCATGGTTCCGCTTGCTTTGGCTGCGTTGGCTTGCCCGTTCCTACGTAAGCGCATGCGCGCTCGTGGCCATGCCGGCATGTGGCCCACATTGGTGATGTTCCTGCTGTTGGGTTTGCTGATCGTGGCTCTTGACGCGCGGCTGGGTGGCCTTGGATGGCGTTATATCGCCGATTTCGGCTGGCTGTTTGCGTTGGCTTCGCTTCCTTTGATGCTTATTGCGCTGGATTGCGAACGTCCGCGGCTTCGCTGGCTGTTGCGCGTGCTGGTGTTGGCGCTGCTGTTGTTCACGTTGTCGTTGACGGTGTTGTCGTTGTTCCTGTACGGCCGCGACGACGAGTTGATTCGTAATAATTCCGGTTTGTTTCATGACGTGCAGTCGTGGTTCACCCTAATGTAAGTTACGGCGTTTTCAGGGTTATTTCAGGGTTTTATCACAATTTTTCCAATAAATCATTCGGCTTGTTCCGAGTTTTCCGGATAACAGTGGCGATGTAACTGTTCGCTGTGAGATGAACCCTTGTTGGAGACATCAGTCATGAAATCGCTTCCACTTTTGTCGAACCATCCTCGTGTAAGACGCTGGACCGCGGCCGTCGTCGCATCAGCCGTCGCATTGGGCGTCTGCCTCGCCAGCTATGACAATGTCGATGCGGCCATCAAACAAAACAGGATTGAACGACTGAACGCACGTATCGAGAACGTGTACACAGCCGACTATCAGGATATGGCCGACGACAAGCTCGAGCAGGAAAAAAGCAGGTCCTCCGCAACAGAGGATGACATGTTTGTCACCGAAGATCCGTACGGCACCAACACCACGTCACTGTATGTGTATTTCACTACCGACGACGCGGTTGCCGTCTCCTATACCGTGCATGCAGACGGCTATACGGATTTCACCCGTGACGCCTATCAGGAATCGCAATACAGCAAAACCCACGAATTCCAGCTGCTCGGCCTCATTCCCGGCGAGAAGAACACCGTCGCCATCACGCTGACCGATGCCGACGGCAAGTCCCGCACGCATGCCATCGAACACAGGGGCGCATCCCTGCTGGGCAATGAGGAGGTGCAGTCGGAGAAGACCGTCGCAGCCGATTCAGGTGAGGATCTGGGCGGCGGCCTGTATGCGATTCTCGGCAATGATTCCGACGAACAGGATTTCATGTTCTACTACGATACGAACGGCGTGCTGCGCGGTGAGATTCCGGTGCTCTACTATCGTTCGCACCGTCTGCTGTTCGATGATGACGGTCTCATGTGGTTCTCCGCGTCCACGCATCATATGGTGGCGATGAACCGTCTCGGCAAGCTGGAGAAGATCTACGATCTGGGATCCGACTACATTCTGCATCATGATTATGCGATGGATTCCAACGGCGACATCGTGCTGCTGGCCACCGAGCTCGGCCGTGACGACAACGCCGTGCAGGATCAGGTCATCAAGCTCAGCACTTCCACCGGAAGTGTAACCCGCTTGGTGGATTTCGGTGAGCTGTTCGCCGACTATAAGGCCTCCACCACGCATGCGGGAACCGACGAGTCGGATTCGAATGCCAAGAATCGTTGGGATTGGCTGCACTGCAATACCATTCAATTGTTGGATGACGGTTCCGCATTGTTCTCCGCCCGTGAGACGTCCACCATCATCAAGGTGGATGATTTGGAATCGGATCCGACGCTTGATTATATGATCGGCGAGCCATCCGTGTGGGCCGGCACCGATGAGGCCAGCAGTTTCCTGACGAAGTCCGGTGATTTTTCGGATACCGGCGGCCAGCATTCCATCACGTATGTCGCCGATGATTCGCTGCCTGACGGCCAGTATTACATGTATATGTTCGATAACAATTTCGGCACTTCGTTGACGCGTCCTGATTTTGACTGGTCGGTGATCGACGGCATTTCGACCGAATTGTCGTCCGATACGGCAAATTCGCGGTATCGCAAGTATCTGGTCAACGAAAATGCCGGCACGTATACGGAAGTGTCATCGTTCGTCGTGCCATATTCGCCGTATGTCAGTTCCGCGCAGGAATTGGATAATGGCCAGATCCTCATCGACTCGGGCATGAAGGGTCTGTTCGGCCAGTACAACAAGGATGGTGATCTGCTGGCGCAGTTCAAGATGACGTTGAACAGTGCGTACATCTACCGCGTGTACAAGTACGATTTCTCGGGATTCTATTTCGCCTGACATCCTGTCCGCAGGCTTGACGGGGCCGGGAATCTAAACTCCTTGTGGGAGTTTGGATTCCCGGCCCCGTTTCGTATGCAATGGGTTCGGCACGCCCGTACAATGGTTGCCATGGGTTTTTTCGATTCGCTGTTTTCATCCAAACGTCCCGAAGCGACGCATGACGTCACGTTCACGCTAGATCAGGCAGGCCACACGTATGAGGATGGCAATGTCGGTCTGGAGCCGACATCGTTGACGATCACTCCGGAAAGCAAACGTGTGGCTGTGATCGGGTTGAATGGTTCCGGTAAGACCACGTTGCTGCAGCTGTTGGATGGCGCATTGTCTGCGACGTCCGGTTCGGTGCGTATCGACGCGAATGGTGCTGCGTATGATCCGTCGGTGAAACGTGATCTGAAACGTATCGAATCGATGATCGGCCGCGTTCGTCGCGAGGAAATTCCGAACAGTTATTACAAAGCGGATTCCATTCGCGAGGCGATTGATGAACCGTTGAAGAAGCATAAGGTGCCGGAAAGCGAACGCCAGGCGATCATCGGCAATCTGTTCGCGCATTTCGATCTGGCGGCGGTCGCACGTGAGCCCGCCTCCGCATTGGATAGCGAGAAACGTCATCTGCTGGCGATCGCTTCCGCATTGAGCTTCTCCCCCGCGGTGATCGTTGCCGACGAGCCGACCAAGGGTTTGGACGAGGTGGCGTCCGCGCATGTGGCGAAAGCTCTGTTCAGTTACGACAAACAGGTAGTGTTCGCCACGCATGACACGGAGCTGATCACACGCGCGGAATATGCGATCGACCGCACGCTGGTGGTCGACGATCATCAGGTGGTGTTCGACGGTGGCCCGCATGAGGCCGTGGCCTTTTACACGGACCTCATCCGCGCTAAATATGAGGCTTCCAAAGCCTGACCATACCCACGGATTATTCCCGTTCCCCACATGTTGCGGCTCCTTCATCGGTGTCGACGATGGAACCACAACATGTTTCAGCCGATCATTGTGTTGACGGTGTCAAGCACCGTCTGAACGTTATGCCTGAATTCGTCGGGTTCCGGCAATAACGAGATCGCGAGATAGCCGTTCGACGTCATATCGAAGAAATAGCCGGGCTGTCCTGAAATTCCGTGCTTTTCGATCATGGACAACACCAGTTCGTTCTCGTCAAGCACGCTGGGCACGCGCAAAAGCACATTCCATCCGCCTTCGGCACGCAACACGCTGACCATGCCCTGCTCGTCATCATCCAGCATGGTATGCAAGGCTGCGAGGTTGGTTTGCACGCGCTCTCGCACGCGCGCGGTCTGCGCGGCTGCGGCGCCCAGCATGGCGGGGATCTGTTTGGCGATGATCTCACTCATTGGCAGATAGTCGTCGGCGACCACGTCGAGTCTGCGCTTGGCCTCATCCACTTCAGCCGCCGGGCCGGACACTTGGATCCAACCCACTTTGGCATGTGGCGCGGCCAACGTCTTCGAGAACCCATCCAATGCGAATGTGAGCGTGCCGGTCTCCCCCGCGAGACGCGCGTTGCCATCGAATGGTTCAAGATCATAGTCGTAGAACACCTCATCGGCGATGATGGCCACCTCATGGTCATGACAAAGCCGCACAATGGCCTCACGTTCCGACGCTTTGACGTACGATCCGGTCGGATTGTTGGGATTGATGAGCACCAGCGCGCGGATGCGGCCGCCATCTTCACCTTCAAGCGCTTCGCGTAGTTCGGCCACGTCGATGTACCAGGATCCGTCGAAACGTTGCTGGTACTCGATCATGTCGACGCATTCGAGTCGTGCGATCGATTCGATGAGCGGATATCCCGGCTTCGGTGCGAGCACGGCGTCACCTGCATTGCAGAGCAGTTTGATCAGCCATGAGTACGCTTCGGACGTCGAGCTCAATATGTATAGGTCGTCGGCGGTAGCGGTATTGCCTTGTTCATGCAGGAATGCGGCCAGCGCTTCGCGTGCGTATCGTTGCCCGCGTGGCTCCGCTCCGTAGATGTCCGGCAATAGTTCCGACGCGAGCGCATGTTTGGTTGGATTGGAGTCGTTGAGTTTGCCGAGTGTGATGCCGTTTGCTTTGGCTTCCGCTTCGGCTTTGGCGATGGGATTGGGCTCGCTGATATCGACTCTGGAGGAAAAACGCATGGTCTCCACCATACTCTCTGGGTTGCGCAAGTGTTGCATCGAGCAAGAAGGATGCATTCGCCATGCGATCATCAGAGGAATAACAAGAGCCGTCCGACGGATGAATCGGACGGCTCTCGCTTATATGAAGGTTAGGAACCTTTATGGTTCACGACATCACTTCTGCTTGATGCTTGCGTAGTACGCAGCGCCGATGATGCCAGCCTCATTGTGCAGCTTGGCTGCGACGATCGGGGTCTTGATGTCGATGTACGGCAGGAACTTCTCGGACACGCGGGACACGCCACCGCCGACGACGAACAGCTGCGGATCCAAGTAGAACTCCATCAGGGAATAATACTTGGTCAGACGCTTGGCCCACTTCTTGTAGCCCATATCGAGCTTTTCACGAATGGAGGATGCCGCGTACTTCTCGGCGTCACCCTTGCCCTTGAGCAGTTCCAAATGGCCGAGCTCAGTGTTCGGAATGAGCTCGCCGTTGAAGATCAGCGCGGTGCCGATGCCGGTGCCCAGCGTGGTGGCGACGACCAGGCCGTCCTGGCCCTTGGCTGCGCCGAACTGCTGTTCGGCAAGACCGGCCGCATCAGCGTCGTTCACCACGGTGACCGGACGACCGCAAGCTTCGGAGAACACTTCGGTGACGTCCACGCCAACCCAAGACTGGTCCAGATTGGCCATATAGCCGAGCTTCTCGCCAACATGAATCGGAGCGGGGAATGCGATGCCGACCGGAGCGGACTCAGGAACCTCAAAATGCTCGAGCTGCTGGCGAACGATTTCGCCAACGGCCTTCGGAGTGGAAACCTCCGGGGTGAGGATCTTCAGACGCGGTTCAGCAAATTCGCCCTTCTCGAGGTTAACCGGGGCTGCCTTAATGCCGGAGCCGCCAATGTCAACGCCAAATGCCTGTGCAGTTTCAATCATCTTCGACCTCTCCTATCAAGGTACATAGTGGGTATATCGAACCGGTAAACGCCATAGTAACTCGCCCCATGCCCCAAAACGCGCCGACAATACACAATTGGTGAATACGATTGCATAATCTGTCGCAATGAAACGCAAATATTTGCGATTGTTTTCTGCAAACGATTCGCCCCATGCCAACGCAACGCATCGGCATGGGGCGAATCATAAGAAAATAACCGTCTGAAGACGGTGTAGCCACATTACTTGAGCGGCGGCATCGGCTTCCAATCCGGATCATGCAGCAGCTTGCGCGAATCCCACCAACCCTTGGCAATCTGCACCAAGCCGGTCTTGGCATGCTCACGGTCCACCATCACCAAGCGAATGACCTCCTTGGCGGCGGTCAGCAACGTGCCAAAGCCGAACATCAGCGGACGGTAATCGCCGAACGACATGAAATAGCGTGCCATGTAGCCACGGTTGCGCATGATGTGGTAACGGTTCATGTCGGAAGTGGAGTTGAGCTGACGCACGCCGGCGATATCCCAATTGCCGATCTCGCGCGTACGTCGCAGGATCACGTCAGGCACCACGATCGGATTGGTGACCTTGCTGGCGCGATAGCCGTACATCGTATCGTCCCAGTAGATGAAGAAGCGGGGATCCGGCAAACCGATCTGTTCCACGATATTGCGGCGGAACAGGCCGCCTTCAAAGCATAAGGTGTCCATCACACGATAGCCGGGACGCCCGAACGCGGCCGGAGCGATCGGATTGGGAATGCCAAGAGGCACGATGAAATCGTACTGCCAGTAGAACGGGCCTCCGTCGTAGTCGTATCGGCTTCCCTGGATCACATCATGGCTGCCGGTCCACTTGGCGAGCCTTTCGATGGCCTCAGGCATCACGGCCACGTCGTCGTCCATCACCCAGAACCACTCCGCACCCAGCTCGTATGCTTTCTTCACACCTGCGGAGAAGCCGCCTGCGCCGCCGAGGTTGTCGGATTGCGGCGCGTACACCACACGGCTTTCGTTGCCCGACTGGTCGGCGATGGTATTGCCCCACTGCGCGGTGACCGCTTCACGGAAATCGTCGACCATGCCTTGGGTCGCCTCGCTGTGCTCGTTGTCCACGACGATGATACGCCATGGCGCCACAGTGAGTTTTTCGATGGATTCGAACAGGGTGGCGAGCAGCTGCTGACGCCTGTACGTCACCACGACGATAGCCAGCTTTTCGATGGTGTTCTTCGCAACTTGCTTTTCAGTCATACGTTCCATTCTTGCACTCGCCCTCAACCGAACATCGCCTGTGTTCGCATCATGCGGCACGATTCCATTCGACGGACGGGCTCTTGCACATTTCGTGCGGCTTTGCCATAATGTACGGCGTAATGCAGGGGAACCCGTGTTCGTCGGGTTGAGATGGGCCAAGTGAGGCCTGAACCCTTTGAACCTGATGGTTAACACCAGCGTAGGGAGGCATGTCTAGTGACTGCTGTGACATCAACAACCGATTTCGATTATGAGTTCGACGCCGCCAAAGGCATCCAACGCGACAATCTTCCGCCGTTCGCGCAGCGCATGCGCAAGGCCGCCGACCTGGTTTGGGAGGAAGGCTACCAGCAGCCGTTCATCCGCGAGCTTGGCGAAGGCACACTGCAACGCGAGCGTTTCGCCTTCTATCTGCTGCAGGATTTTCGTTATGTGAACGATTACGCCAGAGTGCACGCTTTGGGGTTGGCCAAGGCCACCGACCCTGAAATCATGGCGTTCATGCTCAAGGTGCAGAACGGCGCCCTGCAGGTCGAGACCGAAGTGCACCGTTCCTACTTGGCCAGCTATGGCATCACCGAAGAGCAGATGAATAATGTGCGCCAGTCGGCCTTCGCGCGCGCCTACACGTCGAACATTCTCTCCATCGCCTACGGCAAAGACATTCTCGACATTCTCGTGGCCGTGCTGCCGTGCGCCTGGGTGTATGCGGATTACGGCTACCGTCTTGCCGTCGAGTTCGCGGACACGCTCGACGACAATCCGTACAAGAGCTGGGTCGACATGTATAAGACCGACGAGTTCTGGCAGGATTCCGTGTGGCTGCTCGAACATATCGAGAAACTGGTGGCCGACGCGAGCGAGGAGCGCAAGCGCGAGCTGATCGACATTTTCGTGACCGGCGTGGAGAACGAATACATGTTCTGGGCCAGCGCGTACGACATGCAGTACACATGGAAGCCCGAATGGAATCAGGCGCGCTGATAGCACTCCTTCATGGGGTTTCCTGACTTTCGATTGTTTATTTTCATTGCAGCAAGGCGGGTGTCTTCTGATTGGTTTTCAGAAAGCACCCGCCCTGTTATGTTTGGTCGCGTCAGTTTCCCGCTTTACTCGCGCACGAGGCGGATATGTTCCACGTCGTCGCGATGGGAGCGGCGGTAGAGCACGAAACGGTTGCCGATGACCTGCACGAGTTCCGCGTTCAGTTCTTCAGCCAATCCCTCGCCTGCCTCCTTGGCGGTCAGACCGGATCCGTCGAGCACGGAGCACTTGATGAGCTCACGCTTTTCGATGGTTTCGTCCGCCTGCTTGATGGCGTTTTCGCTCAGATCGTTCTTGCCGACCTGGATGAGCGGATTGAGCTTGGTGGCCAGGCCTCGCAGCTGCTTGACCTGCTTTTTGGTTAATGCCATAACTAATTCCATTCTTATCTATGATGCTTGCTCAAGAGTAGCGTGAGGACGGTAAAATCCGCCGACTGCCTTCAGTTTAGTCCAGCGATCAGAACCAACGCAGCCACATATGCCACAACCACACCGCCCGCGGCAATGTCTCGTTTGGCGATGCTCATCACGCGCCAATGTGTGCGTGCGATACCCTCTTCATAGCATCGCGCGTCAAGTGCGAGACTGAGATTGTCGGCATGGCGTATCGCCCCTGCGAACACCGGAATGATGATGGAAACCATCGCCTTGATACGCTGCACGAACGTTCCCGTTTCTATGCTGCCACCTCGAGCCGCCTGTGCGTCCGCAATGGCTTTCGCCTCGCTTCCCAGAGTGGGCAGGAACCGCAGTGCGAGGCTCATCACCAGTGCGATCTCCTGCACGTGCACGCCTATTTTTGCGAAGGGTTTGAGCAAGGCTTCGAACGCGTCGGTGATGGCCGTAGGCGTGGTGGTGGCGAGGAACACCACTCCGACGACGATGACCACAACGAATCGGCAGGCATACAATATGGCGATGCGCACACCGTCGTCGGTGATTGGAATCGGTCCGATGTTCGTAAGAACATTGCCGGATTGTACGAAGAACACATTGAGCAGTCCGCAGAACACGAACAATGCAAGGAACATGTGAATCGATTTGAACAGTTGTTTCACGCCGATGCCTGATGTCGCAACGATCATGCCGGTCAACAGTGCGGCCACCAGTAACTGCCAGAAAGAGCGGATGGCGAATGCGGAGAACATGACCGCCAACGCGCCCACCATCTTCACGCGCGGGTCAAGCCGTTCCATAAAACTGCGGTTTTCACGGACGTCTCCCTTTGCATGTCCGGAGCCAAGCGTGTGCAGATTCTTCGAACCTGCCGATTCGACAGCAGAACCAGGCTCGGCATCACGAACTTTTCCACCAACGTTCCGGTCAGCGTCAAGTGCGATCACCCGATCGGCGAGCACGTCGATTTCCGTTTGCGAATGGGAAATGATGAGTATGGTGATGCCTTGTGCGTGGAGGGTTTGGATGAGATTGTGCACGCAGGTTGTGCCTGCCTCGTCAAGTCCCGCGGTCGGCTCGTCCATAATGAGAATCTGCGGTTGGCATGCGATGATGCCCGCTATGGCGGCAAGTCGTTGTTGTCCGCCGGAAAGATCGAATGGTGAACGATCGGCTAGATGTTCGATATGCAGCAGCGTCATGGCTTGATTGACGCGTTCGGATACTTGCGTTTCGTCAAGCCGTTGGTTGCGCGGACCGTAGGCGACGTCCTCGGCTACGGTTTCGGCGAAAAGCTGACGTTCGGGGTGCTGCATGACGTAGCCGATGGTGGCGCGCAGTTTCTCGCGGTCCGCACGCTTGAGCGACTGCATATTGCCGTTGGCGCGTTGGCGTGCGACGGGAATGGTGTTGACGGTAATGCTGCCAGATTGCGGCTGTTCCAGCGCGCAGAGAAGACGCGCGAGGGTGGTTTTGCCTGCACCGTTATGCCCTGTGATGGCCACGGTTTCACCCTCATTGATGGTTATGGAAAGCTTATCGAGCACAGGCTTGCTACTGTTTGGATATTGATATATCAGATTATGGATTTCAATGATTGGTACAGCTGATGTTGGCTTCGATGCGCCATTTGCAATATTGGATTTGGCAATTGGGTTGTCTTCTTGCGCTGTGCCTGATTCGTCCATTTCCGGAATACTTGCAGTATTACCGCGAGCGCTTTGCACGATACGCCCGTTATCCAGGCGAATGATGCGGTCGGCATTGACGAATTCGTCACGATGGTGGGTGACGAGAATGATGGTTGTGCCGTGCTGCTGCAATTCGTCAAGAATATGCATGATGTCGGCACGGCCTTGCGGATCGAGCATGGCGGTAGGCTCGTCGAGCACGAGGATTTCGGGATTCATGGCAAGCATGCCGGCGATGGCGACGCGCTGTTGTTGGCCTCCGCTCATTCGCGTGGGATCGGCTTCTCGCCGTTCGCTCATGTCAACTGCGTCAAGTGACATGGCGATCCGCATATCGATATCATCATGCGCAATGGCGAGGTTTTCCGGACCGAAGGCAACATCATCCTCGGTAATGGTGGTGACGATCTGATCTTCCGGATGTTGGAAAACCGCCCCGATACCATGCCGGGCGCTGCGGTAAGCGTCAGCGTGCGCGCCGGTTTCATCGAAGACGTTGTTTCCCAACAGCGTGACATGTCCGGCATCGGGTGCCGCAAGTCCTGCGATGATGCGTGAGAGTGTGGATTTGCCCGACCCGTTTGGTCCTGCCAGGCACACGCGTTCTCCTTGGCGAACGGTCAGGTTCACACCGTCGAGTGCCCAAGTCGCGCCGGAGTCGTAGGTGAAACGAATATCGTGCAGTTCGACCGCGATGGTGTTCGTGGCGCTGTCAGGATTCATGGAAAAAGTCTTTCATATAACGGAAGGAACCTTCCATAGGTCGGAAGGTTCCTTTCTATTCATCAATATGGTGAACGAGGCTCAGCGGTTCAACAGGTTGGAGATCGGCTTGTAGATCAGGAAGGTGACCACACCATGGATGGTGAATTTCAACGCGTTGAACGGCAGAAGCGCCGGCACGATCAATGCCACGACCTGTGCGGTGGTCATATGCGCGTAGAACGGTGTGACGATTATATTGCCCACAATCGCCATCGCCAAGGCTGCGATCGCACCGACGATGATGCCGATGACCGCGCCTTTGCGGGTCTTGTTCCTGCGGTAGATCAGTGCTGCCGGCACGGATAATGCCAAAGCCACGAGCACGGCCATAAGCGTGCCCCATGGGTTGGTAAACAGGTGCGGCAGGAAACCAAGCACGCTGACGATTACCGCCGCCGCTGGCCCGTAGGCGAAACCTGCCACCAGGCCGACAATGCCGGATGGATCATATTTCAGCCATTCAACGCCTGGCACAATGGGAAATTCCACAAAGCTGACGGCCATCGACAGCGCCACGAACAGCGCATACATGGCGATGCGTTTGGTGGACCAGCGTCCAGAGTCGGCCACGCCTGTGGAATGCGCGTTGTCGGGGCGCGTCATGCTTTCGCTGGCGATTTCGGCGTCGTTGTTTTGGGTATTGTTTGGTGAGGATACACTCATGTTGAGCCCCGTTTCTTCCATCCGGACTTTGACCGTTGGCTCCGGATTCTCACCGGATCAGCCGCTTTCGCGGGTCGCGGGCTTCGGCATGGGACCGTTATGAACGTCAGTCGTACCGTTACCGCCAGTAAGGATTTTCACCTTCCCTGAAACTTGCACGATTATATATACGCCTATCGTCGGAAATATGCAAACCGCGTCTCACTGGCGTCTATTATCAGCAGGCATCAATCTTTAATCCGGAAACCATGATCTTAGCCTCATATGCCTTTTGCCTATGGCATGAACGTCGCCTCATGGTGTGTTGCCGCAGTGTGCGCTTTGCCTGTTGCTTTCGTATCGTGTGCGTTCAAGCAAGCGGCAGGTACGTTGATTGTTATGCCAGCAGGTCGAGCAAGTCGTCTTTGCTGAGTGTGCCGACGCCTCCAGATGCGGTGCCGTCGGTGAACTGTTGGGCAAGCTCGCTTTTCTTCTCCTGCAGTTTGAGGATGCGTTCCTCAATGGTGTCTTTGGCTACGATCTGGTACACGTTCACATCCTGCGTCTGTCCGATGCGGTGCGCACGATCGGTGGCCTGGTTCTGCGCGGCCGCGTTCCACCACGGGTCGGCGTGCACCACTACGGACGCACCCACAAGGTTCAGCCCCGTATTGCCCGCTTTGAGCGAGATGAGGAACACGGGAACATCGTTGCCATTGAATTCGTCCACCAGTTCCACACGGCGTTTCTTCGGTGTCTCGCCGGTGATGGTGTAGAAGTCCACACCCTGTTCAGCCAAACGTGTACCAATCAGGTCAAGGAATGAAGTGAACTGCGAGAATACGAGCACTTTCTTGCTTTCGTCCATGCACGTGGATACGAGTTCGCAGATGGCGTCAAGTTTGGCGGAAGCGTTTTTCGCATCCGCATAGACGAGTCTCGGATCGCAACAGATTTCGCGCAACAGTGTGAATTCCGCAAGGATTCGAATCTTCTTCGTATTGAAGTCGGCGTCCTTGGTTTTGGTAAGGGTGGCGCGCAACCGTTGCTCGTGCGCCGCATAGAGTTTGCGCTGTTCGCCTTCCAGTTTGACGGTGAGCACGTTTTCGAACTTGTCAGGCAGATCGGTCAGCACGTCTTTTTTCAGACGTCGTTTAATGAACAGTCCGACCAAAGCCTGCAGTTTGTCAGCCATGACGGAATGTTCAGAACCGGGTGCCATGATCGGCTGCTCGTATTTTTCTCGGAACTTCGTGTAGGTTCCCAGCAATCCGGGCATGAGGAAGTCGAAGATGCTCCACAGTTCGCTCAACCGGTTTTCGATGGGGGTTCCCGTCAATGCGAACCGGTGTTCGGCGGTGATCTGTTTGACGGCTTTCGCCAACTTCGTGGCATGGTTTTTGATGTATTGCGCCTCATCGAGCGCCATCAATGCGAACCGGCAGGCGGCGTAATCATCCACGTCGCGGCGCAATAAATCGTATGAGGTGATCACCACATCGGTACGCTGCATATCGTTGGATTCCGAGGGGTTCTTCCATTGCTGTGCCACGGCTGCGATGAGCTTGCGCCGTTGCGCTTTCGTGCCGGCCACGACTTCGATGGTCAGATCTTGCGTGAATTTTTCGCATTCGGCGGCCCAGTTGTATACCAAGGACGCCGGGCAGACGATCAACGCGGGACCACTGCCCTTGCGAGCTTCCACCAGTGACAGCAATTGCACGGATTTGCCCAAACCCATTTCGTCGGCGAGAATGCCGCCGAAGCCTTTGTCCCACAAGGTGGAAAGCCATTGGAAGCCTTCCACCTGGTATGGGCGCAGTACGTTTTTGAGGTTGCGGGGCACTTCGTATCGTTTTGGGTCGATGATTTTCACATCGTTGACATAGTCGACGAACGATTCGCTTTTGCCGTCGTCATCAACTTGAGCATCCAAGAGGAACGCCCGATATCCGGGAATGGTGATTCTCCCGGAATCAATCTGTTGCTCATCAAGGTCAAGATCTGTGGCAATCTGATCAAGTTCATGCAGATCGGCATTCTTCAGATCAACGAACGTACCGTCCTTGAATCGATGGTAGCGGCGGTTCCTGCGGTAGGAATTCAGCAACGCGCCGACCTCGTTCATCGGCACTTCGTCGGCTATCGGCGAAATCTCAACCAGATTCGAGTCGATGGACAGTCCGACCTTCACCGTAGGGCTGCCTGGCATCATCATGCCGTCGAACGCGGCCGTGGAGAACACCTGCCCGACCGAACGCAAGATATCCACGCCTTCGGTGAGCAAGAGCAGAATAGTCTGTTCGTCTTCCTCACGAATCCGCGCCATGTCAATGGAACTCCATGTCGGGAAAAGCTGGCGAACCACCTGCACCGCGAATGATTCGCGAGCCGTATCTCGTCTGATGAGCGCCGCTTTCGACCGCGAGTCCGGATTAATCACGCCTCGTAGCGCTTTGGCGGTCGGCACCAACTGGAACACGAAATCGCCGTATCGTGCCACAGCCTCGCAGGTGATGCCCTGCAGATCACGGTCCAAGTAGAATTCAATCTGGCAGTCAGCTCCCATCCGTTCGGCGACTTCCTGCGGAATATCGAAGCCAATGCCCGCCTCGGTAAGTTTTGGCAGTATTGTTCGTGCGAACATGGGCCAGTCGTTGTCTGCGATGAACACACCATCGCTAACGTTCGACGCGCACAACGTCATCAACGCGTCCACTGCGGGAAGGATGCTGTCGGTGCAACGGAAGAATCCGCTCACTGGCATCATGTGGGAATCCGTCGGAGTGCCGTTATGTTCGGCACTCATGAGATACACACCCCGCTGCCCGACAATCCGATCCGTGATGGTACGGTTCGACGTGATACGCACGCCCGACGAAGCGCCTTCCTTCACATATTCGGCGATGAATCGAAATTGCGGATTGCCATCGAATATGGCGATAGTATGCGATCTGGGCTCCCCTGGCGTGGTCACTTCGACATAGTCCGGAGCGGTATCATCCGTATGGGCGAAATCATCCGGAGTGAGCTGCCGCGCCCTCTCACGCTCCTCATGCTTGGGAGCTTCCACCGGCCCACGTGCTATCAGCACGTCTTCGATGTAGTCCTGTTGCGATTCCGCTCCGAACAGGTTCAGCAGATCGCACAATTCCCCATCGGTAAGCATGATTTCACGTTCGATACGCACGTCTGGCGCGTAATAGTAGTTGTTCTGCAGCTGTGCGGCGACACGTGATCCAACAACACCTTGCAGGAATCGGAACAGCTGCAGCGAGAACGGTTCGAGCATATCCGGAGTGTGGGTGAACGAAAGTTTCTGCCCGTACGACACGTATGCCCCGTTGTGCATGTCGGCTACGAATTTGGAAATGCTTTTGATGATATAGCTTGCGTCGCCACAGCCGATTTTCAGCGTCAGGCTCCACAGCTCACGGTTCATGATCAGCGTGGGCTTCAGACACACGCTTCCCGGTTTCACCATGATGGAACCGCTCTTGCGTTTTGTTTTCGCACCCCCTTGCGTAATGATGCCTCGCTGCTCGTCGGCGAGACGGCTTTTCGCATCGACGATGCGCTTGAGCACGTCAAGCTGTGCGCTTTGACCGGTATTGTCATTCTTCGCATCCAGCGCACGCATATAGTCGGAGAGGATATGCGAGGTCACGCCACTTCGCTTGAATCCGTGGAACCGTTCGGGCTGGTCAAGAAACAGCAGCAGCATTGCGGCGACATGCTTACACATGCCGGTATAGCGGCGTCCCCCAGCCGGATCCGAATCGAACTCGTCATCGTCCTGCACATGACCGAACGTCGATCCTGAATCGGAATCATCATAATCGTCGACGTAATCATATTCATCGTCATCATCGTCGAAACTGCGATAATTTGGATTGTTGCGATAGCTGGGCGAATATGCCGACGAATACGCGCCATAACCATGCTGCGAACCGTTGAACGCGGGGCAGGAGCAGTAGCGCGCTAAGAACAGTTCGTCGGAGAGATCGAGCGTGGCCTGCACTTCGTATCGGCTGGACGGTGAGGTGGTGCCCCGCATATTGGCATGCAGGGTGATGCGATCGGAATCGGAGTCGTTCAGGCAATGCAGATCCGACATTTTCGCACGCCACTGGTTGGTGATTCCACGGGCACGCTGCAACACAGGCTGACTGCATTCGCTGCGTAGTTCGTCGGAAAGCCATGACAAAGTATCCGCCAACTGAACCCCAATCGTTCGCACATTTGTTCTTATGAAAGAGTATCAGCACAGCGGAACAGGAAAGCCGTGGCTGCAATCCCATCCATGGCTTCGCTCCATACCGGTTATATCAGCGGCAACGCTTGGTGAGCGGCTGCCATGGGTCGAGTCCAACCGGTTCGGATTCCAGCAGCGGCCCGATCTACGCTGGTTGGTGATGGCGCCCTGCTTCAGTTCTATGGAGAAGTCGCGCGGCAGCGAGCGCTGACCCTTGTAATCGGTGGCGGCTTCGAGCACGCCCACAGATACCGCCGCGTTGGCCGTGGAACCGACCGATAATACCGGTGCAGGCATGAGAACCGCTATAACCTGTGCAGCTGCGCGATATCATCGCGCAGCTGGTTGACGGTGTCCGTCAGTTCCCGCACATTGTGGCGCAACTGTTCCGTTTCCGATTCCGCCGCATCCGCACGCTTGTCGGTCTCGTCACGAACACGGTCAACGATCCATGAAGCCAGCGTAGCGGTGACGATGCCAATCAGGGCAACGCCGGTTATCATCAGTCCGATGGCGATGCATCTTCCTTGCCATGTCACTGGGGACAAATCGCCATAACCGACTGTGGTGACGGTCACGAACGACCACCATATCGCTTCACCGAAATCGGTGATGGAAGCGCCTGGAACCCCACGTTCCACATCCAATTCGGCAAGGGCGCCGATATACATCAGTAGTGTCACGCTACAGCATGTGTACAGTGTGATGCGCCCACGCACCGCCATGCCACCGGTACGATTGAGCACGTTGAGCACTGCCACCAGACGCAGCAGTCTCAACGGTCTGAAGACGGGCAATGCGATGGACACCAGCATCAGCAGATTGTCTTTGAACCAAGTTTTCTTATCTTCTGCCAGCAGGATCGAAACGACGCAGTCGGCGATGAACACCATCCAGATGATGTTGATCACCATTTCACACAACAGGATATGCGTCCTCGCCAGAACTTCCCACGAATACGCGAACAGGAACACCAACGCCAATGCCGTCATGAACCATTCCGTCGCACGACGCCATTTGTTCAATGTCATACCCTTCCTTTCTTCCCGACTGCCATCATACGGGTCTCCCCGCACGCGCGACCGTCAGCTTTTGATGGGCATGCGATTGTCGAGCGACTGACCGTTGGCGTAGCAGCGGACGTTGCCTAATGCAATGGAGATGATACTGCGTTCGGTGATCTCAAGATGGTTGCCTCCCGCCACATGTGGGGTGATGAGGCATTTCGGCTCGCACCACAGCGGTGAGTCGGCCGGCAGCGGTTCCGGTTCGGTCACATCGAGCGCGGCGCCACGGATTCGTCCTTCCGCGAGCGCGTCGGCAAGCGCTTGGCTTTCAATGGCGTTGCCGCGGCCCGCGTTGATGATGATGGCGTCAGGTTTGAGAGATGCGATGCGTTCCGCATTGAGCAGATGGCGCGTTGCCGGGGTGGATGGTACGCACATGGCGATCACATCGGCGTATTGCAGGACGTCGTCGAGGGAATCGAAACCGACCATATAATCGATGCCCGGCGCTTCGACGGCGGGATTACGGCGAATGCCGATGGTTGTCATTCCGACGTTTTTGCAGAGTCGTGCGAAGTGTGATCCGATGTCGCCGGTTCCGATGACGAGCGCCATTTTGCCGTCGGGGCTGATGGCGCGGCCCGCGTCCTGCCACATGGCGTTCGAGTTGCTTGCCGCGTAGATGTGCAGGTTCTTCATGATGGCCCACATCATGGCGAACATGTGTTCGGAGACGCTTTGTCCGTAGGCTCCGGCGGCATTGGTGAGCATGGATCCGGGCTGTAGGATGCCGGGTCGCTGGTATTTGTCGACGCCGGCGCTCCAAGTTTGAAGCCATTCGAGTTTGGGGCACTGCGCACATTCCTCGGGCGCGATGTTGCCGATGACCGCGGTGGCTTTGGCTTTGAGCTCCTCCGGTACTGCGGCGGTCCAGCTCATGCTTCCCCGTTGGGTCGAATCGCCGACGAATTCCTGTGGTATGTCTTTCGCGGCACGTATGAATTGCGCACGTTCGGATTCGGTCAACGGCAGGCAGTTGACGATCAATTTGCGGTCGTTCCATATTCCCATGCGTTTTACCCTATGACAATCGTCGGATATAGGGTTTCACGTTGGGTTCTGGGTCAGACGCCGAGTTCGTCGGTGTCAAAGATGATGGTGACCGGACCGTCGTTGGCGAGCCGCACGCGCATGTGGGAGCCGAATCGTCCTTCTTTTACTTCGAGTCCTTGTGCGCGCAGGGCGTCGTTGAATCCGTGCCATGTCTGTTCGGCGTGCGCGGGCGCTCCGGCTTTCACGAAGCTTGGGCGGTTGCCTTTGCGCACGTCCCCGTATAGCGTGAATTGGGAGATGGACAGCACACTACCGTTCACGTCGTGGATGGAACGGTTCATTTTGCCGTTCTCGTCTTCAAAGACGCGTAGGTTGGCGATTTTACGGGCGAGCCAGTCGATTTGTTTCGCTCCGTCCGTGTCTTCCACTCCGACGAGCAGCACATAGCCGATGCCTATATGCTGTGGTTCGAATGTGGTGTCGACTTCTCCGCTTGTCTCGTCGACCACGTCGACGGATCCTTCGCTGACCTTCTGCAATACGATGCGCATATTCCGTCCCGTTCTTTTCAGCCGGCGTAGTCGACGATGGCTTGCGTGACCTGTTTCAGGTAGTCGAGCGACGTCTGCCAATCGTCCGGCACTTCGACGGAATGGTTGGCACCAGCATACGTGCGCACATGGTCGGTGAGCAGATGCGCTTTGGCGTCATCGTAGTATGGGTCGGCGTCACCTGCGCAGATTAGCGGCATCGGACTGCCGGCAGTTCCCGGCAGCGGCACGGGGATGACCGACTTGTGCTTGTCGAATGGCGGCGGGTTGAGCACCGGGGTGAGCAGCACCACGCGCAATCCTAGTTTTGCAGAATGCGGATATGAGAGTGTGGAGAGCGATTTGGTGACGACCAGCAACTGCGGCTCCTCACCCGATTCGGCAGCATGTTCGAGCGCCGCCTTGCGCCATTCGTCGACCACACGTTCCATGCAGGCGATCATTTCCGGAAACTCGACGCTTTCCGTCAGTTTCAGGTCGAGCCGGTCCACGAACCATCCGTTGGCCGCAAGCGCCTGCGCCGCCCAGTACAGCAGCGGTCGGTCTACGGTGTAGCCGATGCCCGGCATGATGAGCACGTGCTTGCCGGTTTCGGTGTTCTTCACACGGTTCTTACCCCATGGTGTGACCGCTGGTGTGACGTTTTTCGTTGTTGGTTGCGTGCCGTTCTTGCCCATGCTGTGTTTGATTCGCCTTTTCGTGTGTTCCGTCCGTCTTGGCCGGTCGTTGTGGCCGGCGTCGTTTCCCATATTGCATGCTAGGCGGCGCCGGCTACAATCGTTTCCGTCAGTTCACCATGCATTGGTTGCCGAACTACGGACCGACCTATTACGCCGCTTTCGTGCACGATCCGGAAGGCAGCAACATCGAGGCTATGCTCGTCTGAGTGTCCGACAGCTCAACAGCGACAAAACCAGATCCCGCCATACGTAATGTTCTCATGGCTGGATCTGTCATATTCCCAGAGAATCAAACATCTCAGCAGCCGTATGGAAACGCGGGCCGTTCTCCGCTGAATATTCATGGACTTCCCGCAAGGCAGAAAACGTATCAGTAGGAACGGCGCTCTGTTGAGGAAGGTCTAATGAAAGTCGGAACTCGTACGTGTCTGGATTGGAACACATGTGATTTCCCCCCTAGCCCTGGTTACTTGAACAGGTCGAACAGGCTGAACGTGGTCTTCTTATAGATGGTGTTGTACAGTTTGCGCTTGGGGTGCAGCCAACCCATGCCCTTCTTACCATAGCCGGGGATCAGCGCACGCTTGACCGCACGAGTGGCGCGGCCCTTCGTACGCGCGGACAGGCTCTTCTTCCAACTTGGTTTCCTCATCCCATATTTCATAGCGACCTCTTTGCGGATGACTACCTCACATTGTGCCGCGCCCACAGCAAACCGACAAGTCAGGCACCCATACTTGACTATGCTCCATCACTCGTCCAGGCACAAGGGGCAAGGATGCGGTGCGGACCACACCCTATCAAAACATGAACATCAGGAGCCTGCAACTGCATCTCGGAACATGCGATAAGGTGGAACCAATGACAGAAAGGCGGTGCGGCTATGAGTGCTTGGATAATTCGCGCGGGACACGGTGGGGTGTACGCGGAAGACTGGCTTGACAAGGGGAAGATCGGCATCGGTTGGGATTTTGGAAGCAAGGATATCGCTTCCATGAAACGCGAGCAGATCCGAGCCACATATCTAGCCGAACATCCCAATGAAAGTAAAAACAGGGTGGCTGCCATCGTCGGTCAGGTGTACCGTTTCGCACACGAGATGACACAAGGACAGACCGTCGTCATGTACGATCCGGCGAGTCGTCTTTATCATATTGGCGTCATCACCGGTGATTGCGTTCCCACGCGTGATGAAGATGACCCCGCCTATACCCGTACCGTTCGTTGGGAGACATCCGCATCACGCGATGCGCTCAAGCAATCCTCCAAAAACTCCCTCGGCGGCATCCAGACTATTTTCGCCGTGTCGGGCGAGGTCATGAACGACCTCCGATCAACCACGGGGACTTCGCAGCCGATTCCGGAGGAAGCGGCAGGCGAAGACGCCTCCGACGACAATGAGGACGCCCGCGCCGCCACATATGATAATGGCATCGAGCTTATCAAGGACCGCGTGAACCAACTTGACTGGGAGGACATGGAACGCCTCGTGGCAGGACTGCTCAAAGCCATGGGATATTGCGCTCGGATCACGCCGAAAGGGCCGGACGGCGGCCGCGATGTCATAGCATCTCCCGATGCCCTTGGACTGGAATCGCCACGTATCGTGGTCGAAGTCAAACACCGCAAGGGTGCCATGGGAGCACCTGCGATCCGTTCCTTCATTGGCGGCCTACGCACGAACGACCACGGACTTTATGTCTCCACCGGAGGTTTCACCAGAGAAGCCCGATACGAGGCGGACCGCTCCAATGTTCCCATGCGCCTGCTCGACCTCGACGGATTCGTCCGCCATTATGTTGATGTGTATGACAAGACCGATGAGGAGACGCGCGATATTCTGCCGCTGACCCGTATTTGGTGGCCTGCATAGAGAAGCATGACCTCCGCTCATCACCTACGGAATAAATCGACGATTCCAATGAAATCTCTTCAGTTGCCGAATCTCTCCTTATGGGTACCCGTACGGAGAAACCATGCAGTGCCGTCTTCCAGAATCCAATCGAGCATAATCAGATTCCCAAGGAATCGAACAACTCATCGGCCGTATGGAACCGCAAATCGCCTTTCGCCGAACGCTCATGGGCTTCCTGCAGTACGGAAAGAGTCTCAGCTGGGATTGCGCTCTGATACGAAAGATTCAGCGGAATGTGCCTCTCCCCTGACGATCCGCCTATAGAACGTTGGAAACAGGCACGTCACTTGCTGGCAGCTTTCTTGAGCGCATTCTGCAGTTCTGGATCAACCGCAAACAGGTACAATCCATGCACGCCTCGTTTGAGCAAGACGTTCAGCTCGTTACGCAGATTGGATTGCGCATAACTGACCAAACCATTTCTCTTAACTACCGCGCTCCTATTACGGCTACCCTTCTCATCGAAAACAATTTCACCATTACGATACGTGACTGATGGCCCGATGATAACGCCTACATAATTCAAGTCGAATCCCTGGATAGAGAACGTCGACCCCACTTCGTTAAGCGTACGCGGATTCTCAGCCCAAACTTCATTGGAAGAAAGCGTTTTCTCATTTACTTTGATCTCATAGTTCCACGGATGACAAAAATAATCGGGATTCCCATCCGGATTTGACGCATCATATCCGCGTTGAACTCCTGGGGCCGAGCCCATATGCCATGTCCCCTGCTTGTCCCGGTACATTTCTACATTCCATAGTCCATCAGGACTGGAATCATTGGCTTTATTCCCATTATATTTCCAATCATAGGTAGCGACCACTCGAGAAAGACCGCACCCATCAACACCTGCAGCCTTTAAATACGCTTTTTCTTTGATGGCTTTGAACAGCTCAACAGGCGAATCGAAAATCTTTATCTCAAATGGATCACGAATGTATTTACCTGTCTGCCGATCTTTTTCCCCAAGGTCTTTAGGAATTGACCCAACACTCTTTCCGTCCGCGAAATCGTCTATCCACTGCATTGTCGCCTCATCCGCCGCGATTCGGAATTGTTTAGTCAGACGTACATGACTAAATAGGTAACGTTCACCCCACATGTCCAGTGGCATGAATTGTTCCAACTGCCCATCTCGTATATCAACGCGCTCTTTCTGCGGAAAAAGTTTACGCAGTTCTTTCTCATCCCATCGTTGCGAGGTCTGTAGAATCTGGTTCGGGTCGAATACCGCGATGACCACTTTTGCACGACGAAGCAAATCATGGAGCATGTTCTTACCGGAATACCCTTGATTGCCCTGCGTGAGCAGCAAGTGGGCCTCGTCGACGAGCACGACATCGGCTTTACCTCGCGGCCTGTCCGGGATACCCCGATTACCTGCCTTTTCGCTGAACTGATTGATAAACTGGGATGGCTTAAATGCTATTCCATCGTTGCCTTTTTGCAGTCCCAGCTTGATTGCAATCTGATTATAGACATGCACCTGCTGCTCATGGTTGACCAGAATATAGGCCTTCCTACGCCTACTCTTGCCTCTTGTCTGTGCCAAAACATTTTCCAGGATATCTTCATCCTCCTCATCAAGATACCCATCAACATTCATCTCCGTGACGATCCTGTAAAACAGATGGCTAAACAGTACCGTTTTACCAGTACCAGCAGCCCCCTGTAAGAAAATCAATCGTGACGTATCCGCGTTATCTGTGTCAGAAAGAACATCGGACAATACGCTCATAATCGATTCTTCTGCAACAAGCTGATCCTCACTGAGCTGATGGAACGGTGACGCCTTGAACAAGGCTGAATCGCGAATAATCTCCTCCGCAGGAAACAATTCCGGATCCTGATGATTCAGCTCCAACCAAATGTCCGAGAAAATCTGCTCAAATTCATCCTGCGTGTAATAGTCACCTTGGGCATTCGTGCGGCGATTATTTAAAGTCTTTACTGAATTGGAGCCCAGAAGGTAATGCATCAGCCTGTTTTCCACGTCCAAGGTCAACGACTTATTGAAATGCGCATTACCAATAACGTACTGCCATACCGAACGTGGATTTTTCTGCAGACGCTTATGGAATTCTTTCCAGTCATCACGTATTTTCGAATCGTTTCGCAAATGCTGCATGGCCCGATTGTGAATATTGTTCGTTTCGCCCACATATACCGTGTACTCGAAACAGCCAGTATCCTTATTCCTCTTCTCCGAATGAACCACATATACCGTGGGATAGTCAAAAAGGTAATGCAACGTGCTTCGTTCGACGACCGACAGTGGAACATCGCCGCAGCTTTCCGATAAGGCTTTCTCAATTTCAACTCTGTTCTCAATACTCTGATATGGCAGATGCATGATAATCGGTTTGGGAAGCGCGCTCTTCGTCATACACTCATTATGCTCCCACACAAACACATCGGAAAGTCGACATACATACTTATGCCTATATTTCCGATTAGCGAGCGGGTACAGACGTTTTCTCGGAGACAACCTACGCAATTGAAAACATTAACTTATACATAATTCCACGTACCACCCTCTCCGAGATACAGATTTATGTATCTGTCCAATTCCGGAAAACACACCCTTTAGCAATCTGGCAAAAGCTTTCCACCCGTTCCTACAATAAAAGGATCAGTGCAGACATGACCATTCAGCGTTCATCATCAACCACAGGAGGTTAAACGATGGATCGGGCGAAGACATTAAAAGATGGCAAAGAGATAACTGTCTTCGCTCATGATCTCAGCAGTAAAGGGAGAAAGCGCATCGCCCATGGCGCTCGTTTCAAATGCCCTTACTGTGGTCGTCCAGTCGATCTCGCCGCATTGGACTCCACAAAAGTCACAACTTATTTCAAGCATCACCGAAATGATGAACTCGCAAAATTCTGTGACGAGTATGTCAGCGGTAACGGATCCGGAAACCTCCTCATGAGGAATCCGGTCGTTCCCATCTTCCTTGATCTCGAAGAAGAATCCACAAAACGGTACGTGCTGAAGGCAGGACTGTATGGCATCGGACGAAAACTACGTGATGATCTCAAAAAGAACGCAGAGGCTTATATGTCGGTCAATGGGCGAACGTACCAGTTATGGCAGATGGCAGCGGAATCTTTGAGTATTCCCATTCGGAAACTTCCAACGCTGGAACTAAGCAATGAGATAACGGTAATAGCTCCTGAATCCATACGCAGAAGAGTCGGGGAAGCTGAAGATTGTGAATCCGGCATGGTATTCACCAGCGACTACAGCGGCGCTCCGCCAAATCATGCCAACCATATTGGAATCCGAATCCGACGTGGAAATGACGTGTATGTGGGACGACGTTATTATCTTGTAATCGATTCAAGGGAGCCGAAACTGTCCAAGTCGGTTGCCACATCCTTCGATACGGCGAAAAAAGTCGGGGCTCTTACAGCAAACAGCTGTTTCACTGTTTGGCGTGTGTCTGTTGCCGCATCATCCTCTAAGAGAGAGACCGCTGCGAATATGTTCGCCCATTTCGGCTGCCGCCTTACTGACAAGGAAAGAACAGTCGATTTGCTTTGGCCTCCATCTCTCACCTCCAATGGAATCGATCAGCCATTGTTCGAGAACACATCCGTCATATATCACGAACCGGAGGGAAACGCCAGCCACAAAGATACTGGAACCGTTCAACTCACGCATCCCGCAGAAATCTATGCGCTGGGAGACAACTACTTATCTCCATTCGGATATATTGGAACAGGAAAACATGAACGTCCAATTTATGAATTGGATACCGGTTTTTTGGTGTCCCGACCGGATGAATTCCACACATGGCGAATGATCAGCCAAGATCAAATCGATTTGTCGGCATTCTCGACATCAGAGTGTGACGAAGCGTCAGTGAGCCTAACATCAGAGGACAAGCCGGATCTGACTTGCTTATTCCCTGTAAACGTGGAAATACGCTCGAAAACAGGGAACGTCCAGAACGAAAACCTCCTTGCAAACGAGAAAACGCTTCCTGCGAGGCGAAAAGATCTGGTTCTGGTTGCAGCAGCAAGGAAGACATTCCCAAGGTCTTTCCTGCTATGCGTCAACAATGCCGGCATGACAGTAAAGTCAGCATCCTGCCCCGTCACTGGGCTTGATTCAAAGTTACAACTACGAAAAGTAAGCCATGGCATGTCAATCACAATGAGACGCGCCGGCATCACAACCAGGAAAAATAACACATCAAAAAACAAAATACTAATCCAAGCAAGGAGAGGGGAATAAAAATGGCATGGGGACAAGAGTACATAAGAGAATCAATCTGCATGGTTCGGTACAACCATGACGGCACAGTCAACAATTATCTCCGTCTTGCCGACTATGATTCCCAAGCGTCGGATATCCCCTTCCTGTGGCTGGATCCCGGTCGTTGGATCGATAAGAACGATCCAGATGACCCAGCAACACTGTATTCGATGAGCATCACTAGCAATAGCGAACGTTTCAGTAGCGATTTCGTACGCCTGAGGTGGAGACCCAACCCCTCAAAGCCAGACAGGCCGACTGTAATTGACCCTTTCGATTTCCATAATTCGTCCTATGACACCAATCCGCGCGGTCTCATCGAGGTGGTCTATCTGACAGACAATAACGCCGCGCTTTCTGAGATGCTTTCTGTCGGATTCGAATACCAAGGCAGACCAGCAGAGCGGATTCTCCTCGTGTACAAGCGCCATAAGAAAAACATGCTGGAAGCGACTATGCTCCAGAGCAACAAATTTGAATTCCAGAATGGAAGGGCGAAGCTACGGAAATACATGCATGACGGAAAGGTGACGGCACCCTGCTTCATCATCAATGAAGACGACGTGCTGGTGCTGCCTAGACAGTTCGGAGAAAAGACCGCACGGATGCTTTATTCAAAAGCCGCCCTTCCGGACTCCAAAGGCACCATACCCATCAGACCTTTTGAGGATTATGCTGACGACTATCTGAAATGGTATTGCGACCAATCCAGTTTCAATTATTCCAAAGACGAGCGTCAAAGAATCGCAGCGTTGTTCAAGGAGACCATCAACTCACCAACCACACTGGAAGCCTATGCGGGAAAGCCTCTCGATGAACGTGATGAAAAACTGTACTCGCACGCGGTGCAAAGGCTGATACACGCTGACGATGATTTGATGAATCGGATCATCATCCACGTATTGGCGGCAGACGAAAGCTTCCATCGTAAATGTCTTGATGTTGTTCTTACAAGCAAGGACCAGGAAATCGAGGAAAGGAACAAAACCCTCCAGCAAATCGAGAATCGTATACGCGAAAAGAACATTATGCTTTCTTCGCTAAAACAACGAGAAGCGGACGACGAGGCCAAACATGCGAAGTCTGTTGAGGAGCTTTCCCAACTCGACCAACAGATAAAGATGACGCGTCGCAATGAAGACGAGGTTCTGAAAGAACTGGAAAATAACGTTGCTCTGAAAATCGGGCTGCGAAGTGTCGTTCGGAACATGCAAGCGGCCACCGACAGCCCAATCGATTCGATTCCCCTCCCCTGCCCTCTGTCTGGCGCATCAAAGAAAGCAGAACCGGGCGGCACGCTTATCGACAATCTCGAAGATTCCGGCATATATGCAATCGGGGAAACCAGCACGGAAAAATTATCAGACGGATTACTGGCTACAATGGCAGCGACCAGATTCCTTGCCGTGGATTCATCATTCTGCTGCAGCATCGCCAATTCGTTGTCGTTCATGATATCCGGCAAACCCGCTTACCACGTCGCAGTGCCAATTGATTGGACCAATGCCGACGCCGTATTGGAGAAGGCAAATCAAGTAGACTGCACAGTCTTGGTGATAGACAATATCATCGACACCATGAACGAGGGACTCCTGTTCTCCCTTGTACGATCGGGAACCGATAAGACTATCGTTTTCCCAATCGGAGCGAGAGGAAACCTCAAGCTCCTCGCACCGGAATTATGGGAACGTATCTTCTATGTACCGACTGATGGATTCATGCAAGATCCCTCGGATGAGATGCTGGCCCAATACAAGGCAAAAGACTTGTCTGACATTGAGCAGGTCGAATTCAAACCCAAAAACAAGGAATCATTGGACGAAAATCTTCGAGACACGCTGCCAAATAACGCGCTTGTACTTCCATGCAAGGTACTCGAGGCGTTTCGGCGCAATGGTACCAAGGCAGATGATCAGCAAAAAAGAAAAGGGACGAGCGATTTCCGACAATGGACAACCGACCATCTGCTCATTCTGGTCTATGCCTTCGCCGGACCGAGAGAAATGATGGTCTTCGCCGAAAACATAGATGAGGTGAATCGAGCTGAACGGCTTCTCAGAAGAATCGACAAGGATGCAGCCAATGAAGCATGACGACTTGCTCAAGATTATGGGCGCGGACCTTGGAATCAGTCGATATCGAAATGAATCGGATGAATCGTTCGGTATCAGAACGGTTTATTCCGCTTCGAGATTCTGGATCGAAGCCTTTTGCCTGGACGATGGACGGATGGGTGCTGACGGATGCCAGCCCGGCATCATTTCACGAAGACTGAACCTTTGGCTCGACAGGATTTCATCCATATATCCGTTTATAGGGCAGTGGATTAGAAGCCAACGGCATTATACGCCATTTTCCAAACTCCTCTACAACAGACTCATCATGGTCGGTGACATCATCTCCGAGAACAACGGCGGAACATACAGATGTTCTTCCCGTCATACGATTCAAATCGGCAATGACTTGCAAGCGCTCTTGGGCGTCTACGATACGACAGGCAACGACACATCCCTGCCGATTTCGGGAATGATGCTCTCGAAACGCGAACAGGCGGAACCACGGATCAAATGTGACCCGGAATGGTGGAATCTGCCACGAGAATACTATGCCTGGTCGTCTTGCTCCGACGAAGGAATCAACGAATACGCCGACCCATCCCGAAAGAGCGTCAGGGACTGTTGGACTTCGAAACCCGTTTTACCGGATGGAATCGGTCTTGGGAGGAGACGGGAGACCCATAAATACACATACTTCCTCTTACATAGCCACCAGAACACTATCGAAGCGAGAATCATCGACAACTACCGATGGCCGTCGCTATACACGCATCTGAGGAACATAGTGGGTAATCCCTATTGGGCGGACGTGGAAAAACTAGATGATGCCCATTCCAGAATCGAAGCGCCTTTCAGCCTGCTTCCACCCGAGACATCCAGATGGCTTGATTTCATGACATGGCCTGAGAAAACCCCCGATGATTGCGTCTTTCGAATCATCCGCACCGAATTATTGAAAACCGCCACGGATATGCTTGAATCCTGCGGAATCAAAGTAAGGAACAGCAAAACATGCCAGTCCAACTAAGTATCGCCGACGCCGAGAAAGCCATCTCGAATAGACTCATCGAATACATCGAGACCGAATACTTCGGCAAGACACGGGAGCTTCTTTCCAGATGCAAGGAAACACTCGCCGCTCCTGGAACACTGTTCCAGAAACCGTATTTGGAGGCGGCGAAAGCCTATCAGCTTGCCGAAGGTGGTATCGGCAATGCCAAGATTCCGGAACGAATCAGAATCCTTCTCCAGACTATGGCGGAGAAAGACAAGGGCGTGTTCACCAAACCTTACAGTCACCAAATCGAATCCCTCGAATCATTCTGGAACGGCTATGATGTCCTAGTCTCCACGGGAACCGGTTCCGGAAAGACGGAATGCTTCATGTGGCCGCTCGTATCCAAAATGGCGGGAGAAGCCATAGGATTGACCGGCGACCGTCGGTCGTGGGAAGGAAGCCGGGCGGTCAGAGCATTGATTCTGTATCCGATGAACGCGCTTGTATCCGATCAGGTCGGCCGTCTGCGCAAAATGGTCGGCGACAAGCAAGGAAGTTTCCTTGACATATGGAAAAGTGCCGTCGGGGATGTACGACGTCCCCAATTCGGCATGTATACCGGCAGGACACCTTATGCAGGTGACGCAAGGAGCAAGCGACGCGACAAGGAATATGCCGAAACGCTGCGGCGCGATTTCGGTGAACTCAGTGAGGAGGACAAGCTTCATCTGTCGGAAACGGGACGTTTCCCGGAAAAGCAGGATATTCTCGCCTATGCCGATGTGATCGCGGAAGGTAGAGATGGATGGAGTCCACTGGATGCGGAAATGCTGATGCGTTTTGAAATGCAACGGCATACGCCGGACATCTTGGTGACCAACTACTCCATGCTGCAGTATATGCTTATCCGATCCACGGAAAACGGTATCTGGAAGAATACCTCGAAATGGTTGGAACGGAATCCAAAGGAACAAATGCTGCTCGTTCTCGATGAGGCGCATATGTATAAAGGCGCTGCTGGAGGCGAGGTCGCCCTGCTGCTGAAACGCCTTGCGGCAAAGCTCGGTGTCGGGATGGATCGTTTCCAATTCATACTGACTTCCGCTTCCATTCCTGAAAACCATGAGCCGGTCGCACACTTCTTCGAGGACATGGCAGGCAGAACAGCCTCAAAGCTGCGCATCATCACAGGCAGAGAACAGAAAGTCACACGTGGCTCCCGAATCCTTTCTGCGAAAGACGTAGTAGCCACTGCCGGAGCTGACGACGGATCGGATACGTCGATGATGCGTCTTCGACGATTCCTATCGGGGATCGGACGGTCCGTGCCGGAGGACATGGATGAACAAGCGTTGCGGGAACTGGCTGGAGATGAACTCCAAAAGATTGAGCAGTTCGGAACGTTGGAGGAGATTCTCCGCCAAAGAACAATGACTTTGGACGAAATCGCAAAAGAGATCTTCAAGGACGAGCCCGAAGCCGTCAAGGCGACCGACATCCTGCTGAACATCGCCGCACTGGCCTTGAACGAAGGACGGCCACTCTTGCCGACGCGCATGCATCTTTTCATCAGAGGAATCCAGTCACTCACGGTCTGCGCCGATCCCGGATGTCCTCATGTGGAGAAAAGAGATGATCTGCCACTCGGCAAGGCGTTCATTAACAGATCGGTTGGACGTTGTTCCTACGGCGCAAAGACCTACGAACTGGCCACCGACCGTACCTGCGGAGCTCTGTTTCTTAAAGGCTACGCCAATCCCGGTGAAGACGGCTTCTTCTTCTGGAACGAGAAACCTGTCGGGAACAGTGAGATCAAAGAAATCATTGTCATGCCGATAGCAGAAGATTCCTGTCCAGACGACGTCAAGACAGGATGGCTCAATACGATATCTGGCAAGATATACCGTGACGATCATCGCGGACAGCCTCATTTCTCGCATGTGGCCTTCTCTTTCGACCAACCCAAAGACCTGGACGGCAAAAAGATGCAGTTCACCACCTGTCCGAAATGCAATGGCCGTCTTTCCGTCAGCGATTTCACGACCAAGGGCAACGAACCGTTCTACAATGTTGTCGCTGAACAATTCTCACTGCAAGAGCCTTCGAGTGACCCGGAAAAGTTAAGAAGGAATCCGAATGCCGGAAAGAAAGTGATCCTCTTCTCCGACAGCAGACAAGCCGCCGCCAGAATAGCGCTCGACCTGACCGAATCCTCCGATAAGGACCTGATGCGAAAGCTGTTGTGCCGGGCGGCATACGACCTATACCAGCAGTACGAAGACGAGGCAACGGTCAGTGCGATTTATCCGATGTTCCTAAAAACCGTCTCGGAACACAAATCACGCATCTTCTATGGCGCTGATCGCACAACTATCATGGAGAAAATAAGGAAAAACCAGAGAAGATTTTCCCGGCACTTCGATAGGTTCCTAAATGAAGGAGACGAAGGCGCCCCGCAAGAATATTATTACCTTCTTTTATCACTCATCTGTGACCGCTATCGTTCCCTCAGTGATATGACAATCGGTTGGATTGAACCATCCGATTATCACATGGATCTTATCTATGATGATCTTGATGAGATCGGAATTTCCGATTCTGAATTCAAATCCGTCTTCTATGCATGGAGCGAATACCTACTTATCCATAACGCCGCCTTGAATCCGAATATTGAATGGTCTACTCGAGATAGGGCAATGCCTTTCTCCACGGAATACGGAGTAGATCACGACAACATCTTCAAAGGCCAAATGCAGGGGAAACGTTCGCTGTATGAATTCTTGAAGAAACGTTTTAATGCCAATGAAATGACATATCTCGAAAGTGCATTAGACCATTTTTTGGAAACGTCCACCAAAAATATCCGATACAAATATCTGAATCCACACTATGTTACGTTGAGAATCGATCCGGATGCCAATTGGAAAGCTTGTGATCGATGCGGTAAAAACGCACCATATAATTTATGGGGCAAATGCCCCCATTGCCGGCAAGGCGACATGCATGAACTCACGGATTTCAGTTCCGTTGCGTTCTGGCGCGATCCAATAATAAAGATTCTCCAAGGTGACGATGATTCCCTGCGTGCAAGAATCAACACCGAGGAGCATACAGCCCAGCTATCCCATAAAGATGGTCAGAATGAGAGCTGGTCCACCACCGAGGAATATGAGATGCGGTTCCAAGACATCTATACGTCCGATAATGAGGAGCCCGTGGATGTTCTCTCCTGCACGACAACGATGGAAGTCGGCATCGACATCGGCTCCCTTACCGCAGTGGCGCTTCGCAACATTCCACCGATGCGTGAGAACTACCAGCAAAGAGCGGGACGCGCGGGTCGTCGTGGCTCTTCGATATCCACCATCGTGACATATGTCGATGCCCGTCCATTCGACAACCACTACTTCGAGCACCCGGATCACATTGTTCGCGGAGAGTTGAGAGAGCCACACATCGACGTGGATAATGAGAAGCTAATCAGACGGCATCTGGCGACCATCCTACTCACTGATTTCAGCGCCGAACATGGATTCTCAATGGAGAACATCACCATTGAGAATTTCTTCGAAAACTATTGGAAGGAATGGAATTCCTTCCTCGAATCGTACGATTTCGGCACCATCGTCCAGCAACAGATAATCCCACAGAATTGGAATCTGGATTCCAAAGGATTCCGTCGGGCTCTATCTGCGGAATTGAACAATCTTAAAGAAGATTTCGGGAAATACAGAGAAAATTATCTGTCCGCAGATAATAAAACCTGCAAAAGTCTTTTGGATAGTCTCCTTGAGGCAGCCATACTTCCAACGTATTCCTTCCCTCGTAACGTCACCGGATTCGATATCGAGGATTCATCCGATGCCAAGACACTCGAGCAACGTCCGGAACGGTCACTCGATATGGCCATCAGCGAATATGCTCCAGGACGGGAACTCATTGTGAATAAGAAACGATACATTTCTGGCGGAATCTACTCGCATTCGTCGAGATTCGCCAAAAAACAGGGAGAATCTTTCGAACCAGCAAAGAAATATTTCAACAACAAGGATTACCGCAACGAGGTACTTCTCTGCACAAACCCGACCTGTGGATGGTTCGGATACGAAAAAGAATTGAGAGAACCCGACCGTTGCCCATTCTGCAAAGAACCCGGGCTTGAGCACAAACCATTCCTCAAGCCATGGGGATTCGCGCCAAAGGACGGAAGGCCTTCCCCATCAGCAAGCGAGCGCTCCGAATTATCCTTTGCGGAACCACCCTTCTATTCCGCAACGCCTTCCGAAGAGATGACGGATGCCGGTTATGCTCATATCAAGTACAGCGAAAGGCATGACTGCTCCCTCATGGTCATTAATAAAGGACCGAACAGCGAAGGATTCACAATTTGCTCCCGGTGCGGAGCCGCTTTCCCGACAACGGATTCAGCAGGTATAGCCAAGCGCATCAAGGCGCCTTATACTAAGACTCCGCAGAACCGGCAGCCTGACTGCGCGCATGACTTTGACAGCGGAATATATATTGGAGACGTGTTCAATACGGATATGATCATATTCGCTCTCCACCTAAATCCTAGCGAAGTGAGTGTTGGTCAATCGAATAGATGGCTGAAAAGGGCTCGCGTATCGCTTGCCGAAGCGATGCGTCTTGCCGCCGTCGACCTGTTGGACATCGATTTCAATGAATTATGCGTCGGCAGCCGCTCACGTCTTGACGGAAGTGGCGAATCCGCATTCGCAGACGTGTTCCTTTTCGATTCTCTCTCCAGCGGAGCCGGATACTCGTCCACACTTTCCAAAGGACATAATCTCGAGAAACTCTTCGGCAAGACTAGAGGCATACTCACCAACTGCGATTGCGAAGATGCATGCTTCTCCTGTCTGAAGCATTACTATAACAAGCAATTCCACAATCAGCTCGATCGTCACGCAGCACTTGATTTGCTTGACTATGCGATGAATGGGACAGTGAGAAATCACGTGTCTGATGATGATGCACGGGATGCCTTTGCTTCGCTTGCAGAAGTAATCCAGGATGACGCAAAGGCAACATGTTCATTCGAAAGCGACAAGATGACTTTCATGTTGGATGGCAAAGAGACCACTCTCACTTGCCTTCCGGATATGAAGCCCAAATCATCCATGTCAGCAGTGAATGAATATTGGCAGTACGAGATGAAGCACAACGTCCCGGGAATCGTCGAAACGCTCATCAAGGAACAATCAGGAGATTCCACGTTGTTTTGATTTCTTCAATCGTAAACGTAAATGTTATATCTGCCAAATAACTGCTAGATGAGCGCCTGTAGGGATCTGCGAAAAGTAGACGAAACGTTTTGAGCCGATGACAGAACTGATGGGCTGGGAACTGACAGAATTTACCTGTTAGTTCCCAGCCCATCACTCTTCAGCCATCTATTTCAATCGCATGAATCGTGACCTCACCATCTTCCAATGACTCGGCTTTTCTGAATTCCGGGCGAAGCTCCAGGCCTTCTTCATCGAATTCGCCATTCAGATTGCGTACCAGCACATCGGCCAATCGACCACCCATAGGCCTGAATGTCGCATAGGTTATCGCCCCGGAAATGGCGCCACCGACAACGGGCACGATCTTGGTAACGGCCTTCCCGACCGATTCCTTCACTACCTGTTTGCCGACCAGCGCACCGACCTTTTTGACCAGCGGGTACCAGGTCGTTTTCATAAGAGCCTGTTGCGCGACCTTCTTGCCCATGTTCTTACCGACTTCCTTGGCAAGCTTTCCTACCAGCATCGCCGCACCTGACGCCCCGAACATCACGCCCAGATAGATGAGAATGCGGATTTTGGCACCTTCATTCAATTCCGACTCATCGGATAAAAGATCATCCTCACCAAAGAGATAGGCTATCTTCTGCGCCAGGTTTATCGCAAAACCAAAGTACTGGGCCACATCAGCACCTCCGATGGCAACGGCGGCAGGGCCACCGGGGATTCCTGCCACAAAGGAGGCAAGAGTGGTCTGATTCGTCGACTTCTTGATCACCCCGTCCGCCTTCTTCCGCAGCGACTCCGCCGTATACACATGCTGGGGGCCGTGCTTCAGAATCTCATCGAGATATTTCGAATCGGCGAATTGCTGCCGCAGGAACGCTTCCCTATCAACCCTAATAACCGGAAGCTTCGCAACGCTTCCAATCATATTTATCGCCACATCGTAAAGCTCTTCGTCGGTTTTCTTAGCCATGTTCTCTCCACTCCGATAAGACACATCGTGCTTAATGCCCATGGTATCCGCTCCTTTGTTTGCTCGATGAATGACATGCGGGCAATCCGCATTCACCATGGGCCATGTTTTCTCCGCGAGCGCGACGGGCTTTCAACAGATAGGATCTGCTTCCAGGTCAGCAATTCGTCAGAATGCGTCCACGCGCCTTCACGCACTCTCAGCACTCTCATGCATCTACATCTCAATTACATACTTTGTCACTCATGCAGCATGTTCAATCGCCAAAGAATGTACAGTCCTTTATATCAGCGCCCATCCAAGGCTACGTTTACGTCCTGAAATGCGGTGGGCCTCTCTTCTCTACGAGTAGCAGCAACAGCTTCCAAGCCTCTTAACAATGCTCAAATCCAGGGTCTCTTCCTTTTGCCAAACCGCATAGGCATGTATAAATCAACCAATACCCGCTTTTCCTGAACTACACTGTTCCTAGAAGAGTTTCAGTGTTGAAAGGGGCACTCAAGGCACCGGTGCCGCCGTTGCCAGGGGAATGTGTATTTCGTCAAATTGAGGTGGACGTGTTCGGCACTTAATCTGAACACCGTCGGCGTTCAACTTGAACGCCGTCGGCGGTTGGTTCCTTGTTTTGTTGTTTGTCTGGTTTATTTCATGAGGGAGTGTCTGTTCCGATAGGATTCGCCGTGGAAGCGGAGGATCCTGCCGTGGTGGACGATGCGGTCGATGACCGCGGCGGCCATGTCCCCGTCGCCGAACACGTCGCCCCATCTGCCGGACTCGAGGTTCGAGGTGAAGATGACGCTGCGGGTCTCGTAGCTGTCCGCGATGACCTGGAACAGAAGCCTGGCCCCGTCGATGTCGATGGGCAGGTAGCCCAATTCGTCGATGATGACCAGCCCGGCCCTGCCGATCGACTTGAGCTTGGCGTCCAATCTGTTGTCGTCCTTGGCCTTCCTCAAGCGCATGACCAGGCTGGAGGCGGTGAAGAACCTCACGGGTATCATGCGTTGGCATGCGAGCATGCCGATCGCGATGTCCAGGTGGGTCTTGCCGCAGCCGACGTCGCCGTAGAGCACGAGGTCCTCGGCCCGGTCGACGAATTCCAGGCTTTCCAGCTGTTCGCGGCCCCAGTCGGCGGGGAACGAGGCCATGCTCCAGTCGTATCCCTCCAGGGTCTTGCTCTGGGGAACCCGGCCTGTTTGAGCAGCCGCCGCCGTTTGGATTCGGCCCGGCTCGCGTTCTCCTTCTCGAACAGGTTGGCCAGGAAGCCGAGCTGGCCGGGCGTGGCGTCCTCCAGGGCCTTCTCGAGCACGCTGTGTGTCAACGGCAGGTTGCGGGCGAGGCCCATGACCTGTTCCGGCGTGGCCTTGTCAAGAACGCGGCCGCCGCGCTGCCGCGGTTTTTGCTGGCTCATTCGGCCTCCTTCATGTATTTGTCGTAACGCTTCAAATCCTGCCCGCCTTCGGTTCCCGCACCCTCGAGGATGCGTTTGGCACATGTGCCGATCGCCGCGCGGTCGACGGTCCGTCCCGCGTCGATGACGGTCTCCACCGCTTTGACCGTGGCGGCGAACCCGCAGTCGGCGGCAACGGCTCGGATGTCGTCGAGCAGATTGGAGCGCGTGCGTGCGTCCATGCGGTCGAGCAGGACTCGCACGGTTTCGGGGAAATCGTTCCTGATCGGGCTTTCGCCCCATATGCGAGACTTTCGCGCGATGATCGCGAGCAGGCTCGCCGGATCCACCTGGGTTTTCGCCGAATGGCCCCAAATCCTCTCCAGCGTGGTGATCGTTTCGCCGTCGGGGCCCCGCAGTTCGATCTCGAAGACGCGCACCCCGGCCTGCAGGCGCATGGAACGCCATTTCGGTCCGGCCAGATACCGGTTCGCGTCGATCGTGACGGCGCCGGTCTTGTCGGCCTTCACGCTCCTCCAGTCACACGGGTCGAACCGCACGCCGGGCAAGGGCAGCATGTGGTCCTTCTCCGCCTCGAACAGTTCGATCACCGGAACGCCATGCCGGTAGTGATCCGATCCGGCGACGCGTTCGCACTCGTCAAGCCACACGCGCGTCAGCGTTTGGAAGCTCTCGGCCGACGGCATCGGCACCATCAGGTTGCACCTGACGAAGCCGACGGCGTTCTCCACGCTGCCCTTCTCATGGCCGGAATACGGGTTGCAGAACCGCGGCTCGAACCCGTAATGCGCGCAGAACAGGGAGAACAAGCGGGTCTGGGTGACCGTGCCGTCCGGCCTGCGATGGCCCACGCCGGTGGCGTTGTCGAACACCACCACCCTAGGCGCCATGCCCATGCGCTCGAAGATCCACAGCAAACCCTGGCACACGCACTCCGAGGTCTCGCCGGGAAGGGCGACCACCCAGCGCATGTTCGAGTACGGGAACGACACCACCAGGAAATGCACGACCCGTTCGACTCCGGCGATCACGGCCCTGGCCTGGCCGAAATCGACCTGCGCGCTTCCCGGCGCCCACTCCAACTCGGCGAAGCCGTCCGACTGCGCTCGATGCTCCTGCCTCCAGCGCTTGACCCAGCGCTACGCCGACGAATACGAGCCCGTGAACCCGCACTCCGCCACGAGCCGCTCGTACACGCGGGCCGCGGTATGGCGTTGCTTGACCGGCATGCGCAGGTCGGCGGTCAGCCATCCGTCCACGATGGCCGCGTACCCCGCATCGACCAGCGACCTGCCCGGTCGGACGGCATTCGATGGCCTGGGTGAATAATCCCCATGGTTGGCGTACTTGACCACGGTCGTGCGCGATACGCCGAGCCTTCGTGATATCTCCTTGTGGCTCAGGCCTTGGCGGTCGAGCTGCCTGATACGCTGTCGGACACACACCGGTGTCGTCATTTCCTTTCCTCCCGAGAACCATCAGTTTGGTTGACAGGCACTCGGGAATCCATCAAGGAACCGGACGATGCCGGTGTTCTCGTTCCACCGGCATCACCGCCGCCTGCAATGTTCAAATTGAACGCTCAGGGTGTTCAGGAACAAGTGCCGACAGTGAACACCTTTATTCGATCACACACAGGAATGCAGGACGCCGGAAACCAGGCCGCGCACATCGCGCAGGATGCGGGCGACGCCATCGCGAAAGGCGCTCAGGACGCAGGCGCCGAAATAGCCGACGGTGGCAACCACGCAGCAAAGCATCGCCATGAGTCGCTTCCCCAGACTCTCGGCATTGGCCGAAGAACACGGCGACTGGCCGAGCAACCGGAACGAGTTCGCCGATATGGCGCCTACCACCGAAGGCTGGCTGCTCTACGGTCATGCGGCTCCGCCCCACCAAATCGGATAGCCGATGAACTCAGTGATTCGCTTACTCACCTTTCACGGTGATGGGCAGAAACGTTCAGCAGCGCCCCTCGTACAGGAAGAAGGAAAGCGAACCGTCTTCCAAACCACCTTGAGTAAAGGAATCCCTGCGTATGGTACGTTCCGCTTTGCGCGTCAAACCACGGTAATCATAAAACCCGTAATCGCAGGTGGTGTCAGTGAAGAGGAAATACTCGTTCATTCCGGCATTACGAAACACGTCAAGCATGTGGTTGAACAGCTTACGTCCGACGCCCATGCCCCGCGCTTCCGGGGAAACCACGAACAGCGTTATCTCAGCCTGATAGCTTTTGCCGGCATCTCGTTTCAACACTTCATCGGCCTGCAAAATCGCAATCTGATCGGCAAGTCCTCGACGGCCATCCTTGCTTGCTAACAAGGGCAACGCCAAGCAATTTCGCGTAATAGCATGACGTATCCTCTGCGCTGTGGTAACACGGGATCTCAACGAGCCCAATACCACGCCAAGCACCCGACCATCACGTTCAGCGACCGTAGCCTCGGTGGTGCGGGAAAGAAAATCATGCATGTCAATTGCCGCAAGTCGGTGCATATTGCGCAGACGAATCGCCTTGCGCAACTTGTACTCACGCAACCCGCGCTCATCGTTCGGAACATTCCCGTTATCATCCGACTCATCATCCGCATACCAAGCTTGTCGAACAAGCTCTTCAAGCGCGGGAAAATCCGTGCGACGCATCGGTCGGAGCATAATCATTTCTGAAGTCATGCTCCCCCATCCTAGCCGCAGCCATGCCAAAACTCCGTTCATGGATGGCATAATGCGCATGGTATTGAAATAACAGGAATGCGTAGGATTTGTTGGCATTGGCATGTGAAGCTTGGGGGTCTGGGGGTCACAAGTTTAGGATGAGACAGGATTGCGTGTGACGCGCAATGAATGAGAGGTTCATCATGGCAATGTTGATTAGACGAATTACAGGCACTCTATGCTTAGTACTTGCCGTGGCATGTGCATGTTACGCTTTCGCCGTGCGCAATACGCATTCCGGCACGAGTTTCTGGATTGTTTGGCTAGCGTTCGCAGTTTTGTTCGCGATACTCGGATTCGGTCTGCTCTTCCGGTGGTGGACGATATTGCCAAGACTGGTCAGAGGCATATTGATTGCGGTTGCGTGTATTGGTCTGGTCGCGTTCGGTACAGTGGAAAGTTGCATCATCAGTAAAATGCATGCGCAGGGCAAACCGGATCTTGATTATGTGGTGGTGCTCGGCGCTCAGGTGCGTAAGTCCGGCCCGAGCCTTGTGCTTCGTTACCGTCTCGACAAGGCCATCGAATATTTGGATGAGAATCCGAATACCATCTGCATCGTTTCCGGCGGAAAAGGACCGAATGAACCGTTCCCCGAAGCCCAAGGCATGGCTGACTATCTTAAGGAACATGGCATTGCCGAACAGCGCATTCTTGAGGAGCCGGATTCAAAAACCACTGAGGAAAACATCGTCAACAGCAAAAAGATGATCAACGACGATAATGCTTCCATAGGTGTGATCACCAATAATTTCCACATGTTCCGCGCGTTGCAGATTGCCGACAAATATGGTTTGGACAACGCCCAAGGCATTGCGGCCGGCTCTCCCCCGGACATGCTCGTCAACAACATGGTTCGCGAGTTTTTTGCTGAGATTAAATTCCTGCTGTAGATTTCAAGTTTCTCAAGCTGTAAGCATATCGGGAATAAGTTGAGGGGTTGGCTCTTGGAACCAACCCCTCAACTTATTTGGGACTCTTACGAGTCAGAAGCTATCGATCGAAGCTCACTCTTCGGAAGCGAGTTCGTCAGCCACAGCGGCGGCTGCGGAAGCAGCTTCAACGCTCTCGGCTTCTTCATCTTCAGCGGCTTCGCCGAGGAAGGCGCTCAAATCCAAGGTTTCACCCTCGGACTTGAAGGTCACGGCACGCATGCCGGCAAGCAGGCCCTTGGAACGGCCGACTTCCTGCACTGCGGAGCCGAGCTGGCCGTTGCGCATGATGGCCTGAATGAAGGCGTTCGGATCCATGCCGTACTGCTGGGCGATGGAAGCGAGGAAGTTGAACACGTCGGCCTGGGAGACCTTGATGTCCAGCTTCTCGGCGAGCACGTCGAGCACCATCTGGTCGCGCAGTTCCTTCTCAACGGTTTCTTCGGCTTCTGCCTTCTGCTCCTTGGTGGCGTTGGCCGGATCAGCGGTCACGCCCTTGAGCTGCTGCTCAACCATTTCAGCCTTGACGCCCTTCGGCACCGGAATCTCCAGGCCTTCTTCGAGCTTGGCGATGAAAGCGTCGCGGGCTGCGGTGGCCTGACGGCCTTCGGCATCCTGGGAAGCGGCCTTCTTGAGGTCTTCCTTCAGCTCGTCGAGGGTGTCGAACTCAGAGGCTTCGGAAGCGAAGTCGTCATCGAGTTCCGGCAGCTCTTCAGCCTTGACGGAGTTGACCTTGACCTTGACCTGGGCCTTCTCGCCTTCGTGCTCGCCTGCTTCCAAGGTACCTTCGAAGGTGGTCTCTTCGCCGGCGGACAGGCCTTCGAGAGCCTCATCCAGACCGTCAAGCATGGTTTCGGAGCCGAGCTCGTAGCTCACGCCTTCCTGGGAGTCGACCACTTCGCCGTCGATTTCGGCGGTCAGGTCGATGTTGGCATAGTCGCCCTTGGCGGCCGGGCGGTCCACACCCACGAGGGTGCCGAAACGCTGGCGCAGGGCTTCCAGACGGTTGTTGATGTCTTCGTCGGTGATTTCGGCCTTGGCGACCTCGATCTCCATGCCGTCGATTGCCGGCAGTTCGATGTCCGGGCGACGCTCAACGGTGGCCACGAACTTCAGCTTGGTCTCGTCCTTGGCGGATTCCGGCACTTCCTGAACGTCGATTTCCGGCTGGGCCATCGGGTGGATGCCCTTTTCTTCGAGAGCCTTGGAGTACAGCTCCGGCACGCCGTTGTTCACGGCTTCGCCAGCAACGGCACCGAAGCCGATGCGCTGGTCGATGATCTTGCCGGGCACGTGGCCCTTGCGGAAGCCAGGCACGTTGACCTGCTTGGCGATTTCCTTGCGAGCATTGTCGAGATACGGGTTGAACTCTTCCGGATCAACGGTGACGGTGAGCTTCACCTTGGTCGGCTCAAGATTCCTGACGCTGATTTTCACGCTTGCGCTCCTGAAAAATACGGTTCTTCACATTTCTGCCGTTAGGCAACCTCTACATGATAGCGCGACTCACGGACTCTGCAACCAGCGCGACCTGCCACGCCCTCGCGCCCTGTTCGGTGAGGAATTGCGCAACGTCACGTTTTTGCGGTTCGTCGGTCCAACACAGGTTGCGCAGATACTGCGGTTTGATGATGACTTCCGCGGGGGTACGCGTGTCTTCCGCTATCTGCGCCACCATCTTGCGTGCCTTGGCAAGTGTGGCGAGGCGTTCCGGATAGCGTTCCCTCCAGACTCGCGTCGCTCGTGGAGCGGATATGCTCTGCGCCTCCTGGTTTTGGGGATTGCCGCTTTCGATGACCGGCCATTCGCTTTCCGGCAGATCAAGCGCCTGTTGGATTATTCTCTTCCACATGCTTGGCTTGATTTTACGTTGGATCGGCGCGTAACGTTCGAACATTTTCTCCTGTTCGGCACCGGCTTGGATGCGTACACGCTCGTTGATGGAACGGACCGCCCTGAATTGCGCGGCGTTATGCGGCTTGCGTTCCGCCACTTCGATGATGGTGCTGTCGGCGAGCAGCAGTGTCGGCGAAATATCGTATTCGCGTGCCAGTTCATCTCGTTTGGTCCATAATGCTTTCGCCACGGCCAGGGCCTGGCGGTCCTTCATGATTTCGGTGATATGCGAGATGCGCAGCCATGGGATGGGATGCTCCTTGCGTGGCGCAGTTCCTTCGCGCAGCGCGTAATCGAATTCCTCCTCAGCCCATTCGATCTTGCCTTGCTTTTGCAGTTCGGCGCGCATGGTCGTTTCAAGCTCGATCAGCAATTCAACGTCCAGCGCCGCATAATTACGCCAGTCTCGGGGCAGCGGCCTGTACGACCAGTCGGCCGCGGAATGCTCTTTCGCAAGCGTCAGTCCCAGATAATGCTCGGTAACGGCAGCTAATCCGAAACGTTTGAGCCCCAGCAGCCGTGCAGCGATTTCCGTATCAAACAAACGTTTCGGCTGCAATCCCAAATCAACGAATCCCGGCAGATCCTGCAACGAATCATGCAGAATCCATACCGCATCGCCCACCGCACGATTGAAATCGTTCCAATCGGCACCTTCCGCAGCCAATGCCTGCGGATCAAGCAATCCTATGCCGGCACCGTCTCTTTTGAATTGCACCAACCAATCGTCATGACCGTATCGGAAGCCAGACGCACGTTCCGCATCCGCAGCCAAAGACCCATGCGAAGACGCCAATGCGCTGCAGTACTCGCGGAATGCCGGTAGGGTGTCGATCACATCGGGCACGCCCTCACGCGGCTCGGCCTGCAACCTTGGCTCGTCAGTCAACGGGATAATCCTCCTCGGATTGCGTCATGGACCGGAGGAACCTAGCCCACGCGCCCACTTGGGCGCCCGCGTCAAGGCCTCCATCGGCATAGTCTAGTGGCGTCCAAGACACACGAATCTCACACCCGGTTTCGGGAGCGTCGGACTGAGTGCCAAACGTCGTGCTTTTCGTGACTGTGACGGTTCCCGAAACATGTTCGACATCGCACGAACCAACACGGTCCATCATCGCATCCCAATACATGGACGGTATCAGACAATCGCCTTCGCCTCCAGACAACGGCAACGCGGCGAAAGCGACGCAACGCCAATGCGAATGCCAGTCGTTTCGGTATTTGTGCGAATACAACACCATGATCCAACCGGTGGAACGCGTCTCATCGCAATCCATTTCGACGCCGATGCCGAAACTCGCCATGGCGCATGGCACTGGAATCTCACGATATGACACACCTGATAATCGTGGCATGCGTTCCACGGAAAGCACGGCGTCCCACACTTTGTCTGGCACGCCGGAGGGTCTAGTCAACATTGGTTCAGGAGGGGCTGCGCAGGCGCACGATCCCCTACCTGTGGCACGCGCTTCGTTGGGCGCACCTTGAGGAAAAGCATAGATGTCCACCATGATTCAAGGCTACGGCAGAGTCGCCGGTTTTGCGGTATTTCACAGCATTTCGCCACGCGTCGAATGTGAAGATTTTTTCGCGTGGCGAATGCTGGTTCAACAATTGCACGAATATTCCTTTTTCCAATCGCTGAGGCACTTTCAAACGATTGATTTGCCGGAATCGTTGGCTGGAATATGCGTGGCTTCCCGTTTAGTAGACGGTGAAGCCGTGCGATTGGAATTGTTCCACCACACGCTGTTTCATTGCCTCGGACGGCCCCTTCTGGTCTTCCAACGGGTAGGGAATGTTGAGCATATGCCATTTTGGACGGCCAAGCTGGTGGAATCCAAGCACATCGATATGTTCCACTGCGTCGCCGAACGACTCGCAGATCTTCGCCACATTCTCAACGTTTTCCTCGGATGAGGTGAGTCCGGGCACGAGTACGAAACGCACCCAGATCTTCTTGCCGGCCTTGGCCAGACGCTGTCCGAAATCGATGGTCGGTTGCAGAATGCCGCCAGTCACCTTCTTGTAGGTTTCCTCATCGCCAGACTTGACATCAAGCAGACACAGGTCGATGTCGTTCAGCATGTCGTCGGTATAGCTTGCGCCAAGGAATCCGGAAGTATCGAGGCAGGTGTGCACGCCCATCTCCTTGGCCGCACGGAACACGCGGGAGACGAATGCTGGTTGCATCATGGATTCGCCGCCCGAGAAGGTGATACCGCCATGCGTCGCCTTGAAAAGATCCACATAGCGTTCGATCTTTTTGACCATGGCCTCGTAATAGACGGGCTTGCCGTCACGCATTTTCCACGTATCCGGATTCTGGCAATACTGGCAACGCAATGGGCAACCGCTCATGAAGACGGTCATGCGTGTTCCCGGACCGTCGACGGACGTGTTGATGTCCCAGGAATGCACGAAGCCGATATCACCGCTTTTCAGCGCGTTGATGCGGTCACGCCGGTCCAGGCCGATCGGCGATTCGAAGCCTGACAACCCTCCCATAAGCGTTTGGTTGACGTAGTTTTGCGATTCTCTGAGCATATGCCTTGTTGTGGAGCGAAAATGTACGTTCTCAGACATCGGTGTCCTTTCGTTGTATCTCTCCAATGGTTTCCCCACATTGTACAGGGAAAACCAAGGGGCGAAGCTTTCACGCTCCGCCCCTTGCACTCTACCGCTTCACACGGTACCGTTCAGTCTCAGTCGACGACGGCGCCCTGGTGGAACGTACGGGAGATCACGTCGAGCTGCTGCTCCTTGGTGAGCTTGACGAAGTTCACCGCGTAGCCGGAGACGCGCACGGTCAGGTGCGGGTACTTTTCCGGATGCTCGACGGCATCCTCGAGCTGTTCCTTGCGCAGCACGTTGATGTTGGCGTGGTACAGACCGTGGCCGTTGCCGGCGTCCAGAATGCCCACGAGGTTGCCGATGCGCTCATCCTCGTCGCGGCCCAAGCCATCAGGGGTGATGGTGTTGGTCAGCGAGATGCCGTCAAGAGCGTCGTTGTAGTCGATCTTGCCGACGGAGAACATGGAAGGCAGCATGCCATGGGAGTCCATGCCGTTCTCCGGGTTTGCGCCCGGAGCATACGGGGTGCCCTTCTTGTGGCCGGACGGGAAGGCGCCGGTGGCCTTGCCGTATTCCACGTTGGAGGTGATGGTCAGGATGGACTGGGTCGGGACCGCTCCGCGGTACACCGGCAGGCGCTTGACCTGGCCCATGACGGTGGAGACAACCCACTTGGCGATCTCGTCGGCGCGATCATCATCGTTGCCGTACAGCGGGAACTCACCCTCGGTGCGGTAGCCGACGATCAGATCGTCATCGGCGCCTTCGACGTACTCGTCCTCATGGCCCGGAGTGGTCTTGGCGTCCTTGTTGTAGATCGGGTAGACCTTGGCGTACTTGCATGCGGACAGGGAGTCGGCTGCGATGGACAGGCCGGACATACCACAACCGAGGGTACGGTACACTTCCTTGTCGTGCAGAGCCATCTCGATGGACTCGTATGCATACTTATCGTGCATGTAATGGATGATGTTCAGAGCCATCACGTAGGTCTCGGACAGCCATTCGAGAGCCTTCTCGTAGTTGGCCTTGACCTTCTCGTAATCCAATGAGCCGTCGGATTCCGGCTGGATCGGCTCGATAACGCCCTTGTCGATGACCTGCATGCCGGTCATTTCGTCGCGGCCGCCGTTGATGGCGTACAGCAGAGCCTTGGCGGAGTTCACACGAGCTGCGAAGAACTGCATCTGCTTGCCCACGCGCATCGGGGAGACGCAGCATGCGATGGCGGCGTCATCGCCCCAGTGGGAGCGGATTTCCTTGTCGGACTCGTACTGGATTGCCGAGGTGTCGATGGAGATCTTGGCGCAGAAGCGCTTGTAGGCTTCCGGCAGCTTCGGATCCCAGAAGATGGTGATGTTCGGCTCCGGGCCAGGTCCAAGGTGCTCGAGGGTCAGGGTGTCGAGCAGACGGAAGGAGGTCTTGGTGACCAGCGTACGGCCATCATCGCCGAAGCCTGCGTCGGACCAAGTCGCCCAGTACGGATCGCCGGAGAAGATCGCGTCGTAATCCTTGGTACGCAGGAAGCGCACGATACGCAACTTCATGACCAAGTTGTCGATGATCTCCTGTGCGTCGGTCTCGGTGATCTTACCGGACTTCAGGTCACGCTCGAAGTACACGTCGAAGAAGGTGGAGACGCGGCCGAACGACATTGCGGCGCCATCCTGGCTCTTGACGGAAGCGAGGTAGCCCATGTAGGTCCACTGCACTGCTTCCTGAGCGGTCTGTGCCGGACGGGACAGGTCAAGACCATATTCGTTGCCGAGGTTGATCAGCTGCTTCAGGGCCTTGATCTGCTCGTCATGCTCCTCGCGGAAGCGGATCCAGTGCTCGATCTCCGGCTCGGTGAAGTCGTTGCGGTACGGCACGGAGTCCTTGTCACGCTGCTTGAACTTGATCAGGGTGTTCACACCATACAGTGCCACACGACGGTAATCGCCGATGATGCGGCCACGGCCGTAGGCATCCGGCAGGCCGGTGAGGATCTTGTTGTGGCGGGCAACCTTGATCTGCTTGGTGTACACGCCGAAGACGCCGTCATTGTGGGTCTTGCGGTACTTGGTGAAAATCTTCTTGATTTCCGGATCCGGCTCCTTGCCGGCTTCCTTGATGGCCTGCTCGACCATACGCCAACCGCCGTTCGGCATCATGGCGCGCTTGCAAGGAACGTCGGTCTGCAGACCGACAACCACATTGTCGACTTCCGGAGAGTCGATGTAACCGGCGCCGAATGCGTCGATGCCAGCCGGTGTGTGGGTGTCGACGTCGTAGACGCGCTGCTTGCGCTCCACGGCCAGATAGTTGTCATCGAGGTACTGCCACAGGTGCTTGGTCTTCTCGGTGGCGTCAGCCAGGAAGGACTCGTCGCCCTCATAAGGCGTATAGTTCTTCTGAATAAAGTCACGGACATCAATGTCCTTCTGCCAGTTGCCCTCAGCGAAGCCTTCCCAAGCCTTAGCCTGAAGCTCTTCCGGGGAGACTGCCGTCGCATCAACTGCTGCCATTTCCACTCCTTCTGGGTGTTGGTTTGGCGACGCATCGTTACGTCGTCGCTAGTTATCGATTCTAGCTGCATAAACCTGTATAGAACCTGAGTTTACGAGGAAATAAAAGTGACATATGTCACACTTGCGAAGTATGAAAAATCGCGGTGCCGTAATCCGGACACCGCGATTTCTTATATCGCATCAACTACTTTTCATCGGAAGACCAGCGTTTCCATTCGCGATCCTGTTCTTCCCATTTGATGTTGCGTTCCTGCACGATCTTCCATGCATCGAGCGCGTCTTCCCTGGTTTTGTATGGTCCCATACGATGGCTCGCCGGTGAGATCATACCCAGTTCAGGCTGTTCGGTGACCGTATTGAAATACCATTGCTTTTCCATATCACTCCTTACGAAGCGTGTAACGAAACAATAGTTCGTCGCTGTTTTATTCGCGGAACGCGTTGGTGATCGGCAAGCGGCGGTCACGACCGAACGCCAATGCCGTCACCTTTGGCCCAAGCGGGTATTGACGGCGCTTCCATTCGGCACGATCGACCAGTCGCATAACCGTGTCGACGGTGGTCTCATCGAAACCGTCTGCCAGAAGATCCTCACGACCATGCGCATGTTCAATGTACATTGCCAACACCTGATCGAGCAGCTCATATTCCGGCAGCGAATCGGAGTCTTTCTGCCCCGGGCGAAGTTCGGCGGATGGAGCCTTTTCAATCGAATTGACGGGAATCATCACGCCGTCCGGCAACGGCGTCCCCGCAGACCCCTGCTCGTTGCCCACGATATGCAGTCCGCCAATGCCCATGCCTTCGGCGGCAGCCTTGTTGCGCCAGCGGGAGATCTCCCACACACGGGTCTTGAGCAGATCCTTGATCGGAGCGTATCCGCCGACCGCATCGCCGTAAATCGTGGAATAACCGCAGGCAAGCTCCGACTTGTTGCCCGTGGCGACAGCCAGAAGCCCCTTGGAATTCGAATATGCCATGACAATCACACCGCGAATACGCGCCTGCAGGTTCTCAGCGGCCACACCTTCAAGATCGAGCTGCTTCTGGAAGGAGACGAACAGCGGTTCGATGGGCTGAATGTCGTAGTGCGCTCCAATATTCTTCGCCAGATCGGCGGCATCATCTTTCGAACCGTCAGACGAGTACATGCTCGGCATGGAAATGCCATACACGTTAGCTCCTCCCACGGCGTCCGCGGCCATGGCCGCCACCAATGCGGAGTCGATGCCGCCGGAAAGGCCAAGGCACACGCCCTTGAAATGGTTCTTGGCCATATAATCCTTCAAGCCGAGCACACAAGCGGTATACACTTCCTCATCCGGATCAGGCTTGGCCGCGATAACACCAACCTGCTGATGTTCGGAGGCAGTATCCAAATCAAAGAAGCTCAAATCCTCCATGAACATCGGAGAACGTTCCAGCAGTGTACCGTCAGCGTCAACCACAAAACTGCCGCCATCAAACACCAGATCATCCTGACCACCCACCTGATTGAGGTAGACCATCGGCGCGTTCACTTCAGCCGCACGGCGTACCGCAAGATCGAGTCGAGTATCAGTCTTACCCTCCTCATACGGAGAACCGTTCATGGTAAGCAGCAAATCAATATGCTGCTCGGCAAGTTCTGCCACAGGACCGCCATCCTGCCAGATATCCTCGCAAATAGCCACACCAATACGTGCGCCATTCACATCAAGCACCATGGACTTATTGCCAGGACTGAAAATGCGGAATTCGTCAAACACGCCATAATTGGGCAGGAAGTGCTTGTCATAGCCGGCCCAAACCACGCCGTCATGCAATACGACGAGTCGGTTGCGTGGCTTGGATGTCTCGCGATCAGTGCCGACCGTGCCAACCACCACAAACAGGTCGCCAAGCCCATCGGCAGCCAGTTCGGTGGCGAGCCAGTTGGCTTTGTTCCACGCGGCTTTGCGGAAGGTGGCCCGCAGGGCGAGGTCTTCGATGGGATATCCGGTAAGCGTCATTTCAGGAAAGACCACGACTTGTGCGCTGTTGCTGGAAGCGAGATGCGCATAGCGCATGACTTTGTCTGCGTTGGAGTCGAGGTCTCCCACGCAAGTGTCGATTTGGGCGAGGGCGAAACGAATGTCTGTCATAGTTGACTAGTGTATTGCGATTTGCGTATCAGATATGCAAACGGCACGCATATGGCGAGAAAAACCACATGCGTGCCGAATGATCATCGTGCATATCGCATATATCTTCAGCTATCTTCGATCACAGGAGAATTGGGCCGAAGATCGACCAGCTTACGCAAGTTCGTTCAACACGGTAAACGCTGCGTTGGTATAGAATTCCACGCCCGCCTGTAAAGATTCGTCCAATCCCACGAAGTTCGGGCTGTGCCAGTCGGGGCATCCTTCCTCACCATTGGAGCCGATGAAGGCGAACACGGGCAACGCAACCTCGGTGTATTCGCAGAAGTCCTCCCCCGCCATCGACGGGTGGATCGGCTCAAGTTGCGCATATTCCCGCACATCATCGGCCACGATCTTCGACAGTCCCTCGTCGGAGACCAGCGGATCTTGGAAATCGTCCCAGTCGATGTCTGCGGTGATCCCGTAGCCAGCTGCGATGGCGTTGACCTGTTCCTTGAAGCGTTCACCGACCATGATGCCGTCTGACTTGTGGAAGTAACGCACGGTACCTTGGAAACTTGCCTTGGCCGGCACCACATTCCATACATGACCGCCATGCAGTTCGGTGATGGAAAGCACCAATGGATGGAATGGCGACACATTACGGCTCACGATGGTCTGCAACGCGAGAATCATCGTGGCGAGCGCTTCGATAGGACCGGTGCCCTTGTGCGGGTAGCCGGCATGCGTGCCCGTAGCGTGGAGCGTGACATGGAATTTCACGCATCCGGCCATCATGGGGTCAGGGCCGATGGCAATCTGCCCGGGCGCATAGTTGGGGTTGTTGTGTGCGCCGATGATGGCGGAGACGTCGGCCAGCAGTCCCGCGTCGATCATGGCGCGTGCGCCGGTGCCTGTTTCTTCGGACGGCTGGAACAGCAGTTTGATGGATCCCTTGATTTGTTTGCGGTGTTTGGCAAGCCAGAATGCCGCTCCCAGCAGATATGACATGTGCAGGTCGTGGCCGCAGCCGTGCATGACTCCATCGTTGACCGAGGAGAATGGCAATCCCGTGTCTTCCTGAATGGGAAGACCGTCGATGTCGGCGCGCAATGCGATGCGCGGTCCGGGTTGTTCTCCACGGATCAGCCCGACCACACCCGATTCGAGCGGATTGTTCAGGATTTCGATGTCGTGCGCTCTGAGCAGTTGTTCAATGTAGGCGCTTGTTTTGAATTCCTTGAAGCTGCGCTCCGGATGGGCGTGCAGGTAATGGCGGATTTCGATGAGTTCCGGCGTGATTTCGACATGTTCAGTCATCTTGCGTGAATCCCCCTTGGTTGCTTCTCTCCATTAAGATTAAGCGGCTTTCACCGTTGCTGTCAGCGTTTCAGCAGGTGCTTCGCGATGGCATTGGCGACGCCCTGCACCACCTGAACAAGTACAATCATAATGATTACCGCCGTCCAAGTCACAGTCTGGTCGAATTTCTGGTATCCGTAGGCGATGGCGAAATTACCAAGACCGCCGCCGCCGATGTATCCGGCCATGGCCGACATGTCGAGCACGCCGATGAACAGGAACGCGTAGGCGAGAATCAGCGGCGCGAGCGCCTCCGGAATAAGCACGGTACGCACGATGGTGAATTTCGAGGCTCCCATGGCTCGTGCCGCTTCGATCACACCGGAGTCGACGGGAACCAGATTCTGTTCGACAAGCCTGGATGTGGCCATGGTGCACATGATGATCATCGGGAAGATCGCGGCGGCCGTGCCGATGGAGGTGCCGATGACTTTGATGGTCAACGGTTGCATGGCTGCGAGGAAGATGATGAACGGTATCGGTCGGATGATGTTCACGATCACGTCGAGGATGCGGTAAACGACCGCGTTTTCGAATAGGTTGCCAGGACGCGTTCCGTAGAGTACCACGCCGAGGACCAGTCCGAGAATACCGCCCACGATCATGGTGACGAGCACCATTTCCAAGGTTTGCCCGATGGATTCAAACAGGAGCGGTCGTAGTACCGTCCAGTCGCTACGGCTTGCGAGGGTTACGCCTTCAATCTGTGTCATGCCTGCTCCTGTCCGGCCTTGATAAGGGCCTGTTCATATGGTGTCGGCTGTGCCGCGGTACCGAAATCGACGATATCGCTGTTTTGCGCCAGTTCGTTCAGGAACGATTCGACATTGTCTCCGCCGAATTCGTAGGTGATCGCTCCGATGGCCACGCCGTTGACAGTGTCGATACCGCCGTACAGGAGGCTGCTTCGTACGCCGTGTTTGGCGATAAGTTGTGAGATGTTCTGCCCGGATGCCGCGATGACGGTACCGTCTTCACGCTCTTCGACGTCATGCTGTCGAATAAGCACTGTGACGATGTGTCCGAGATTTTCCTCATGCATGGTGTTGATGCGCGACTCTTCAGGAATACCACTGATGGCGGTGGAGATGAATCGTTTGGTCACCGGCTGTCGCGGAGCCGCGAACACGTCGTAAACGCTGCCGGATTCCACTACTTTGCCGGAGCTTATGACCGCCACACGGTTGGCGATCTGCTGCACGACGTTCATCTGGTGGGTGATGAGCACGATGGTGATACCCATTTCCTTATTGACTCGTTTAAGCAGCGACAATACTTCCGTAGTGGTTTCCGGATCCAGAGCGCTGGTCGCCTCGTCGGCAAGCAGGATCTTAGGATTCGTGGCCAATGCCCTGGCGATGCCGACGCGCTGCTTCTGGCCACCGGAAAGCTGCGACGGATATTTGTTCGCATGGTCGCTTAAGCCTACGAAGTCAAGCAATTGCGCCACGCGCTTGTCCTGATAATCCTTGCGCCAATGGTCGAGCTGCAACGGATAGGCGATGTTCTGCGCCACTGTTTTGGTGGAGAATAGGTTGAACTGCTGGAAGATCATGCCGATTTTCTGTCGAATCGGACGAAGCTTGGATTCGCTGAGCGACGACACTTCGGTGCCAAGTACCGTGACCGTACCCGATGTCGGCTTCTCCAAAGCATTGATCAGGCGCACCAATGTGGATTTGCCGGCTCCGGAATAGCCGATGATGCCGAAAATGTCACCTTCGTTGATGGTGAGGCTCACATCGTCGACGGCGCGAGCAACGGTCGTGCCGCGTTTGCCGCCGTCAGTGCCGCTGCCACGCTGCCGGAACTCCTTGACCACATGGTCGAATGTGATGATCGGTGTGTGTTCTGTCATACTACCGCTTTCATTAATGGTTTTTCAACCCTTGACCATACAACCACGCCTGACGTTGGTCGCACATACAGGAAAGCCCCCTCCTTGGAGGGAGCTTTCCGAAAAGGACTTACTCGGCGTCCTTGGCTTCCTGTTCGATCGTCTTCAGGTAATCCTGAAGTTCGGATGTGCTGAACTTGTCAGCCAGAACCGCGGTGCCGCCGGAATTCTCCTGCAGCTTGTCAAGCACGCTCGAGGTCTGGAAGATCTTAACGACCTTCTTGTAGACCTCGTTGTTCACGTCGGCCTTGCGAGTGGCAAAGATGTTGATGTACGGACGGGCTTCTTCGGATTCGGCGTCATCCTGGTAAATGGCGTCGGTGGCCTTCAAACCAGCGTCGGCGACATAATCATTGTTGATGACGCCTGCCGCGACCTGCGGGTCCTTCAGGGAGTTGGCGACCTGTTCGGCCTTCAGCGGGGTGACCTTGACCTTGGACTTGGATTCGTCGATGTCCTGCGGAGTGGAGAACGGCGTCCAATCGCCCTTCATCGTCACCAAGCCTGCAGCCTTGAGCACGCCGATGGCACGGGCCTGGTTGGTCTCGTCGTTCGGAATTGGGATGGTGCTGCCTTCAGGAATCTCGTCGACGCTCTTGTACTTGGTGGAATACACACCGAGCGGGTAGATTGCCACGCCGCCGATCGGCTGCAGATCCTTGTTGTTCTGCACATTGTAGTTGGCCAGATACAGTAGGTGCTGGAACTCGTTGAGGTCAAGCTCACCGGAGTCGACGGCCGGATTCTCGGAAGTGTAATCCTGGAAATCAACGATATCGACGTACAGGTTCTGCTTTTCGGCCTGCTTCTTGAATTCCACCCACTGCGGATCGGTGGCGCCCACCACACCGATCTTCACCGGGTTGGCCTCGGTTCCCTTTTCTGCGGTCTTGTCGGATCCGTTGAACGCACGAACTCCAAAGAACGCTCCGACCGCGACCAGTGCGACCACCACGACGGCGATGATGATGTTACGTACCGTGTGATTGACGCGGACCGGTTCTTCCGGCAATCCTGCTGGCTGCTGATTTGCTTCTGCCATGATGAATCCTCTCTCTTCTTCCTCATTGCTTTGCATGGTTTCCAACGTGTCTGTGATGGACTGCATGCCATCGCGTCGTGTCCAACCATACGCGACGCTTCCGCTGCGAGACGCCGAAACCTAAAAATTGCCTTATCGGAGTTCGTTATAGCGGGCGTTCAATCGCAATGATTCCAGCATTTTCATCAATCCTCCGGAATGTATGGAATCATGCACAATAGTGGCATGCACAGGTGTGTCGGCAATCATGTCCGCTCCCTACACTGAGACAAGCGAGCAATTACGAAATTGCATATTCGGAAGGTGTTTTCCATGACCGCAATCGACATTAAAGCGGCGTTTTTCGATATCGACGGAACGTTGACGAGCTTCACCACGCACGTCGTACCGCAATCCACCATTGACGCATTGCGCGCGCTACAATCCAATGGCGTCAAGATTTTCATCTGCACCGGTCGCCCTCCTGCGCAGATGAATATCGTGTTGGATACCATTCCCGTCGATTTCGATGGCATTGTCGGGTTCAATGGCCAATACTGCATTGACGACAGCGGATTTTTGGAAAAGCATACGCTTGACGCAACCGATGTGGCCACGATCGTGCGTTGGCTGGATGAGCATGAAGACATCGTCGCCTGCATCGGCGAAGAGGATTACGTGTATTTCAACCACAGCAACGATCAGATGCGCCGCACGTGGGCAAGCCTGGGTAAGACCGCGCCGGACGTATTCTTTGACGATCCTCGAGTGCGCACGGCGAAACATGAGACGTTCCAGATGAGCCCATACATCAGTCGTGACCAGGAAGCCGAGCTGTTGTCGCTGCTGACGAACACGCGTGGCGTGCGATGGCATCCGGATTTCGTTGATCTGATTCCCGCTGACGGCGGCAAGGATCGTGGCATCCAACGTTTTCTCGACCATTATGGCTGGTCGAAGGAGCAGGCGATTTCGTTCGGCGATGGCGGCAATGACGTGGATATGCTGCGCTTTACCGGCATCGGAGTGGCGATGGGCAACGCCACCGAAGAGCCGAAGGCGGTGGCCGATTACATTACCGATGACGTCGATCATAATGGTATTTGGAATGCTCTCAAGCATTTCGACATCATCTGACGATCTACCGTTGACCGTATTTCATTTCACTGCAGCAAGTAGATGCATGCGGCATCACAAGTTTCCCATCGCTCTGTCTCTGCAATAAAGCAATCGACCAACACTTCCGGCTCATCGGAAGACGGCATTTCGGGCTGCGCGCAATGCGCAAATCCTCAAAGTCATGCAAATACTAGTTAACGCAATACTATTTGGTGGATTTTGTTCCCGATGTTTTTCGTATAGCACCCTAGGTCAACCCTTTTTGGTATTTTTTCATTGGATATGCCATACGATGGGATATCTTTTCGGAGAATATGAGATTAAGGAAAATATGGTCAACTACCATAAAGTGATTAATGCTGCAATCGCAACGCTTGCGACTTGCGCCATGTTGCTGCCGGTAGCGGGCAGCGCCAATGCTGATGAGCCCTCGAATACCGCCGCGCTTGGTGCCGGCTATACCGCTACCAAGATTTCGCACCCCAATGCAGGTTTGGGTGAAAACGACGGCATCGTGAACGTCTTGAACGGCGAATCCACTGATGACCTCACGCAGGGTGAGGCTGAGCGTGGTCAGAACTATTCGTGGTCTTCGGTCGGTTATGGCGATTGGATGTACGTGGGCACCTGCTATTCCGCAATGGGTTCCACGCTGAAATACATGGCTAACACCATGGGCACCAAGTATGCCAGCATCAAGGCCGCTTTGGATGTTGCGTTCAACGGCGAGCTGTTCCTCGACAATGGCGAGAACCACAGCTTGCTGCTCAAGATCAACGTCAAGACCGGTGAAGTGAAGATCATCGTCAATGCGATTGGCGGAGAGCATGCGGTCAACGGCTATCGTGCAGCCGTTGAATTCCATGACAAGCTGTACTTTGCTGCCGCCGCAAAGGGTCAGCCGTACCTGCTGGAAGTTGATCCGAACAGTGGTGATGCCACTGAAATCGTGTATCGTTCCGCTGCCATGACCACTGGTCTGAAGAAGGGCTACACTGCTGGTATCCGTGGTTTGACCGTGGTCAACAATCAGCTTATCGCCAGCATGATCACCGATAACGGTGCCACTATCGTGGCTTCCTCCAACCCGTCAGCAGGTCAGGATTCTTTCGCCACTATCGCTACCCAGACCGAGGGCCTGTACAACTATCCGGCATGCGCTGTAACTGATGGAGTGTTCGGTGGCTGCGTGTGGGATATGGTCGGCTTCAAGGGCAATCTATATGTCACTATGGTGACTGGAACCGCGAAGAACAACAAGCAATCCTTCGCACTCGTGCGCGGCACGCAAGATAAGGAAACCGGCAAGTGGACCTTCAAGCCGCTGGTCGGCGATCCGGCAGACGGCGCCAAGTACGAGTGGGGCTTCGGAGCGAGTCGTTCCGGCGCAGCCAACATGGTGGTATACAAGGGCCACCTGTACATCGGCGGCTACAACGATCCGATGAACGCTCTGCAGAAGGCCATGCAGATGGACTTCTCCGACCTGTACAAGGATCTGGAGAGCCCGGTCAACCTGTGGCGTATGGACGTTGACGAAGACGGCAACGAAAACTTCGAAATGCTCGCCGGCGAAGCCAACAACAAGTACTTCGGCGATTCCAAAGGCACCATCGATGGCAATACCATGCTGTCCGGCTTGGGCGACAGCGACGAGCAGAGCCGTCACCTGAACCAGTATGTGTGGCGTATGCAGTCCTACAACGGCAAGCTGTACGTCGGCACCTTCGACATCAGTGATCTTGCATACCCGGCAACCCAGTTCGCCAACGGCGACATTCTGAAGCGTACTCCGGAAGAGTGGAAGAAGCAGATCGAATACATCAAGATCTTCTTCGACTCTCTGAAGAAGAATGACCAGAACGGCACTTCCGGTACTATCGGCACGGACTCTCAGGAAGCCTCCAAGCCTTCCGAGTCCGAATCTCAGGAAACCACCAAGCCGAGCGATGATGACATCATGCCGTTGAACGAAGGCGAAGCATCTGAGAGCGATCAAGCTGCACAGGCAGTTGAAGAAGCCGGCAAGACCGACGAAGTGGCCGCTGACGTGGCTACCATGCAGCAGCTGCTGGAGGACATGGGCGCTGATCTCAACTCCAAGCAGACCGACGTGGTCTCCCCTGACGGTGTCGCTCCGCAGGCCGCTGAAACCTACACGCTCGACGATCGTTACCAGTTCCTCGCATCCCTGCAGCGGCTGCTCGACCTGTACAACAAGAACAAGCAGTATCTGCCGGAATTCATTACCAACGAGCTCGACAAGTGGCTTACCGAAGAGAATCTGGAGAACTTCATCGACTTCGTGGGCGTGCTCAGCTACCTGCATTACTCCAACGATGAGACTCGTGGCTTTGACCTGATCGTCTCCTCCGATGGCACGAACTTCCAGACCATCAGCCGTAACGGTTTCGGAGATAACAACAACCACGGTCTACGCGTGTTCGCCGTCACCGATTCCGGTCTGGCAATTGGCACCGCAAACCCGTACCATGGCACTCAGGTGTGGCTGCTGAACGATGGTGAAATCAAGAATGCTGAGCTGACGAATGGCGATGCATTCGACTACGACAAGTATGATAGCGATAAGAAGAGCGCCAACGCCAACGGTCTGACCGTTGGCATCAACCCCAATGGCAATACCGTGGAAGACGTGCAGTACGACTACCAGTCGCTGACCGCCGGCACGGATTACACCGTGGCTGATGACGGTTCCATCGTGTTGAGCAGCGCATTCCTCAATGGTCGCGAAACCGGCAGCACCGGTTCTGTGGTGGTGTTCTACAACCAGGGTGCACGCGTGCGTTTCACTGTGGCCATCAAGGACAGCACGCCGAACGCACCGAAGAAGGATGATGACAAGCAGAATACGAAGCCTGCCGCGCACAAGAAGGCAAACACTGCCAACACCGGTTCCAACGTAATCGGCGTTGTTGTGGTGGTCGCTGTTCTGGTTGTTGCAGCAGGGGCATTGTTCGTGTTCAAGCGCAAGCGTTCCTGAATTGCCAGAGCCTGTTCTTAGGATTCATTCCTAAGTTCGTTCGCATATAACAATCCCGCATGATCCGGTTCGCCGGAATCATGTGGGATTTTTATTTCGTAAGAATCGCATATCTTGCATCATTCAAGCTGCCGTTACTGCTGTCACTACTGTCAGCATTCGATATGCAACCATGTGGAAGTTCTGATACGGAAACCATTGAACACTGCGCGCAATCCTACAAATAGCAGATTCACGGCAAGCCACAGCAATGCCATACGAAGCGCAGAAGATGCATGCACTGCATCGCATATCCATCCAATCGCAGCAAGGCAAGGCACATATATCGCAGCCGTTGCCATGCAAGTCAATGCAAGATACCTGTAATCCCCTGCACCAATCAGAATGCCATCGACAGCCCACATCCAACCAGCCAGCGGCAATGTCACACCAATAACCATCATGCCGACGGTGATCAGATGCTGGATCTCAATCGACTGAGAAAACAGCGGAGACGCGCACCATCCAGCAATCATCAAACCAATACCGATCGCCACTCCGCCGCACAATCCGGATCTACCAGCAATTCTTGTCAAACGCATTGCCTCACGCTCATGACGGGCGCCAATCTGCGCGGCAACCAACGTCTGACCGGCAATACCAATGGCATCAAGCATGTTCAGCACGAAATTCCAACTGGAATTCACCACCTGATATGCGGCCAACACCTGCACACCCATATGCGTGGCCAGCACCACATTCGCCACCAAGCATGCACGCAGCGCAAGCGTACGAACAAATAGCACTGCGCCATCTCCAGCACTGCTCAACACTCCCGACAGACGCGGCTTCAAACGGGCATCTTCCGCACGCGTCCACAACACAGCAGGAACAATCAGCACTACCGCCATAAACCATTGCGAAATCAGGGTGGCCACTCCGGAACCAAACACTCCCCAACCGAATCCGATAATGAGCAGCAGATCCAAAATCGTATTCAACACGGCACCGGCCACAGCCGCCACCAACGTGATGCGCACCTTCTGCAATCCACGAAAAATGCCATTGGCCGCATACACCAGCAGCATGCCGGGAATACCGAACACCACGGCACGCACGTAGTCAACCGCATTGTGCAAGACGCTCCCCTGCGCTCCCATGGACATGCACAACGGGCGTGCAATAACGAACAGCATCACAGACACCACCACGCCAATGATTCCAGCCAACCACAGGCCATCAACGCCTGCTTCCAAGCCTTCTCTTCGTTTGCCAGCGCCCAAAAGGCGCCCCACCTGCGATGTGGTGCTATACGCAAGGAACACACATAGCCCCACAACAGTGAGCACAATGGTTGACCCGACCGACAGACCTGCGAGCGCCTGCCCGCCAATATGTCCGACGATGGCGGTGTCGATGAGCACGAATGCTGGTTCGGCGATAAGTTGCCCGAATGTTGGTATGGCCAGCGTGAGGATGGTGCTGATGGTGGTGCATGATGCGTTGTTTGCGGTATTTGTTTCGTGAGTATTCTGCGAAGTTGATGTGGTCATAATCGTAAGCGTCTGGCGTATTGGGAACTGCATGTGCAGTGTAAGGTCACGTGTTTCATCATCGCCGTTGATTGCTCAGATTTTGGCTATGTCTGTTTTGCGCTGTTGAGAATGTCGTTGAAGGTTTTTCGCTTATTGTCTGCATGAAAACATAGTCGAATCCGCCTCTACGGAGATGATGGATTCGACTATGTTGAAGTACAGATTGATTTCACCGTCAAGACCTTTGCGGCCGCGGCTCTCTGTGCCGTTCCGCAATTAGGAGTAGCTATGCGGAACAAGCGTTTTTCCTGGAAACGCGCCTTCGTCTCTCTCGCCATTTCGCTCGTCGTCTGTCTGCCCCATCATCGTTGTCATGGCAATCGTAACGAAACAGGAGCTTCCCGAATTGTTCCTGAGATATCTCCCCGCCGAGACATCCGTACCGATCGTCCTCGCCGCAGCCATGGGATTCACGAACATGCGGAATCTCTAAGTCCATCCCGCACCGTCAGTATCCGGCTTTGATGGCGGTGATGGTGAGTTCGCCGCGGTTGGTGTACCCGAGTGCGGTGAAAATCTCGGATATGTAGGAGCGCACGGTGGCCTCGCTCAGGCCGAGTCGTTTGGCGATGATCTTGTTCGGCAGCGCCTGGATGAGCAGGTCGAACGTGGTGCGTAGATGGTTCGGGAGACGCTCCACGCGTTCGCGGAAGGCGTCGTATCCGGGGTCGTTTTTCCCAGAGTTTAGATAGCTGTCGGCGAGAATACTGGTCGGGCGCGGTCCAAACACCGTGTATCCCGCGTATGCCTGTTTGATCAATTGGGCGAGTTGCGCGGAGGGAATGTCCTTAGTCAGGAACCCGCGCACGTTCAGAGCCAGTGATTTGGCGAGTGATTCCTCATGCTCGAACACGGTGAGCATCACCACCGCGACCGACGGGTAGAGCCTAGCCATCTCCTTCGCGGCCGCCAATCCGTCAAGAACGGGCATGTCCACGTCCAGCAAAGCCACGTCCACGACCTGTCTGGAACACTCGCGCAACGCCTCGCTACCGTTCTCAGCGACGGCGACCACGTCGATGCCGTCCTGCCGGTCGAGCAGCCCGGCAAGCCCTTCGCGCACGATTATGTCGTCATCGGCGAGCAGGACGCGGATCGTTGCGTTCATCGGAGACCTTCTTCCTCTTGGATCTTCGGATTCGGTATGGCCGCGTTGATGATCCACCGTCCAGAACGCGAGACGAAGGACAATCGTCCTCTCTCGGACTCGATCCGCGACTTCAGGTTCATAAGGCCGTAGCCTCCTGCCAGCGCGTCGTCTGAAGGTTTGTTGCCGATCTCGTTGGCCATCGTCAACGATAGCTCCCCGTCGACGATTTCCGCGAACAGGTCCACGGTCGTTCCTCTTCTCGCATATTTCATGGCGTTCGTTGCGGCCTCGCGCACAAACAGTGATCCCATGAGGATCGCCTGCCTCGAAAGCCTGCCGTCAATGTTGTCGGGCATGTGAGCGCCCAGCTCGAATTTCCCTGATTGCAGCATCAGTCTGGATTCTTTCACGGCTGCCATGAGACTCGGGTCGGGGGCATCGAAGTTGAGTTCCGTAATCATGGGCCTCAAGCGGCGCGAGGAATCGTGCGCGAGATTCACTATCGGCGCGACCTCGCCGGCCAGATCCGGATGTGAGACGGCGAGGCTTTCCAGCGAGATGGAGATGCGGGCAAGATCTCTGGCGATCGTGTCATGCAATCCAGCGGCGAGCTTGGCCCGGACGGCCTCCGTGGCCCTGACTGCCTGCATCCTGGACTCCTCCAGCTCCCGTCGGGACCGTTCGGTTCCGTCCATGAACTTCCTGAGCACGAAACCGACGGCGCACGTGACAGAGGACAGCAGAATGTCGCTGGCAAACCGGAAAAACTCGACTCCGTTCTGCCAGAACATCAGCAGGATGTAGCCGGTAAGCAGCAAGGCGGCCCATCCCGTCCAGCGACGGATGATCCACACGACGGCGACCAGAAACACGCCAAGCGAAGGAAACGCGAGCGAAGAGCTGAACGCTCCCATCGCAGCGAACACGGCCACATACAGCAAATCCCCAGCGAAGCCCAGCCAAGGCGCCACGGACAACATCACACACAGCGTGACAAGTATCAGAATGTCGTGAGTTCCCAGTGAAGCCGAAAACGCATGGAATACAACCTCCAGAAACACGATGGACACCGACATGAGCAGATATGCCAGCCTGAACCCGCGCGGATATGGGCGCACGGCATCCAGGAAAAACGACGATGGGGTTCCAAGCATCATTGCTTCCTGCAGCCATCCAGCTTCGGGAACAACCTGCATAACAGGTTACCGTAGCCTAGCACGGTCGCATGGGAAGACGAATCCTGGTCTGGTTGGGTGACAGAGACATCGGCGACGGCGGGCACTGCGGTCCCCCATCCCATCGTGCACGCCGTAAGCAACACCGCAATCCGATAAGCCATGGTCCTTCTTCTTCGCATAATCATCCTCCATCCCCTCAATCAAATAAATACCCTATTTATCAGATGCTACACGGCGAAATCATGTTCCGACACCGACGAACATCAGGGTCGAACCTCGTCACCAGTCAGTGCCGAACCACCCGCATTCCATGATTCACTAAAGATATCTCTGCATCACAGCGTTCGAGAGGAGATGCCATGGAAAAGGTACCACTCTTATTGGCTGCGGAACCACACCATGAGCAGCCGAAATCTCTTGATGCAAAACGATATCCCTCTACAAAATCAGTTCACTGTTTCGAATGGTATGCGATTTCCAAAACCGAAGTTGCAATCAGGGAAGGAATCATAATGGAAAAACAAGCATTGGCAACATTGGCGACGATCACAGCAATCAGCGTCGCAATCATCACCCCGACCTCCGCACTGGCAGACGGCATGAAATACAATCAGGCAGTATATGAGGAAATAGGGATGGATAGATCGGAAGTGATTGATTGGGTCCAGGATCCGAAGCGGAATGTATACGGGAAAACCGAGGATGAGACGATGCAATATCTCATTGCGTCGACAAAGGAAGAACAAACGTCCAACATCCGAATGGATACAACAGCCGCACGCGGTTCATGGTCCAATCAATGGTTTGCTAAGGGAAGCTGGATTGCACGTAATGGCATGTGGTCGTTATCCTTACAACCCACTTGGTGGGCAGCAACGGCTACACCGACAAGATACTATTACGCAGAATCAGCATGGGCAACGGTCCCTCCCCAGTTTAGCTCGAGTCGTCATTGGACGGCCTATCCAACAGCTTCAAAAATGATGAAGGAACAATTCGACTGCCATGTCAGGTATGGCAATCTCAAAACACCGTATAACCTCGAACCATCCAGAACATCGATAAGCCAAATTACCTGCAACTGAAGTAAGGACGGAATCATGCGTAGCGAGTTCCCCGGTCTGTTGTATTGCACGGGTGCATTAATCGCAGTGGCCTCTTGGTCTCTTTTTATGTTCTCGAAAAAAGTTCATCGGGAAGGCCGAACGGTATCCATCCTGCGGCTGTCCGTCATTTGGATACCGTTCCTCGTGAGTTCGGCGCTGGCTCTCGCATCGTATCCGGTTTTTGAAATGTACTCAGGATCCATGGAGCCGGATGTTATCGATTTCTACAGTCAGCCGTTCATACGGCTACTGCCGGCAGCGACCTGCATAGTGAATCTGTGCGTATCGACATGCTGCTCCATGGCCCTTGTCAGCAAGCGCAGAAAAACCGAGCATCGAAACATCTGAATCACAGCGTTCGAGAGGAGATGCCATGGAAAAACCGCTGCTTCTGCTGGCCTTGGTGCCGCTGGCCGTCGGACTGGTCCTGATATCCGTCGCAATCGGATCCAAAAAACTGGGAAGACACGCAAAAGGACTCTTTTTGCGTGTCTTCTCGGCGCTCATGGTTATTGCCGGCGCGTTGATCATCGCGAGCCAACTCGCATGACATCTCACGTTGCGGCTCGGCTTCCCGGCTATCGGCCGCGGCCATTCCACGGCTCTCTGCGTCATTACCGCAATCGCACCATCGCCGGTCTCAAGCCCATGAGACACTTGGAGCCATGACTACAGTTATCATGCACACCACTGAAGGCGACATCAAGATCGACCTGTTCGACGACAAGACCCCGGAAACCGTGGCCAACTTCCTCGGCCTCGCCACCGGCGAAAAGGAATGGGCCGACCCATTCACCGGCCAGCCGAGCCACAAGCCGTTCTACGATGGTCTGACCTTCCACCGCATCATCAAGGATTTCATGATTCAGGGCGGCTGCCCGCTGGGCACCGGCACCGGCGGTCCAGGTTACAACTTCGATGATGAAATCGTTCCTGGTCTGACCTTCGATCGCCCGTACCTGCTGGCCATGGCGAATGCCGGCCTGCGCCGCGGCATGGACGGCAAGATCCACGGCACCAACGG
>ERZ1034913.77-NODE-77-length-97737-cov-6.640865_pt1 | contig 97737 bp, 83 predicted proteins | sample MGYA00520697_ERZ1034913 | MGnify/ENA primary metagenome ERZ1034913 (study PRJEB33766, sample SAMN09781786) | gut metagenome | biome: gut microbiome | host: Homo sapiens | place: Madagascar | study: EMG produced TPA metagenomics assembly of the PRJNA485056 data set...
GCGTGGACGCCATCGTGCTGACCGCCGGCGTAGGTGAGAACTGCGACAAGATGCGCCGCATGATCTTCTCCGGCCTCCAGCCTTTGGGCATCGTGCTCGATGAGGAGAAGAACCGTCATCGCGGTTTCGAGCGCATCATCTCCACCGATGATTCCGCGGTGCAGATCATCATTATCCCCACCAACGAGGAGTACATGATCGCCCGCGACACCTACGAGATCGTGCACGACCAGATGGTCGGCATCCAGCCGTAAGCCGTCCGGTTGTCCCATAGCAGCAAAGCGCTGCGTTATCCGCAACGCAGAAAAGCCCTCGAGAGAGGGCTTTTCTTTTGGCTTGCTATGTCAAGTATGGGCGGGTGCCGCGCGTTGATGTCGCGGCTCGATTTGAGATGACGGCTAACAGGCTGTTTCGCCGGTTTGCGGGCATGGGCTGCATATCGTGAGCAATGCTGTCTCGAGCTGCCTTGAAATTTTGACAGGCTTGCTTGGGTCCATGGAGGTGCTCTCGGCTTCGAAGACAGATTCAAACCTTAATGACAGCATTGATGCCATTAAGGTCTGCGAGATTGGCGAGGTTTGCGGGCCGAGAGGATGCGGGGGGGGGTCTTGATTGTCTCAGCGCATTCGACAAGAAAGCCCTGCTTCCTGAACGTCGTGATCGGTTCGGGAAGCAGGGCGTTTCGGTTTCGGGTGTTAGGTTCCGATTGCTTGAGCGCTTTCGGGCCGGCTTCGACTACTGGGCGTCGGCGGCCTTCTTCGCCTGGGCCTGCACGCACGTGATGGCGATGACACCCACGATGTCATGTGCGGTGCAGCCGCGGGACAGGTCGTTTACCGGGGCCGCGATGCCCTGGGTGACCGGGCCGAAGGCCTCGGCGTGCGCCAGACGCTGCACCAGCTTGTAGCCGATGTTGCCCGCGTCAAGGTCGGGGAAGATCAGGCAGTTCGCCTTGCCGGCCACCTTGCTGTCGGGGGCCTTCGACGCGCCTACGGAGGGCACCATGGCGGCATCTGCCTGCAGCTCGCCGTCGAGCGCCAGCTCAGGTGCCAGCTCGCGGGCGACGGCGGCAGCCTCGACCACCTTGTTCGCGTCGTCGTTTTTGGCGGAACCGTAGGTGGAGTGGGAGAGCATGGCCACTACAGGCTCGGTGCCGATAAGGGTTTTCCAAGATTGCGCGGAGTTTACGGCGATGTGCGCGAGCTTCTCGGCGGTGGGCTGGATCTCCAGGCCGCAGTCGCTGAACAGGAACGTGCCGTTCTGGCCGTACTCGCAGTTGGGCACTACCATGATGAAGAAGCTGCTGACCAGCTTCACGCCCGGGGCGGTTTTGAGGATCTGCAGGCTGGGGCGCAGCACGTCGCCGGTAGAGTGGCATGCGCCGGAGACCATGCCGTCGGCACGGCCGGTCTTCACCATGAGCACGCCGAAGAACAGCACGTCGCGCACTTTCTCGGCGGCTTGCTCGAGGGTCATGCCCTTGTGCTTGCGCAGCTCGTACAGGGTGTTCGCGAACTCGTTGTGCAGATCGGAGTCCTGCGGGTCGATCAGCGTGGCGCCTTCGAGCGCGCGGCCGGATTCCTTGATGGCGGCAACGTTGCCCAGGATGATCAGGTTTGCGACGCCTTGGGCGAGAATGGTCTCGGCTGCTTCGAGCGTACGCGGGTCGTCGCCCTCGGGTAGCACGATGGTCTGCTTGTCGGCTTTGGCGCGCTCAAGCATGGTGTCCAAAAACGAGCTCATGTTCGTACCCTTTCTTCGCGATGTGTCGGGCGCGGTCTTGCGGGTTGCGCTTGGTTTCGGCTGCGCCCGAGCGGTTCACTTGGATTTTATCCATATTGTACCCGCGGGGGACGGCAGTGCGCCTCTCTACCGGTAAAATGGCGGGCGGACCATATGAACGGCGGCGTTTTCCAACCGCATCCGCGCCGTTGTTTCCAGGAAAGGACAGGCATGAAAAGCATCACCTTCGCCATCCCGTGCTATAACTCCGCGGCATATATGGATAAGTGCATCGAGTCCATCCTTGCATGCGGGGGCGATAAGGGCTGCGATGACATCGAGATCATCATCGTCGACGATGGGTCGGTCAAAGACGACACCGCGGAAAAGGCCGATCGCTGGGAGGAGCTTCATCCGGGCATCATCAAGGCCGTCCACCAGGAGAACGGCGGTCATGGGCAAGCGGTGAACACCGGTTTGGCGAACGCCTCGGGTTTGTACTTCAAGGTGGTCGACTCCGATGATTGGCTTGATCGCCGTGCTATGGAAGACGTCATGGCATATGTGCGCAGCCAAGTCGGGCGCAGCGCTCCGACCGATCTGGTCATCGCCAATTACGTGTACGAGAAGGTGCACGAAAGCACGCGCACCATCATGCATTACCGCAACGTGTTCCCCGAGGGGCGCGAATTCGGCTGGTCCGAGGTGGGGCATTTCAACCCCAGCCAATACCTGCTCATGCACTCGGTCATCTACCGCACCGAGCTGTTGCGCGGCATGGGCCTTCAGCTGCCCAAGCACACGTTCTACGTGGATAACATCTTCGTGTACGTGCCGCTGCCGCACGTCAAGACCATCTATTACCTTGACGTGGACATGTACCGCTACTTCATCGGCCGCGACGACCAAAGCGTCAACGAGTCGGTCATGATGGGCCGTATCGATCAGCAGCTGCGTGTCACGCGCATCATGATCGACGCCGTGCAGCTTCCCGGCGATGTGCCCGAGAAGCGCCTGGAGCGCTACATGGAGAACTATCTGTCCATGATGATGTGCATCTGCAGCATCTTCCTGCGCATGATCAACACCGTCGATGCCGAGGATGAGCGCGAAGCCATCTGGCGATACCTGAAGGAGAACAACTCCGATGTGTATCGTCGCGTGAGGCGCAGCGTGTTGAACATGGGCACGAACCTGCCCACGAACTTGGGGCGCAAGATCGGCATCACCGGTTACCATGTGGCGCAGAGGATCTTCAAGTTCAACTAAGCATCAAGTGGAAAAGACCTGCTCCTGCAGGTCTTTTTTTTGCGGCAACGATTCGGTATCGCAGCGAGTTACCTGCTTCTTTTTTCGAACGGATTGCGTCATAATAATAAATTCGAGTGAAAATCCACAAAGGAGCATTTTTGAAGAAAAACACTATGGTTACCGGATTGGCGTTGTTCGCCATGTTCTTCGGTGCCGGAAACCTGATCTTCCCGCCGTTTCTGGGCATGGAAAGCGGAACCGACTGGGTGATCGGCTTTCTGTGCTTCATCTTGATCGACGTGGCGCTGTCCTGCCTGGGCATCTTCGCGCTCAACGCGGCGGGCGGCGCGAACGTCGCCGTCGAGGGGTCGTTGGGCAAGGTTCCCGGTCTGGTGCTCAACACCGCCGTCATCCTGTGCACGGGCATGATCATCGCCGAGCCTCGTACCGCTGCCACCACCTATGAAATGTCCATCGTCCCGCTGTTCGGTGATTCCGTGAACATGTTGTTGTTCTCGGCGCTGTTCTTCGCGGCCGTGCTTGCGTTGTCCATCCGCCAAACGCGTTTGGTCACCATCATCGGAAAGGTGCTCACCCCGCTGTTGGTCATCTGCGTGTTCGTCATCATTGCGGTCGGCGTGGTGCATCCGCTTGGCGAGATAGGGGCGCCGCTTTCCAGCCATGCTGCGCAGGACGGCATCTTGGCCGGTTATCAAGCTATGGACGTGCTTGCTTGCGTGGGCTTCGCCATCGTCATGGAGAACGCCGCACGCACCGCCGGCTATACGCGTCGCGAGGACCAGCTTAAGGTCATCGCTGGCGCTTCCGTGGTCGCCGGCGTTCTTCTGGCTGTGATTTACGGCGGGTTGACCTATTTGGGCGCCTCGAGCGCGCTTGCCTTCGGCGCCGGGATGGACCGTTCCACGCTTATCGTCGAGATCACCAAGCACCTGCTCGGCCACACCGGCGTGATCATCCTCGGCATCATCGTGGGGCTTGCGTGCCTGACCACCGCCATCGGCCTTACCGGCGCATCGGCTTCGTATTTCGAGCGCACCACGCACGGCAAGATCTCGTATCGCTTCGGCGTTATCGTCACCGTGTTGGTCTCCTTCGCCATTTGCAACCTGGGTTTGAACGCCATCGTGGCGTTTGCCGCCCCGATCTTGTCCGTCGTCTGCCCGCCGTTCATGGTGTGCGTGGTCATGGTGCTGTTCAAGAAGCGCATGGGCACCACGTGGCCGATCAAGGGCGCCGCTCTTGGCGCGTTCGTCATCAGCTTGCTCGCTACGCTTGACGATACGTACGGCGTGCTCCCCGTCATCAAGCAGCTTCCTTTCACCGACTTGGGATTCAGCTGGCTGCCGTTCGCCATTGCCGGCGGCCTTCTTGGCGCGATTGCGTTCAAGATGTTCAAGGGAAGCAAGGCGGTCGCATAATGGCGCGTTCGGATCAAAGCGTATCGGGTCTCGTTCTTGCGGTCGATGTGGGGAACTCCGTTACCAACCTCGGGTTAGCTTGCGAAGGTGAGCTGGTTTCCGCTTGGAGCGTGACCACCCCCGATCGACTGACCGCCGACGAAGCCCTTATGTGCGTGACGTCGTTTTTGCAGGTCCGTGGATACGATATGCGGGTGCGCGATGCCATCGTGTCGTCTGTCGTCCCCGGGCTTACCGATGCTTGGGTGGAAGCCTTGCATACGCTGTGCAGTGTGCGCCCTTTGGTGGTGGGGCCGGGTTTGAAATCCGGTTTGAAGCTGCATCTGAGCAACCCCGCCGACTTCGGCGCCGACCGTGTTGCGGATTGCGTTGCCGCCAAGCAGCACTATGGGTTCCCGCTCATCGTCGTCGACTTCGGAACCGCAACCACGCTCGAGGTCATCGATGATGCCGGCGTTGTGCAGGGCGGGCTTATCGCTCCGGGCCTGCGTTTGGCTGCGCGCGCGGTGGCGGATGCCGCGGCCCAGCTTCCCGTTATCGGTTTGCACGCGCCCCGCAGCGTCATCGGGAAATCCACGCGCGATGCCATGCAGGCAGGCATCGTGATCGGGGAAGTCGCCCGTATCGACGGCCTGATCCAGGCGGTATGGGACGAGCTTTGCTATGAGACGCGCGTCGTGGCCACTGGCGACGACGCCCAGGCAATGGTCGGGCTTTCGCGCCGCATCGAGGTAGCTGACGACCAGCTCACGCTCAAAGGGCTGATCTTGCTGTATGAGAGGAACCGGAAGGTTCGGTAGGGGTCCTCTTGCGCGTGCCTTCGGTAGCAAGCGGCATTGCGATATATGACGAATAATACCCTTGCAAGAGCATGGCCCGGCATATGCCGGGCTTATTTGCGGGACGGATTAGTCGTGTGTAACAATAATCGATATCTGATAGTTTGCTCTGGCTATCAAAGTTTCCCAATGGTACCATTCGACTGTTTGAATCGACGGAAGCGTTGCCCCGTAGCAGGCGCTGTGCCGTGTTCGAGTTCGAAAGGAAACCATTTTCCGTGTTCAATAAACGGTTGATTTCGATGGTGCCGCAGGCTATGCGGTATATCGTGCGCAACGCGGCGGCGCAATGGGTGGCGCTCGTGGCGAATATCGTGCTCATGCTCCTCATCGGGCTGTTCCTGCAGCGTCTTTTCGACGGCGTTGCCGTGGATGGCTGGGTTGCGATGCTTCTGTGCGCAGGCGTTGCCGTTATCGCGGTGCGCATGGCGTGCTTGACCTTCGCGCAGCGCATGGGGGTGGCGGCCGCCATGGCCGCAAAACGCTCGGTTCGCCGTCAGGTATACGACAAGCTGGTGCGCATGGGTCCCGGCTATTCCGAGCACATCGCCACAAGCGAGGCGGTGCAAGTCAGCGTTGAGGGATGCGAGCAGCTGGAAAGCTATTTCGGCCAGTATCTGCCGCAGTTGCTCTACGCCGTGCTGGCTCCGCTTACCGTGTTCGCGTTCCTGGCGCCGCTGTGTTTGCCTGCCGCCATCGCCTTGTTGGTTTGCGTGCCGCTCATCCCGATTTCCATCGTGGCGGTGCAGAAGATCGCCAAGCGCGTCATGGGCAGGTATTGGGGCGCCTATACCGATCTTGGCGGCGCGTTTCTCGAGAACCTGCAAGGTTTGACCACCTTGAAGATCTATCAGGCCGATGAGTCGTGCCATCGTCAGATGAACGAACAGGCCGAGACCTTCCGCCGAGCGACGATGCGCCTGCTCACCATGCAGCTCAACTCCATCACCGTGATGGACGTGTTCGCGTTTGGCGGCGCGGCCGTGGGTATCATTGCTGCTATGGTGCAGTTCGCAAACGGCCAGATCCCGTTCTATGCGGCGTTTTGCGTGGTGTTCCTGTCGGCGGAGTTCTTCATCCCTATGCGTGCGCTCGGGTCATTTTTCCATACCGCTATGAACGGTATGGCGGTTGCCGAGAAGATGTTCGCCATCCTGGATGCGCCCGAGCCCGAGCAGGGGGCGCGCAGCATCGACCCTGAGCACGCGGGCATCGTCGTGCGCGATGTCTCGTACTCCTATGACGGGCAGCGTACGGTGCTCGAGCATGTCGATTTCGCCGCTCCTGCCGGTAGCTTCACCGGCATCGTGGGTGAGAGTGGTTCGGGCAAATCCACGTTGGCCGGCATCCTGTGTGGGCGTAATCTGGGTTTTGAGGGCGATGTGGAGATCGGCGGCGTGCCGCTTGGCCAGGTTTCCCGCGAAAGCATGGCCCAAACGGTCACCGTCGTCCCGTTCTCCAGCTACCTGTTCTCTGGAACGGTGCGTTCGAGCCTGCTGATGGCGCGTCCCGAGGCGACCGATGACGAGCTTTGGGACGTTTTGAGGCGCTGCCGCATCGACGGATTCGTTCGCGCATCCGGCGGGCTTGATGCGCCCGTGTCCGAGCAGGGCGGGAACTTTTCCGGCGGGCAGCGCCAGCGTTTGGCGCTCGCCCGGGCGCTTTTGCACGATACTCCCGTCTACATCTTCGATGAGGCCACCTCGAACGTGGACGCGGACAGCGAGCAGGCTATCGTCGGCGTTATCCATGAGCTGGCGAAAAGCCGCACCGTCATCATGATTTCGCATCGCTTGGCATCGGTTTTCAAAGCCGACCGCATCTTCGTGCTGGCAAACGGTCGCGTGGCTGAGAGCGGCTCGCACGAGCAGCTTCGCGCCGTCAAGGGGGCGTACGCGAAGCTATGGGGCCGGCAGATGGAGCTTGAGGCGTTCGCGTCGCGGGCGGAGCAACACACCGCTGACGTTGGCGAAGCCGACGAAGCGCAAGGTTCCGGTGCCGATGGAACTGCCGCGGTTGTCGGCGAGCCTCAGACGCGCCGTAGGTCGAACATCTCGATCATGTGCTGTCTGGTGAAGTTGGTCAAGCCGCTTGTGCCGGTTATGATCGCCGCGGTGATTTTAGGCGTTGTCGGCTTTTTGTGCGCCATCTTCCTTACGGTTGGCGCTGCTTTGGTGCTTACGGGCAGCGCGGGATTCGGGCCGGCGATCGGCGTGGGCGCGGGTATCGCCCTGGTCGCCGCTTGCGGCCTTTTGCGCGGTCCCTTGCATTATGGCGAGCAGATGTGCAACCACTATCTTGCGTTCAAGATCTTGGCGCTTGTCCGCGATCGCGTGTTCGGCAAGCTGCGAACGCTTGCCCCGGCGAAGCTCGAGGGCCGAAGCAAAGGCGACCTGGTGTCGCTCGTTACCTCGGACGTTGAGCTGCTCGAGGTGTTCTATGCGCACACCCTCTCCCCGGTGCTCATCGCCGTGCTGGTCTGCGGCGTTATGATCGTCTTCATCGGCAGCGTCTGCTGGCAGCTTGCCATCGGCGCGTTCGTCGCATACGTCCTGGTTGGAGCTGTGGCGCCGTGGGTCGCATCACGTGCGGCGGGGGATGGCGGCAGGGAGCTGCGCGATGCCCTCGGCGGCATGAACGCGTTCATGCTCGATAGCTTGCGCGGCCTTCGCGAAACGCTGCAGTTCGGCCAAGAACATGCGCGCGCCGAGCAGCTTGATGGCCGTATGGACTCGCTGTCGAAGGTCGAGGATCGCCTGAAGGGCCGTGCGGCTCGCAGCATGGCGGCAACGAACGGTCTGGTGTTGGGGCTTGACGTTGCCATGGTCGCGCTAGCCTGCGCGCTGTGCACGCATGGCGTCATCGAATCCGGGCAGGCGTTCGTGTGCGTGGCCGCGTTGATGTCGTCTTTCGGCCCGGTGATCGCCGTTGCGAACCTGGGCAGCGGCTTGCAGCAGACGTTGGCCAGCGGAGCGCGCGTACTTGACCTGCTTGACGAGCAACCGCAAACCCGGGATGTGGCGGACGGCTGCAAGGTAGATGCGTTCTCGGGTGCGGCCGCCGAACATGTCGACTTCTCGTATGGCGCAAGTTCGGTGCTCAAGGATGTATCCCTTGAGGTGACGCCTGGTTCGATCGTGCATTTGGCGGGCAGGAGCGGTTCAGGCAAATCGACGCTCTGCAAGCTGTTCATGCGGTTTTGGGATCCAAGCGACGGTTGTATACGCATTTCCGGGCAGGATATCCGTGACGTGAGCACGGAAAGCCTGCGGACCATCGAGGGCTATATGACGCAGGAGACGCACCTGTTCTCCGGCACGGTGGGGGATAACATCACGCTTGCCAAACCCGATGCTAGGCCCGAGGAGCTTGCTGAGGCCTGCAGGAAGGCGGCGTTGACTGGTTTAATCGATCGTCTGCCGCAAGGCCTGGATACGCCGGTCGGCGAGTTGGGCGACACCTTGTCGGGAGGCGAGCGCCAGCGCATCGGGCTTGCGCGCATGTTCCTGCACGATGCCCCGTTCGTGCTGCTCGACGAACCCACGAGCAACCTTGACAGTCTCAACGAGGCGGCGGTTTTGCGGGCGTTGCTCGAAGCCCGTCAGGGCAAGACGGTGGTGCTGGTGAGCCATCGCGCTTCCACGGCCGCCATCTGCGATGTCTCCTACACCGTTGAGCGCGGAAGGCTGTCGTAGCCGAGCGCTCGCGAATCGCACAAAGAAAGAAGGGCCGCAGCTGCGAGCTGCGGCACAAGATAAGGACGGCTTGCATAAAGGCTACGCCGCTGTGTACCGACTTCTGAACCCGTCCGGGTGTCAGTACCTTCGGTTCGGTCAGATGCTTCCGTTATTCCCAGCTCGCTTCCAGCAGCGTTTCTCCGTCAAGCGACTTTAGTGCGAATGCGCCGTTTTCGTAGACGGCATAGCTTGCGCAGCCGTCCTTGGGGATGGAGGTGCTCCCGGGGTTCACGAACATCACGCCGTCGACAAGTTCGAGCCGCTTAATGTGCGTGTGGCCGGTCAGCAACGCGCTTCCTTGCGGCAGCGCCGGCGGCTGATCAGGCGAGTTGCCTGCCAAGTGCCCATGGCTCAGATGCAGCAGATGCCCATCTGCCCACACCTGGGAGAAATCGCTCAAGCAGGGGAAATCGAGCACCATCTGGTCGACTTCTGCATCGCAATTGCCCCGAACGGCTACGATGTGCTTGGCAATGCCGTTAAGGTCGGCGAGCACTTCTTTGGGCGCGTATCCCTCGGGCAGGTCGTTTCGTGGGCCGTGATAGAGCAGGTCGCCGAGCAGGAGCACGCGGTCGGGCGTTTCCTGGTCGATGCGTTCCATCAAAGTGCGGACGGCGGGCGCCGCGCCATGCAGGTCGGATGCGATGACGAACTTCACTGGTCATTCCTTTCGATAGGTGGCAGGTCGGCGCAGTAGCCTCGTGCCAAGATGTGCTTTTCGCTGTCGGGGAACAGATAATGGTACAGCTCCATGAAGTACCGGTCGGTCATGGACGCCATGTAGTCCACAACCACCTGATTGCGGTCGGTATGCGCAAGATAATCCTCCACGGTGATGCTGCGCGACTTCGCCGCCAGCTGTTTGGCATGGTGCGATACAACCGGTGACCGCTCGTCACCGGTTTCCAGGTCGGTCAAAAGCCTGTCGTACATGTCCTCGAACATCTCGCCGACGGCGTTGCCGCTTCCGGCGCGCCAGCCTTCGCAATCATAGATGCGCTCGTAGTTTTGGCGTTTTGCGCGCTTGACGTCCTCGAAAACCTGGCGACTCATGCGGATATCGTCCTGCCCGAGGCTATGGTTGACCACATCGACGGTGATGTTGTTGATGATGCGCGCGTTGTCGCGCCCGATGACGTCGGTTTCGAAGCCGTCAAGGGAGGGCAGCACGCCCATGGCCATGGCGTCGTCACGGTCTTTTCCCAGGTAGGCGATCATGTCGGCCAGGCGGACCACGCAGCCTTCCAGCGTTGAGGGGCGCAGGCGCTTGATGGCGGACTCGTCAAGCGCGCATTCCTCGACCAGCGCATCGAGCTGTGCGAACGATTCCGTATCGCCTTGGTGAAGCACCTGTTGAGCGAACTCGCCGTTGTGGCACAGCGCACCGTCGAGCACCTGCAGGCTGATGTTGCGAGGATAGAGTCGGTCCATTACCCGCACGGAGTGGACGTTGTGGTGAAAGCGGCGACCCGTGCGGCTTTGCAGGCACTTCGAGAGGAATTTCTCGCCGGCATGGCCGAAGGGCGTGTGCCCGAGGTCGTGGCCAAGCGCGATGGCCTCGATGAGCTGGCAGTTCAATCCGAGCAGCCGCCCGATGTTTCGCGCGATGCGCCCGACCAGCTGCACATGCAGCCCGCGGCGGCAAATGTCGTCGTTCTCCACCAGGCTGAACACCTGCGTTTTCCCTGCATAGCGGTTGTAGGCGGGGATGTTCATGATCTTGTCGATGTCGCGCGAGAACGCCGGACGCGTCAGCGTTGCCGCATCGTGAGGGTTGTCCTCACGTCGGAGCACCTGTTCGTCGGGGAAGCTGCGCGGATGCATGCGCCCGGAGCGCAGGTTCTCGGCTATGGCCTGTTCCACGTCGGGGTTAAGTTGCAGGTATGCGGGTTCGCTCACGGCGCTTCCTTTCCGCATGTCGAGATGTTACGGGCTTATTGTATCGCACGCGCCGAACATACGGGAACATAGGTTCTATGCGGTATACTTTACTCGGAAAAGCAACCGGCACGCCTTTGCGCGGCCGGAATCGGGAACACGGGCACAAGGCGGGGGTTCGGTCACATCCATGGCGATCAGCGATGAGGATATCCAAAAGGTCCGCGAGGCCAGCGACTTGGTGGCCATCATGGGTGAGACGGGCCCGGTCAAGCAGCGCGGCCGCGATTTCTGGCTGTGCTGCCCGTTCCATAACGAGAAAACCCCGTCGTGCAAGATAGACCCCGCCCTGCAGCTGTGGCATTGCTTCGGCTGCGGCGAAGGCGGCGACGTGTTCGCCTTCATCATGAAGTCCCAGGACCTGTCGTTTCCCGAAGCGGTGCGCTACCTGGCAGAGCGCGCCCATATCGACATCGCCGATGACCAGGCGAAACGTGGACCCGGCATGGGGCAGGGCGCAAAAGCACGGCTGCGCGCCGTGTGCGCGGAGGCTGCGGAGTTCTTCCATATGCAGCTTATGCGCAGTAAAAGCCCGCAGGCCGGCGCTGCGCGCGCATACCTTTCGCAGCGCGGGCTGGGCGGCGATATCCCGAAAACCTGGATGCTCGGCTTCGCGCCCGGCCAAGGCGCGCTCGTGCGCCATCTGGCGTCGAAGGGCTTTCAATCCAACGAGATGATCCAGGCCAACGTGGCCGTCGTCGGCTCCGACGGGCGGGTGCGCGACCGATTCTTCAACCGCGTGATGTTCCCCATCAAAGATGAGCAGGGGCAATGCATCGCCTTCGGCGGTCGCGTGATCGGCAAGGGCGAGCCGAAGTACCTGAACAGCCAGGAAACGCCCCTGTTCCACAAAGGCCGCATGCTCTATGCGCTTGATAAGGCGAAGGCCGCTATGGCGTCCACGGGCGTGGCGGTGGTTTCGGAGGGCTACACCGACGTCATCGCCATGCACGAGGCCGGCATCCGCAATGCGGTCGCCACCCTGGGAACGGCGCTCACCCGCACGCACATCCGCGTGCTCTCGCGCCATGCCCGCAACCGCATCGTGTATCTGTTCGACGGCGATGCCGCAGGTCAGCGCGCCGCCGATCGCGCTTTGCAGTTCATCGACTCCTCCATGACGCCCGAGGCCGGCGCTGGCCGTATCGACCTGTTCGCCGTCACGCTGCCCGACAACCTCGACCCTGCCGAGTTCATCGACGCCCACGGCGGCCAGGAGCTGCAGGCCCTGATAGACCAGGCGAAGCCCTTGCTGGAATACGGCATCGACCGAAGGTTGGAAAACTGGGACCTCTCGCGTGCCGAAGGCCGCTCCGGCGCCGTCGCCGATGCATTGAGCGTGCTTGCGCCCATCAAGGATTCGCTGCTCGCGAAAGACTACGCACGGCAGATCGCCAGCCGTGCCCGCGCGGACGAGAAGGACGTGTTGGAGCAGTTGGCGGCCCTTAAACCCCCGCGCGTTTTCGATGCGGAAGCGCCTGCTTCCGGCGGTCGCGTCGATCACGGAGCCCCTGCGGCCCCGGCGCGTCGCCGCCTACCCCAGTCCGAGATGAACCGGCGCAGGTTCGAGCGTCAGCTGCTGGCGCTGTGCGCCGCCCGTACCGATCTGGCCCTGGTCCACGCCGACGCCCTTGCCTCGGTGCAGTGGCACGATCCGGCGTGCGCAGCCGTATCCGCCAGCATGCTCGATACCTTGGCCGAAGATCCCGGGGCGGCGCCGGCCGCCATCGTGGGCGTGGCGAGCATGGCCGAGCCTCGTGCTGCCGGCTTCCTGACAAGGGGCGTTCCCGAATCAGCGGTGCCCGAGGACTTGGCGGCGTTTTTGGTCGAGGAGCTTTCCATCGGCGATGCCGAAGAGGCCGTTGCGGCTATGCGCGCGCAGATGTCTGCCCCCGCGTCCATGTCGCCTGAGGACTATGAGCTTATGTTCGAGACCGTGGCCGCCATGCAGCGCGAGCTGACCGCCCGCAAAAGGGCCCATGCCGAAAGCGCGGCTTCTGGCAGGTAGGGCTTTCGCGCTTCCCTGCGTCGCGCTCGCATGGTGCGACCCTTCTTGTCGGCCGCCTTTGGGAGACCTTCGTTTCCATTCATGCCGAGCAGGGGTTTTGTGGAACTTTGCACCCGCAAGGGCGTTAGGTGCGCGCGCATGTCACAATAATCGGATTAGAAAGGCGGGCGTTTTGCGCACCCGCCGCCAACCATACCTACCCGCTAAAGGAAATGCATATGCTTTCAATCGTGCAATCGCCCGACCCGCTGCTCAACACGGTGTGCGAGCCCTGCGATTTCAATGACAAGAGCTTGAAGCGCCTGGCCAAGCAGATGGCCCACGTTATGTACAAGAACGCCGGCTGCGGCCTTGCCGCGCCCCAGGTGGGCGTGCTCAAGCGCCTCGTGGTCATCGACTGCGACCAGGAGGACGGCGCCCGCGAGCCCATCGTCATGCTCAACCCCGTCATCGGCGCCCGCGAGGGCGACCCGGTCGCGGAGGACGAGGGCTGCCTTTCCATCCCCGGCATCTCCGTGCCCATCGCGCGCCCGCCGTTCGCCCGCTGCCGTTACTACGATCTTGACGGCCAGCTTTGGGAGATCGAGGGCGACGGGCTGCTCGGTCGCTGCCTGCAGCACGAGACCGACCACCTTGACGGCGTCACCATGTTCGAGCGCGCCGAGCCCATGGCACGCCTGAAGGCCCTTGAGGATTACGAGCGCGCCCTGGCAGCCGGTGCGCGCCCCGGCGAGACTTCGGTGGAGGCGTAGGGGGCATGCGCATCGTATTCATGGGCACGCCCGACTTCGCCGCATCGGTGCTTTCCGAACTTGCCTCGCAGCACGACGTGGTGGCCGTCTATACGCGCCCCGACGCCGTGCGCGGCCGCGGCAAGCAGCTGGTGCCCAGCCCGGTGAAGGCGGAGGCGTGCGAGCGCGGCATCCCCGTGTTCACGCCGAAGACGCTGCGCGATGCCGACGAGCAGCATGCGCTTGCGGCGCTCGAGCCCGATGTCATCTGCGTGGCCGCTTACGGCATGCTGCTTCCTGCCGAGGTGCTGTCCATCCCCAAGCATGGCTGCCTGAACGTGCACGCCTCGCTGCTGCCGCGCTGGCGTGGCGCCGCTCCCATCGAGCGCGCCATCTTGTCCGGCGACGAGGAGGCCGGCGTGTGCATCATGCGCATGGAGGAAGGGCTTGACACGGGCGATTACTGCGTGTGCCGATCGCTTGAGGTGGGCGACAAGGACGTCGCTCTGCTCACCGACCTGCTCGCCGACCTGGGCGCGCATGCGTTGCTCACGGCGTTGACGCAGCTGGAGGCGGGATGCATCCGCTGGACGCGCCAGGAAGAGGAACACGTCACCTACGCCGAGAAGATCGGCAAGGACGAGCTATCGCTTAGCCCGGCCGACACGGTGGAGCAGGCATGCCGCAAGGTGCGCGCGTCAAGCGCGGCGCATCCGGCGCATGCCACCATCGCCGGCAAGGACGTGACCGTGCTTGCCGTCCGTCCGGCACCCGCAGATCAAGCGGATGCGGTTTGCGCGGGCATGGGGCCCGGCAGCGTGCGATTCGTCGCCAAGCGCTTGTATCTGGGTGCAGCGGACGGCGCGATCGAGCTTATGGAAGTGAAGCCTGCAGGCAAGGCGGCCATGGCGGCCAAGGCGTTTGCCGCAGGCATTCAGGGAATCAAGGAAGACACTAAGACTTGGGAGGGCCCGCGTGGCTGAACAGCATAACAACGAAGGCGCGCCGCGTCAGCGCCGCGAAGGCGGCAACGGCGGCTATCGAAAGGGCGGCCAGCACGGCGGCCACGGCAATCGCCAGGGCGGCCCGCGCCGCGATGGCGGAAAGGGCGGATACCGCGGCCGTGACGGCGAGAAGCGGGATTTCCGCGGTAACGGCGGGCGCGACGGCGAGAAGCGCGAGTATCGCGGTAACGGCGGGCGCGGCGAGCGCCGCGGAAGCTACAGCGGCGGCCGTGACGACCGTCGTGGCGGCTATAAGGGTGACCGTGGCCCGAAGCGCGATTTCAAGCGTGACGGCAAGCCCGAGTTCAAGCGCGAAGGCGCCGAGGGCGGCCAGCGTCCTGAGGGCGCTCAGCATGCAGGCGGCGATCGCCCCGCGCGCGAGCCGAAGCCCGATTTCCGCGGCCGCAACACCGCACGCGACCCGCGCCGCAAGCTCGAGCAGGGCGGCCAGGGCGCACCGCGCGGCGAGAAGGGCGGCTTCCGCGGTTCGGCCAAGCCGGCACGTCCGCGCCGCAAGTCCAACGCAACGCCCGCCCGCTTGGCGGCGCTCGATGTGGTGCGCACCGTCCGCGAGCGCAATGCGTTCGCGCAGGACGTCATCGCCCAGGTGATCGACAAGTCCACCATGTCCGTGGAAGACCGCGCGTTCGCCACGCTGCTCGCCCTTGGCACGGTAAGCGCCCGCGGCACGCTCGACGAGATCATCGACCGTGCGCTCGACACGCCCGAGGACATCTTCCGCGAGACGCGCGACGCGCTGCAGATCTCAACCTACGAGCTCATCTTCCTGGGCAAGGAAGCCCATGCGGCCGTCGACCAGGGCGTGGAGATGGTGAAGTCGTTCAGCCCGGGCCCCGCGGCACGCGTGGCCAACGCCGTGCTGCACAAGATCGTGCGCCTGCGCATCGATTTCCCGTTCGGCAACCCGGCTACCGACCTTGATGCGCTTGCCCGCACCCAGGCGTTCCCCACGTGGATGGCCAAGAAGCTCATGGAGGAGATGGGCCCGCAGGCCGCCATCGAGTTCATGCGCGCATCCAACGAGCAGGCGCCGCTGTATGTGGCCGTCAACGCCTGCAAGGTGGACGATGACCATGTGCTCAAGGCCTTTGAGCGTGCGGAAGAGGAAGTGCAGCCGGTGGCCCTCGGCGACATGAACGTGCAGGGCTGCCTGCGCGTGCCCGAAAGCCGTGCCCTGCTCGTGCCCGCGCTTGCCCGTCAGCTCGACCAGGGCAAGATCTTGGTCTCCGACGCCGCCGCGCAGATGGTGGCCGCCAACGTGCTTCCCGATGAGAAGCCCGAAAGCGTGCTCGAGATCGGCGCCGGCCGCGCCACGAAGACCATCCTGCTGCAGTCCAACGCCTGCCGCAAGTACGCGTCGCAGATCGAGGAGTACGTCACCATCGACAACCACGCCTACAAGACGCGCCTGCTTGAGAAGCGCGCCGAGCAGTACGGCGTCGTGGTGACCGAGGCCTTCACCGGCAATGCGCTGGAGCTTGATAACATCATGCCCGATCGCATGTTCTCGTTCATTTTCGTGGACGCGCCCTGCTCGGGTATGGGCACCCTTCGCCGCCACCCTGAGATCCGTTGGCGCACGAGCGAGGAAGACCTGGCCGGTTTCGTGGAAACCCAGCTGGGAATGCTCAAGGCCGCGGCGGGCCACGTGGCCCCGGGCGGTGCGCTGGCATACTCCACGTGCACGGTCACGCGCGAGGAGAACGCCGGCGTGGTGAAGGCGTTCCTTGAAAGCGAGGAGGGCGCCGGCTTCACGCTCGATCAGCTGTGCGGTCGCAACTGCCTTGCAACCCGCCTTGCCCCCGGCTCGTCGGATGCGCACTTCGCCGTGCGCTTCGTCCGTAAGCCGCAGGAATAATATAAGATCCCGTTTTCATGCCGGCGAAGGCTTCTTCGCCGGCATGAAACATATTGGAAACAATTTCGCGCGTACCATTTATTTACTATGATTTTGACGTAATTGCATGTGAGGAGGTCAGGTTTTCATGGAGCCGAATTATCAAGAGGTGGCGAACAGGATCCGCGCGCTGCGCGAGGATATGGGCCTGACCATGCAGGAGATGGCTGATGCCACCGGCCGCAGCCTGGCCGAGTACCAGGCGCAGGAATCAGGGGCAGAGGAGCTTTCGTTCACTTTCTTGTATAAGTGCGCGGCGAACCTGGGCGTCGACCCCATCGAGCTGCTCACCGGCGAAACCCCGCACCTGACGGGCTATACCCTTACGCGCGCCGATGAGGGTCTGGCCGTCAAGCGCCGCAGCGGCCTTGAGTATCTTCACAAGGCACCGCATTACCGCAACAAGCTGTGCGAGCCGTTCTTCGTGACGGCCGATTACCGCCCTGAGCTGCAGGACAAGCCCATCCATCTGTCCTATCACAGCGGACAGGAGCTTGATTACATCCTGGAAGGCCGCATGCGCTTCCAGTACGAGGAGCACACCGAGGAGCTCGGCCCCGGCGATATGCTGCTTTACGATTCCGGACGCGGGCACGGCATGATCGCCATCGATGGCGCACCGTGCAAATTCCTAGCTGTCGTTTTGAAGGCGAAGGAAGACATTATCTAGGCAAGCGCTCGCCTAGGGTTGCTTGCCAAAAACCAACCTTCTTATCGACCGCATCGTGCGCGGCCTGGTTTCGCGCACCATATTTCAAGGAAGTTCGGCAACATCATGAGAAACATCAATCTGCGTTACTGCGAGGAAACCTACGACGAGCAGGGCGTGCTCACCGATTTCAAGGTGAAGTGCCCCGATACCTTCAACTTCGGTTACGACGTGGTGGACGACATCGCGGATAACGACCCCGCGCGCCGCGCCATGATGTGGTGCAACCCCGAAGGCGAGGAGCACCTGTTCACCTTCGCCGACATGAAGCGCTGGTCGGACAAGACGGCGAACTACCTTGCCGCGCATGGCATCGGCAAGGGCGACATGGTCATGGTGATCTTGCGCCGTCATTATCAGTTCTGGTTCGTGGCCACCGCGCTTGCCAAGCTCGGCGCCGTCATGGTGCCGGCTACCTTCATGCTCAAGGAGCATGACCTGGAGTATCGCTTGAACGGCGCCTCCATCAAGGCCGTCATCTGCACCTCCATCGGCACCATCGCGCAAGTGGTGGACAACGTGGTCGATCGCTGCCCTTCGGTCGAAAATCTGTTTTTGGTCAATGGTGCCGGCGGCGGCCTGACCGAGAAGGACGCGGATGGCAACTGGCTTTCCGTTGACGGCCCGGTGGGAGCTGTGCTCTCCGGCCCTGAGGGCGTGTGCGCCGTGCCCGCGCAGCGTGAGGGCTGGCATGATTTCAATACCGGCGTGCGCAACGCCTGCGAGGAATTCTCCCGCATGGAAACCCATGTTGGCGACCCCATGCTCATGTATTTCTCCTCCGGCACCTCCGGCAACCCCAAGATGGTGTTGCATGATTCCTACTACGCATTGGCGCACCTGGTCACGGCGAAGCATTGGCACAACGTCAAGCCCGACGGGCTGCATCTGACCATCGCCGACACCGGTTGGGGCAAGGCGGTGTGGGGCAAGTACTATGGCCAGTGGCTCATGGAGGCGTGCGTGCTCACGTACGACTTCGACCGCTTCCATGCCGATGAGATCTTGGATCTGATCCCCCGCTACGGCGTCACCACGCTTTGCTGCCCGCCCACCATGTACCGTATGATGATGCAGGCCGACGTTGATGCCCATGATTTGAGCACGCTCACGTATTGCACCACCGCCGGCGAGGCGCTCAACCCCGACCTGTTCGACTTCTGGAAGGAGCACACGGGGCTGACCATCTTCGAGGGCTTCGGCCAGACGGAGACGCCGCTGACGGTGGCAAACCTCACGCATGCGGTGCCCAAGCCCGGCTCCATGGGCCATCCATCGCCGGCGTTCACCATCGAGGTGCAGCGCGGCGACGGGAGCCGTTGCGACGTCGGCGAGACGGGCGAGATCTGCATCGATGTGCATGAGAAGGCCCCGGGCATCATGCTGGAGTACTACCGCAATCCCGAGAAAACCGAAGCGGCCGTGTACGACGGTTGGTACCACACCGGCGATACCGCTTGGGTCGATGAGGACGGGTACCTGTGGTACGTCGGCCGCAACGACGACGTCATCAAGTCGTCCGGGTACCGTATCGGTCCCTTCGAGATCGAAAGCGTGCTGCTCGAGCATGACGCCGTGCGCGAATGCGCCGTCACCGGCGTGCCCGACCCCGTGCGCGGCAAGGCGGTCAAGGCCACGGTGGTGCTTGCGAAAGGTTTCGAGGGCAACGAGGTGCTCGTGCGCGAGCTGCAGCAATGGGTCAAGCAGCGCACGGCGCCGTACAAATATCCCCGCATCGTGGAGTTCGTCGACGCACTTCCCAAGACCGTCAACGGCAAGATCCGCCGAGCCGCCATCCGCGAGGCTGACGAAAGCCAGGAGGGCAAGCCGAAGACCAAGGTGCCCGAGGGCTTGGTGTAGGAGCGGCCTTGAACGAGTTCGATGTCAAACGGTTGAAATCGGTCACCGTCGTTACAGGGCATTATGGGGTCGGAAAGACCAATCTGGCCATAAACCTGGCCCTTGATGCCCGGTATGCTGGACTCGATGTGCGCGTTGCCGACCTGGATGTCGTCAACCCGTATTTCCGAAGCAGCGACTACCGGGATCTTCTCGAGGATGCCGGCGTTCAGGTGATCGCCCCGCGCTACGCGGGGACCACGCTTGATGCGCCCGCCATCTCCGGGCAGGTTTCGGCAGCTTTAGATTGGGCGCGCAGGGAAGCGGGAAGGCTGCTGCTCATCGATGCAGGCGGCGACGATGTGGGCGCTACGGCGCTCGGCAGGTTCGCCCGCGGCGTCGCCGAGGGGGACTACGACCTGTTGTATGTGGTGAACCGCAGCCGCAACCTAACCCATGATCCCACTGAGGCGCTGTCCGTGCTTCGCGAGATCGAGGCGGCCAGCCACCTGCATGCCACGGCTGTGGCGAACAACACGCACCTGGCCGACTTCACCGACGGGGAAGTGCTCAGCCGCGGTGTCGGGTTCGCACAGGAGGTCGCCGCGCTGGCCGGTTTGCCTCTGGCGTTTTCCGCGGTGCCCCGTCGTATGCTCGAAGATGCCGATATCCCGGGTGTGCGCTATCCTGTTTCAGTACATGTGCGAAAACCCTGGGAGTAAGGGCAAAGTCCGCGTCGGTGGATTCGGGCGGGGCCATGCCTCTGTTCAAGGAGTTTTTTTCGGGGGAGTGTTCGATAACCATAGGCCGGCCGCTTGTGCCGGCTCAGACGAGAAAGGAAGGCTCATGGCAGCGATAACGGTCGATGACGGTTTCTGCAAAGGCTGCGGGTTGTGCGTGGATGCATGCCCGGCCCATATCATCGAGCTTGACCGCTCCCGCATCACGGCGAAGGGCTATCATCCGGCCCGGCTGATCGATGCGTCCAAGTGCACGGGCTGCTGCTCGTGCGCGCTTATGTGCCCTGACGTTGCGATCGAGGTGATGCGCTGATGTCTCAGGAAAAGGTGCTCATGAAGGGCAACGAGGCTATGGCCGAGGCTGCCATCCGTGCCGGATGCCGCTTTTTCTTCGGCTACCCCATCACGCCGCAGACCGAGGTTGCCGCTTATATGGCCAAGCGCATGCCCAAGGAGGGCGGCACGTATCTGCAGGCGGAAAGCGAGATCGCAGCTATCAACATGGTTTACGGCGCATCGTCCGCGGGCGCTCGCGTCATGACGTCGTCGTCTTCGCCGGGCGTATCGCTTAAGGGCGAGGGCGTTTCGTATATGGCGGGCGCCGATCTTCCCGGCGTTATCGTCAACGTGCAGCGTGGCGGCCCGGGTCTCGGCGGTATCCAGCCTTCCCAGTCCGACTACTGGCAGGCCACGCGCGCTATGGGCCACGGCGACTTCCAGGTGCTCGTGTTCGCGCCTTCCACCGTCCAGGAGATGGCCGATCTGGCGTATCTGGCCTTCGAGAAGGCCGACGAGTACCGCATGCCAGCCATGATCCTCTCCGACGGCATGCTCGGCCAGATGATGGAGCCCGTCGTGCTTCCTGAGCGCGTGGAGCAGCTGCCGGAGAAGCCTTGGGCCACTACCGGCCATAAGGGCGCGCGCAAGCACAATATCGTGGACTCGCTTTACCTGACGGCAGACGAGCTCGAGCGCCTGAATATCGAGCGTTTCGAGCGCTATGAGACGGTGAAGGCACGCGAGCAGCGCGCCGAAACGTTCATGTGCGAGGACGCCGAGATCGTGCTCGTGTCGTTCGGCGCCACCGCGCGCATCGCGCATTCGGCGGTCGTGCGCGCCCGCGCCGAGGGCATCAAGGCAGGCCTTTTGCGCCCCATCACGCTCTGGCCGTTCCCTGTGGACGCCATCGAGGGCTGCATGGGGAACGCGAAGGCGTTTTTGTCGGTTGAGATGAACATGGGCCAGATGGTCGATGATGTGCGCCTGGTGGTCAACGGCCGCGTTCCCGTGGAGTTCTTCGGACGCACGGGCGGCATCATTCCCACGCCCGATGAGGTGCTGGGTGCGATCCGCAAGCTTGCGGGGAAGGGTGGTGAATAGCATGGCTGAGCAGAAGCAAGGCGAAGGTCGCGTGGTGTTCTCGCGTCCGAAGTCGTTGCTGCCCGTGGTCACGAACTACTGCCCGGGTTGCCCGCACGGCATCGTGCACCGTTTGGTCGCCGAGGTCATCGACGAGCTTGATATCGAAGGCCGCACCGTTGGCGTCGCGCCGGTGGGATGCGCCGTCACCGCGCCGGACTTCTTCGGCTGCGATATGATCGAGGCTGCGCACGGTCGCGCCCCGGCGGTTGCCACGGGCGTCAAGCGCGTGTTGCCGGACAATGTGGTGTTCGCCTATCAAGGCGACGGCGACCTTGCCTCCATCGGCATGGCCGAGACCGTGCACGCGGCAACGCGCGGCGAGCATATCACCGTCATCTTCATCAACAACGCCATCTACGGCATGACCGGCGGGCAGATGGCGCCTACCAGCTTGCCGAACCAGGTCACGCAAACCAGTCCCTACGGCCGCGACGTCTCCACCGCCGGCTACCCGGTTCGCGTGTGCGAGCTTCTGAGCAGCCTGGACGGCCCGGCATATCTGGAGCGCGTGACGGTGGACACGCCCAAGCATGTGCGCCAGGCCAAGCGCGCCATCAAGAAGGCGTTCCAGAACCAGATCGACGGTATCGGCTATTCGCTTGTGGAAGTGGTGTCCACGTGCCCCACGAACTGGGGCCTCACGCCGCAGGACAGCTTCGCGTGGATGCGCGAGAACATGCTGCCGTATTATCCGCTGGGCGTGTACCGCGATGTGGTGGCCGACGGGTTCGCCGATGCGGCGCAGGCTGCGGCCGCGCGCAGCGCCGACTGCCCGGTGGCCCATCCCGAGAACCGCGCCGAGGGCAAGGAGGGTGCGCGATGAGCGAACCGAAACGTTGCATGCAGGCCGTGCTTGCCGGATTCGGCGGCCAGGGCATCCTGTTCGCTGGCAAGATCATCGCCAACGCCGGCCTGCTGGAGGACCGCGAGCTTTCATGGCTTCCCAGCTACGGCCCCGAGATGCGCGGCGGCACCGCCAACTGCAGCGTGTGCCTCTCCGACGACCCTATCGGAAGCCCGCTCGTGCTCAACCCCGATGTGCTCATCGTCATGAACCAGCCGTCGCTGGACAAGTTCGAGCACAGCGTGCAGCCCGGCGGCCTGGTCATCGTCGACAGCACGCTCGTGCCTCGCATCCCGGATATGCCCGGCGTCATGGTGTGCGCCGTGCCTGCCACGGCCCTTGCCGAGGAGGCGGGGTTGAAGGGTCTTGCCAACGTCATCTTGGTGGGCAAGCTGTTCGCGGAAACGCATTTCTGCAGCGAGGAGACCATCCGCGCGGCTGTGGCCGCCGTGGTGCCTGCGCGCAAGAAGGACAAGCTGGCAGGCAACCTGCGCGCCCTGGAGCTGGGCATGCAGGCCTAATCTGCGACCTGCATTGCAGGCTAATCGCACTGGCGGGACGCACGCTTGGCGTTGTGTGCCGGGGATGCAGTTGCAATCCGCGCTTGATGTTGCCTAGCTGCGCGATAGCCTGGGTATGCGCGGGTGCACACCGCGCTTGGTATCGCGAGCTGCGTGATAGTCCCGGTCCTGTAAATTGTTTCGAAGCCCAACAGGTAACCGATGGTGACCGGTTGGGCTTCGTTGTTTTTCATGCGGGAGCAGTTTCTTTTCGCTGAGAAGGTTTTGCCTCGTTCGCGTCTGGCCGCCCTCCCTTTTCGCCGAAAAGGTTTCGGAATCGTAGCTGCCAGCTAATGAAAACACAAGGCGCTTTCCCTAGCATTGACATCGTTTCAGCACGTCAGTGCATCGTTTAGGGAAAGGGAATGCTCATGGAAACCAACACCGTGCAAACCGCGCCGGCGCCACAGCTGTCGAAATCGGGGCTGGGAATCGCCGGCTTCGTGCTGGGGATCATCGCCCTGGCGACATCGTTTTTGCCCATCATCAACAACTTATCCGCCTTGCTCGCCGCAATCGGATTCGTGCTTGCGCTCATAGGCACGGTCGCGTGCGTGAAGGGGCGTAAGTTGGGCAAGGGCCTGTCCATCGCTTGACGTGGCCAAACGACTGTTTCCTGGCATATGCGATGCGATTGTCGAGCTGCACGGACGTTTTGACCCGCCGCTTATCCACCGCGACATCAAGCCGTCGAACTTTATGGTCGATGGGGATACGGTATTGGTGATCGACCTGGGCATCGCCCGCACCTTCGATAAGGATGCCGCGTGCGATACGAGCCATTTCGGAACGCGCGCGTATGCGCCGCCCGAGCAGTTCGGCTACGGGCAAACCGATGTGCGCAGCGATATCTATGCGCTCGGTATGCTGCTGTTCTACCTGCTGTGCGAGGAGACGCCTGCCCCTTCGACGGTTCAGCAGCGTTTGCGCGCGCATGGGGTTCCTGAATCGGTGCGCGACGTGGTGGCCCAGGCGACGGCTTTCGATCCCGCTGACCGCTTCGGATCGGTGGCGGCGATGCGTGCGGCGTTCATGTACGCGGTGGGGTGCCCCGTTGATTTTCGCCGGGGAGCTCTTGCTGCTGGTGGGGTTTGCGTGCAAGATCCCGAACCCCAGCCTGGTCTCGGAATGGATGACGCTTTGCGGTCCGTCAACATCGGACGCGTCGTCGATTCGGATGACACCGGCATCGCGCCTGCTGCGATCGAGTCGGCTGTGCCTGTTGCGGCGCCTGGCGTATCCGAATCGCGTGATATCAAGGAGCGGGGAGGATTCAAGGCTTTTGTGCACGGCGCAAAAGCGGCCTTGCAGTGGCTGTGGGAGTTTTGGTCCGGCATCGCGCACCGCCTGCCGTTAGGCGTGGGGGTGGCATGGGACATCTTGGTGGCCGCTTGGGGCGTGTTCATGGGCTACGCATGCGTCGCCTCCGGCATGAATCCGCAAGGGGATATGGCGTGTTTGCCTGCGGTCGCTTGCGCGGTGTCGTATGTATGCGTGTGGCTGGCCATGGACTGGCCGATTCCATTGCTTGTCGACACCCGGCCGCTAGAGAAGCTGTTCGACTGGTTTGAGCGGCCTTCGCTCAAACAACGGGTGATCGCGGCAGCAGGCATGATGGGAATCGCGATGGTCGTCCTCACGCTCGTCGGCATCCTGTTTTTGCGCGAATCCTAGTATTTGCTACTGTTATCCAACCATTTTTTGGAAAAAAGACGCCGTTTATCGAATGGGGCCGCATCAGATTACGGTTCGGGTACAATCAATGACGAAATCACGTGGAGATGGATGGGTCCTGGTGGGCCCCGCGGCCTTCAAAGCCGTTGTGAGGCGCGCAGAACGTCTCGGGTGTGTTCGATTCGCACGCGTCTCCGCCATATAAGACGCAAACAGGAGCCTTTCGGGCTCCTTTTCATATGCGTTGTTTTTCCTGCGGAGCATCGCCGGTTATCGGGTTAGCAGTTCGTTTTCCCTTCGCCCTAAAAGCGACGCCTCCTCCCTTCCATACATAGCGGAAGGGAGGCGCATGTATGCCCACCGCGCGTTTGAACGGGATTCGCGTTCGGCGGTGGGCGTCTGAATCGGTTTGCTGCAACCCCGATCGGGCGTTTCCGACTAGCTTGCCAACTCTCGTGCGTCGCCGACGCGGCGCGTGACGCCGGTATCGTCGAAGTGCTCGAGCACGGGGATGGCGTGCTTGCGGCTCAGGCCCATGGCGTCTTTGAGGTCGGCCGCGGAAGCGGGGCCGTTGGCCAATGCATCTCGAACTGCCAGCTCGAGCGCGGAAAGCGCAGCGGCGTCGAAGTAGAACTCCTCGCTGGCCTTGACGGCACGGCCTTGCTTCTCAAGCAGCCCGAGCGCCTTGTATCCCTGCTTCGGCGCAAGGTCCGCTTGCTTGAGCAGGTCGGTAACCGTAGGCGGTTTCGGGCCCGCTGTAGCTAGCAGCTCGGCCAGTTTTTTGGCATTGTCTTCCTCCAGCTTGCGGGCGCCGGCACCGGCTTGCGGGTGGCTTATCATGCCGCCATCGGCCACGGCTTTGCCTTCCGCGCATGCGCGCGCAAGCACCGCGTCGAAGGCGTCGGGCGCGCAGCGGGGCATGCAGGCTTGGCGCAGCGCGTCTTTCGACATGCCGGTTGCCGTGGGGTTTGCGCTATGGAAGCGAAGCAGCGCGTTCTCGATCGCTCCCGAAAGCTTTTGAAGCGTGCGCTTGCTTGCGAATCGCGCGCTTGCCCCTGCGGCTCCCGAAAGCTTTTCGGCGGCGCCGCGTTCGGCGTGCGCTTCAAGTTCATCAGCGGTTTGCGAAAGGGGAAGCCCGGTTGCGTGGGCGATCTCGGCAGGCGCCACGGGGAACTCGGCCGCATCGAAAGCAGATTGCACCGCTTTCGAGCTATCGCCTTCGCGCAACGCTTCGAGCAGCGTGCGGTCCGCATCGCTTACCGTGGTGGTGCGCTTCGGGTGGGCGCGCAACACCACGCCGCCGCCGATCACGTGGACGGGGGAGTATGAACGGATCACGAATCGGTCACCGTACGCAACCGGTACATCGCTTTCGGTCCTAATCTGTGCCGCAGCCGTCTGGCCTCGGGATATGCTTTTCGCGCCATCCATGAGCAGCACGCGCCCGATGCATTCCGTGGTGCCGTGGGCAACGTGCACGCGGCAGCCGGTTTCAAGCGGCTTGTCCTGGTCGGGGATGCCCAGATAGGTGATGTCGGCATCGAAGTGGTCGGTGGGCGTTACGGCGTCGGGGGTGCAGATGAAGCTGCCCGGCCGTACGTCGTCGGTGGTCACGGCGTTCAGGTTCAGCGCGGTGCGGTGCCCTGACGTTGCCTGCTCGACCGCCTGACCGTGCACCTGGATGCCGCGGATGCGCGTGCGCAGGCCCGAGGGCAGAACCTCCACTTCTTCGCCAACGTGCGCGATACCGCTCCAAAGCGTGCCCGTGACCACGGTGCCGGCGCCCTTGATGGTGAAGCTGCGGTCCACGGGCAGGCGCATCGCCTCCTGCTCGGCGCGGCCGGCGGTGGCGCCGGCCGCAAGCTGTATGGCTTCCCGCAGCTCGTCCAGTCCCCGCCCGGTTCGTGCGGAAACGGGCACGATGGCTGCCTGGGCATACGGCGTCGATGCCAGGCGCGCTCGCACCTCGTCTTCCATGAACAGCGCCCATTCCTCGTCCACCAGGTCGCATTTCGTCAGCGCCACCACGCAGGTGGGCACGGCCAGCAGCTGCAGCACCGCCAGGTGCTCCTCGGTCTGCGGCATGATGCCGTCATCGGCGGCGATGCACACAAGCGCCACGTCGATGCCGGTGGAGCCCGCGATCATCTGGCGTACGAAGCGCTCGTGACCCGGGACGTCGACCACGCCCATAGCGCTTCCGTCGGGCAGCTTCAGCTGGGCGAAGCCGAGCTCGATGGTGATGCCGCGTTGTTTCTCTTCACTCAACCTGTCCGGGTCGGTGCCGGTGAGCGCTTGGACCAGGGTGGATTTGCCGTGGTCGATGTGGCCGGCGGTCCCCAGCACCAGGTCTCGTTTCGATTCGGTTGCCATGGCGCGCTATGCTTCCTTTCCCGCTTCGACGGCCGTGAAGTAGCTGGCCACGGCGCAGGCGATCTCGGGGATATCCTCTTCGGTGATGGTGCGCGCATCGAACAGCACGCATTCGCGCTTGATGCGCCCGATCACGGGTACGTCGCGGTTGCGCTGCAGGTGCTCCTCGCAGCCCTGCGCGTTGCCGGTTTCGAAGCGCATGCGCACGCAGAACGTGGGGATGTCGCACATGGGAAGCGATCCTCCGCCCGCACGGCCCGTCTCCTCGACGATCTCCAGGTGCGCCTGCTCGGGCGTCACGCGCTCGGCAAGGGCCGCCATCAGCGCCTCGGCGCGTTCGCGCACCGTTTCAGCATCTTCGGTGAGCATGCGCAGCGTGGGGATGCGGCGAAGCGCGTCCTCGGGGTCCAGGTACAGGCGCAGCGTAGCCTCAAGGGCGGCGAGCGTCATCTTGTCCAGGCGTAACGCGCGGGCGAGCGGATGCTTCTTCAGGCGGTCGATGTATTCCTTTCGGCCCACCACGATGCCGGCCTGCGGGCCGCCGAGCAGCTTGTCGCCCGAGAAGCTGACCAGGTCGCACCCTTCGGCAAGCGATTCGCGCACCGTGGGCTCGGCGTATTCGCCGAACACGTCGAGGTGCATGAAGGCGCCCGAGCCCTGGTCCTCGTAGACGAGCAGTTCGGGGCGGGCTTCGCCGGCGGCGGCGCGGCGGGCGTTCTCCGCATCGGCGATGCGGCGCAGGTTGGTCTTCGAGACGCTTTCGGTGAAGCCGATCATGCGGTAGTTGGAGGGGTGCACCTTGAGCAGCATGGCGGTGTCGGGCGTGATAGCTCGCTCGTAGTCGAAGGCGTGCGTCTTGTTCGTGGCGCCCACCTCCACCATGCGCGCGTTGGATTGCGCCATGATGTCGGGTACGCGGAAACTCCCGCCGATCTCGACGAGCTCGCCGCGGCTGACGATGGCCTCGTGGCCGGCCGCGAACTCGGCGAGCACCATCATGACGGCCGCCGCGTTGTTGTTCACGGCGATGGCGGCCTCGGCGCCAGTGAGTGCGCAGATCAGGTGCTCCACATGGTCGTGGCGGCTGCCGCGCGCCATGTTCTCGATGCTGTATTCGAGCGTGGAGTAGCCGCGCGCGGCCTCCATCACCGCTTGCACGGCGGGTTCGGCAAGCACGCTGCGGCCGAGGTTGGTGTGGATGACCACGCCGGTTGCGTTGATGACGCGCCTGAGACTCGGGCGCAGCGTTGCCAGCGCTCCGTTGACGGCGTCGGTCAAGATGGCCTCGATGTCGACCTTGTCCGCCTCTCCCGCCAAGATGAGCTGGCGATGCGCATCTACGGCCGCGCGAGCGCGGTCGACGAGCATCGAGCGGGGGACGATCGCTTCGAGCGCCTTCATGGGAGCGGCTTGCATAAGCTCTTCGACCTGGGGCAATGCGCGTAAAAGGTCGGTACGTGGTTCGGGCATGGATCCTCTTTCCTTATAGCGTGCGGCGGCGCCGTTTGTGCGTGCGCCGCATGTTTTCCGTACCTCAATATAGCAGGCAAGCCCGTAACGGCTCGGGGCAAGGCGGCGAGTGCGCCAAATGCCCGGCAAATGCTATCGCAGACGGGTCAATTCACGCCGTTCGCGCCAATGAGGTCGTTTCATGCGCGTAGCTATGCAAGAATTACCGTGTTTTTCCTACAGACGAGACATCGCGAACAGGGGGAGGTTTCCATGGCAATGGATCAATCGGATGTGAAAGCCCTACGACCTGATGCGCTCGGCCCCGCCGAGATCGAGGCGAAGGCCGAGACGCTGGCCGTGGGGAAGGCCGGCATGGCGGGCGCGAAGTGCTTCGTGCTGGCTATGCTCGCCGGCGCGTTCATCGCGTTCGGCGCAACGTATTTCCTGGTGTTTCTGGGCGACTCGGCCGTGCCGTTCGCCGCTCAGCGCATGGTCGGCGGCATCTGCTTCAGCTTGGGTCTGGTGCTTGTGCTGTGCTGCGGCGCCGAGCTGTTCACCGGCAACATGCTCATGGTCACGGGCCTGGCTTCGAAGAAGATCAAGATCGGCGGTCTGGTGCGCAACTGGGTCATCGTGTGGCTGGGCAACTTGGTCGGCTCCCTTATCGTGGTGGCGCTCATCTACTGGTGCGGCGTCGGCTCGATGAACGGCGGCGCCGTGGGCGACGCCATGGTGTCGGTGGCCGTCGGCAAGGTCACCCCCGACTGGCTCGTGCTCATGGCCAAGGGCATCATGTGCAACGTCATGGTGTGCCTGGCGGTGTGGATCGGCTTTTCGGCGCGTACCGTGGTGGACAAGGTTCTCGGTATCATGCTCCCCATCAGCTTCTTCGTGGCAGCCGGCTTCGAGCACTGCGTGGCGAACATGTTCTTCCTGCCCACGGGCCTGCTCATGAAGTCCGCCGGGTTCGGCGCTGCGGTCGCCAACGCCGGCGCGCTTGATGTGACGGCTATCCTGTACAACCTGTCCGCCGCGACGGTGGGCAACATCATCGGCGGCGTCCTGGTCGGTTTAGCCTACTGGTTCGTGTACGCCAGGAATAGCGCGAAGTAGCGTTGCGGTTACACTTCCCGCCTTCACCGATTTTGCGAACGGCACTTGCGGATTGCAGGTGCCGTTTTCATTTTGCGCGACGGTGCGGTTGGGCGGCGGTGCTATAGTCGAGCGAAAGTCGCGCTGTCTTCTGCCATCGGGCGCGCTTTATTCTGCACGCGCAAGCATGCTTGCGTTCTTCGCGTATGCCCTTTTGCGCGCATCACCACAGACGAGAAACGAATAGAGGCTTTTCATGTTCGACCCCGCAAACGAACCGGCGGTGCCCATCGACCTGCCCGGCATCTACGACACCTTCGACGAGGCGCGCCGCGCCAGCTTCGTCAACGCTATGGACTACAAGCAGGAAGGCGGCAAGCTGTGCGGTTACCTGTGCTCGTACAGCCCGCTTGAGCTGGTGGATGCCGCGGGCGCGGGCGCGGTGGGCCTGTGCGGCATGAACAACGAGACCATCCCCGATGCCGAGACGGTGCTGCCGAAAAACCTGTGCCCGCTCATCAAGGGCACATACGGCTTCGCGCTCACCGACAAATGCCCCTTCACCTATTTTAGCGACATGATCTTGGGCGAGACCACCTGCGATGGCAAGAAGAAGATGTACGAGCTGCTCGCCGACATCAAGCCGGTGCACGTCATGCAGCTGCCCCAGGCGCGCAACCGCAGCTACGCCGGCGATATCTGGTACGAGGAATGCAAGTTGCTCAAAGAGGAGCTCGAGCAGCGCTTCGGCGTCCAGATCACCGACGAGGCCCTGCGCGAGGCGGTCCGCAAGCGCAACCGCGTCCGCCGCGCCATGATGGATCTGTACAACCTGCAGCAAAACGAGCCCCCCGCGATGAGCGGCGTGGAGCTTATGGCCACCTTGCTGCGCGCCACGTTCAGCTTCGACGTGGATTCCTATGCGCAAACCCTCGAGGACCTGGCGCAGAAGCGCCGCAGCGCCTACGAGGCGGGGGAGCGTCCGGTGCCCGCAAGCGCCAAGCGCATCATGATCACGGGCTGCCCTACGGGCGGCGTCATCCAGAAGGTGGGCATGACCGCCGAACGCGCCGGCGGCGTGATCGTGTGCATCGACGACTGCTCCGGCGAGCGCACGCAGGGCATGCTCGTCGACGAGGATGCGCCCGACATCCTGCGCGCCATCTCCGGTCGTTATCTGCAGATCAATTGCTCGGTTATGTCGCCCAACGACGGCCGCATCGAGCATATGATGGACATGGTGGACAAATACAAGGTGGACGGCGTGGTCGAGGTGGTGTTGCAGGCGTGCCATACCTTCAATATCGAGGCGGTGCGCGTGCAGCGCGCCTGCGAGCAGGCCGGCGTGCCTTATATGAAGCTTGAAACCGATTATTCCACCAACGATGCCGGCCAGGTGGAAACCCGCCTGGGCGCGTTTATCGAGATGCTGTAGCGGAAAGGTTTGCGCAAGTGCGGCGCAAAACGCCGCGGAAAGGAGATGCTCATGGAGAAGCTCGATTGCAAGGGACAGGCGTGCCCGTTGCCCGTGGTGAACGCGAAGAAGGCCCTTGCCGGCATGGGCGAGGGCGCCCTTGAGGTGGTGGTGGATAACAAGACCGCCATGCACAACCTGGAAAATCTTGGCAAGTCGCTCAAGATCGAAACCGCTTCCGAGGAGCGCGGCGAAGCCGAGTTCGCCGTGACCTTCACGAAGGGCGCTCAAGCTGCCGCCGAGGTATGCGAGGAATGCCAGCCGCTCGTGCCGGCGGGCAGCAAGGTGGTCGTGCTGTCGAGCGAGTTCATGGGCGCAGGCGACGATGAGCTTGGCGCCACGCTTATGAAGGCGTTCGTGTTCGCGCTCACCCAGCAAGACGAACTGCCGGCGGCTATCCTGGCCTACAATAGCGGCGTGCATCTGACCGTCGAGGGCAGCCCCGTGCTCGACGACCTGAAAAAGCTTGCCGAAGCCGGTGTGGAGATCTTCAGCTGCGGAACCTGCCTCAACCATTTCGGCATCGCCGACAAGCTTGCGGTGGGCGAGGTGACGAACATGTACGTCATCGTCCAAAAGCAGCTTGAGGCCGGCGTCGTCGTGCGCCCCTAACCACGGGCGGTACGTGCGATGCAGCGATGCAAAACGCCGCATGCGGTGGTGACGTTCCATAGCACGGCCGATGCGATGGCCGTGCAAGCCGCCGCGGCCGGCGGCGGGCTGCCGGGTCGCGTTATCCCGGTGCCCTCCGAGATCTCGGCCGGGTGTGGGCTTGCCTGGAGCGTTCCGGCTGAGCAGCGCGAAGCGCTCGAACAGGCGCTTGCGCAGCGGGGGCTTGCCTTCGAGGCCATCACCGAAGTGGATTTGTACTGAACGAAAGGGGGAGCCGTCATGTGAAGGCTTCCCCTGTTTTGCGTCATGCCTGTTGAGGCTATGTGCGGCGCCGGGTCAATCAGCGTTTTGCGGTGCACCGGCCTTCGCGTTTACCAGTTCACGAAGATCTTGCCTGTCGGCCCGGCTTCGAATGTGCCGATGCGGGAGGGTTTGCGCCCCTGGCGCTGCTCGCATTCCTTCTCGAAACGGCTTGCGTTCTCGGGCGGGATGGCCGCAAGCAGGCCCCCTGAGGTTTGCGGGTCGCACAGCACGCCCATGCGGTCGTCGAACTCGAAATCGTCGATGCCGCCCTGCTCGACGAACGAGCTTGCCCAATCGATGATGCCGAACGTCTTGCCGGGGCGGCAGTAATCGCATGAAAGCTCGTACACGCCGTCGAACAGCGGCAGAGCGTCCCAGTTCAGGCGCGCTGCGCACTCCGAGGCCTCCAACATCTCGTGAAGATGCCCGGCTAGTCCGAAGCCGGTGACGTCGGTGCACGCATGCACGTCGCATTCCAGCATGGCCTCGGCGGCCGCGCGGTTGAGCTCCATCATGCCGTCGATCACCGGGCGCAGGTCCTCGTCGGTGCGCAGCTTCGCCCGCAAGGCGGCGTTCATGATGCCCGTGCCGAGCGTTTTCGTGTAGTACAGCGCATCTCCTGGCTGCGCCCCGCCGTTTCGCACCATGCGCTCGGGGTGCACGAGGCCGAACACGGAGAGGCCGTACTTGGGCTCGTCGTCCTCGATGGAATGACCGCCCACCACGAACGCCCCTGCCTCGCGCACCTTGTCCGCGCCGCCGCGCAGCACGTCTCCGACCACTTCGGTGCCCATGCAGCTGGGGAAGGCTAGGATGTTGAGCGCGGTGACGGGTCTTCCGCCCATGGCGAACACGTCGGACAGGGCGTTTGCCGCGGCCACGGCTCCGAACTCGTACGGGTCGTCAACCACCGGCGTGAAGAAGTCGAGCGTCAGAACGGCGGCGTTGTCCTTGTCCACCTGCCAAACCGCGGCATCGTCTGCGGTGTCGAAGCCCAGCAGCAGGTTCGGGTCGGGCACGGCCGGCGCGATATCGCGTAGTATCTCGGAGAGGTCTCCCGGACCCCATTTCGCCGCTCAACCGCCTTTGTCGGTGAGCGTGGTCAGGCGTATGCGATCGCCGTCGCACAGAGCGCCGCTCGCAGGGTTGTCCGTGCTCATGCGCGGTCCTTTCTTATGGGGTCGGGTTGGTATCATTGTCAGTATAGTATAGTCGCTTATAGGTATGCATTGTTTTGCATCAAGGTCCATGCGCGGCAACGCCGTCGTCTCATGGGGTGCGAAACCGAAGGCAAGGAGCACAGCACATGGCGGGTATCGGCATCGATATCGGATCGACGGCTACGAAGGCCGTCGTAGCGGACCCCTCGGGCGCTATCGCGTTCAAGCTGGTCATCCCTACGGGGTTTTCCAGCGTGGAAGTCGCCGAGCAGGTGCGCGGCACGCTTGCCTGCGAGGGCTTCGAGGTGGGCGAGACGCCGGTGGTCGCCACGGGATACGGCCGTGTCGCCGTTCCATATGCGAACAAGGTAGTCACCGAGATCACCTGCCACGCTCGCGGCGCGTCGGTGCTCTTCGGCGAGGACGGCACCGTCATCGACATCGGCGGGCAGGACACCAAGGCCATCGGCTTGGCCGGCGGCAAGGTGCGCAAGTTCGTCATGAACGATAAATGCTCCGCGGGGACCGGGCGCTTCTTGGAGATCATGGCGGATCGTCTGGGCGTAAGCCAAGCCGAGCTTGCTCGTTTGGCGGCGGCAGGGCAGCCTACCGTCATCTCCAATATGTGCACCGTGTTCGCGGAATCCGAGGTCATCTCCTTGGTAGGGAAGGGCGAGCCCCGTGAGAACATCGCCCGCGGCGTCATCGATTCGGTCGTGGCGCGCGTGTGCACGCTTGTGGGGCAGGTCCCTGCGGCGCGCTATCACCTGACGGGCGGCCTGTGCGAAAACGAGTACGTCCGCTCGCGCTTGGGGGCCGAGCTGGGCGCCCCGGTAGGTTCATGCCCGGACGCACGCTTCGCGGGGGCTTTGGGCGCGGCTATCATGGCCGCCGAACTGGAAGGCGCAGCGTAGCGTTTTGCGCCGTTGTCGGCGTTGCTGCTCGCGGATGGGCTGTGCGGCTTGTGCCATGCAGTCCATCTTGTGCGTTTCGAGGGGCGCATCCGTCTTTCTCGATCTGCCTTCATGATGCTCTCAAGATTCCGGTGGAAACCGGTAACCGATATCACCTTCAAACGATTGGGTATATGCCATGATCTATCTGGACAATGCGGCCACCACCATGCACAAGCCCCAGGCCGTCATCGATGCGGTATGCGGGGCCATGACGTCTTTCGGTGGCCCCGGGCGCGGTTCGCACCAGGCTGCGCTCGATGCGAGCATGGCGGTGTTCAGGGCACGTCAGGCGGTTTCCGACCTGCTCGACGCCTGGGGCGCCGGCAGCGTTTCGTTCGCCTTGAACGCTACTATGGCGCTCAACATCGCTATCGAGGGGCTGCTTCCTGCGGGTGGCATCGCGGTGACCACGGCCGCTTCGCACAATTCCGTGCTGCGTCCGCTCAATCGAGCGCGTGACGAGCGCGGCTGCCAGGTGCGCGTTGCCGCCATCCTGCCCGATGGCTCGCTTGATTGGGGATCCTATGAGCGTGCGCTTGTCGGCGCCAGCTTGGTCGCGGTCACGCATGCCTCCAACGTCACCGGCGATGTGTACGACATCGAGCGCATGTCCGCCGCCGCCCATAAGGCCGGTGCGCTGTTCATCCTCGATTCAGCGCAGACCGCCGGCGCATGGGCGTTCTCAGCATCGGGCATCGGCGCTGACGTCGTGTGCTTCACCGGTCATAAAAGCCTGTACGGGCCGCAGGGCACTGGCGGGTTGTGCGTGCGTCCGGGCATCGACATCGCGCCGCTTGTGGAAGGCGGGTCGGGCGTGCACAGCTTCGACGAGCGTCATCCGCGCTTCATGCCCGAGGCGTTCGAGGCCGGCACGGCCAACGCGCACGGCTTGGCGGGCCTTGCAGCGGGGTGCGCCTGGCTTGCGGAGCGCGGCGTGGCCGACGTGCAGGCGCACATCGAGGGCCTGGTGGCGCGTTTCCTGGACGGCGTGGCGGACATCCGTGGCGTGCGGGTGCTCGGCGGCGGATCGGGGAGGCGTTGCGGCATCGTGGCCGTCAACATCGGCGATGCCGATTCTGGCGAGATAGCCGACAGGCTCTCGCAGGGATGGGGCGTATGCGTCCGTCCCGGCGCCCATTGCGCACCGCTTATGCATACGGCGCTCGGCACGCAGCAGCAGGGGGTCGTGCGCTTCAGCTTCGGGGCCATGAACTCGCCGCAGGATTGCGACGATGCCCTGAACGCGTTGCGCGATATCGCAAGTTCGTAGCGTCGCCCGTCATGTTCCCGAACCCAACGCCATCCAGTTCCCGAAAGGACCTTCATGCGTATCCTCTGCATCTCCGCCCAAAAGCCCGATAGCACCGGCAGCGGCGTGTACCTGGCCGAAACGGTGGCCTCCATGGCCGCCGCCGGGCATCAGGTGGCCGTCATCGCCGGCATCGACAAGGACGACTCGCCGCAGCTCGCTCCCGGCGTCGAGTTCTTCCCGGTGCGTTTCCGCACGCCCGAGCTGTCGTTTCCCGTGTGCGGCATGAGCGACGTCATGCCCTACGAGGCCACGCGATACCGCGACATGACGCCGGAGATGGTCCAGGCCTTCCGCAGCGCGTTCGGGCAGCGTATCCGCAAGGCGGTGCTCGACTTCAAGCCCGATGCGATCATCTGCCACCACCTGTACCTGGTATGCTCCACGGCTTGCGACGTGCTTGACGACCTGTCCGGTGAAAATCGGTTACCGGCTGCGAATGGGCAGGGCGATCGAGCGGCTGGCCCGAAGGGGCGTCCTTGCCCGATCTGGGGCGTGTGCCACTCCACCGACCTTCGCCAGCTGCGCAACCACGACTTGGAGAAGGACCGCATCACGGCAGCTGTCCGCTCGCTCGATGGCGTGATGGCGCTGCACGAGGCGCAGAAGGCCGAAATCGCCGAGCTGTTCAACCTTCCCGCCGATCGCATCCACGTCGTGGGGACCGGTTACAACTCCCAGGAGTTCGCCCCTCGTGTCGGCCTGCGCGCCTCCCGGCCTTTGGGCGTGCTGTACGTGGGAAAGATCTGCCGGGCCAAGGGCGTGGAAAGCCTTATTCGCGCCATGGACCTGTTGCCGCTCGATCCGCAGGACGTGGAGCTTCGCTTGGTCGGCGGCTACAGCGACCAGGCGCAATATGATCGCATCGTCGAACTGGCTGGCCGCTGCCGTTTCCCGGTGGTGTTCGGCGGGCGCGTTTCGCAAGACGACCTGGTGCTTTCCTATAACCGAAGCCACGTTTTCGTCCTGCCCTCGTTTTTCGAGGGGCTGCCGCTTGTGACGGTGGAGGCGCTTGCAAGCGGATGCCGTGCGGTGGTCACGAGCCTGCCCGGCGTGCGGCCGTGGCTCGATGCAAGTCTTCCGGAAGCCCCCGTTTCGTTTGTGGAGCCGCCGCGCATCGAGGGCGTAGACGTGCCTGTGCCAGAGGATCTGCCGGCCTTCGAGCAGCGACTTTCCGATGCGCTGCTTGAACAGCTTCAAGCGGCTGCGGCGCAGCCCTTGGAGGGAACCGGGTTCGACGCCACCGCCGTATCTTGGGATTCGCTGGCTGCCCGTATGACGGCGCTGGTCGGCTAGCGTTGATACGCATCGCATCGGCGGGTGGGGCCGACTCGCCCATCTGCGCCCGCCGATTGCGTCTCGTTGCATAAAAACCAACCGCTCGGGTTGTTTTTTCGATATTCGGGGTTGTCAAACCGCGCCGGTCCGCATAAACTGCCAACAGTTCCTTTAAATGCGGTACAGAGAGACCGACAAGGTAACACCCGAATCGCTCGCTTTCACAAGAGCGGATCTGAGATGAAGCCTTTGTCAGCCGCAAAGGCGTTTTTTATGCCTTGCGACATGGCGTCAAGGTTCGGGCGGGCCGAAAAACTCGGCGGCTTTCCCGAAAGACGTGTCTGTCTGTACGCACTCGACTAGAGAAAGGGTGTGTATGACTGACGCAGGGACGGTCAAGAACGTCTGCATGGATGCAGACGAGATCGAGCGCTCTCTGGTGCGCATCGCGCATCAGATCCTCGAGACCAACAAGGGCGCGGACAACCTCGCGCTCGTCGGCATCGTCACGCGCGGCGATTTGCTCGCCAAGCGCCTGACTGAGAAGATCGAGCAGATCGAGGGCACGAAGGTGCCGCTCGGCAAGCTCGACATCAGCTTCTACCGTGACGACTTCGCCACTCACTTCGCCCCCGAAGTGCATTCCACCGAAATCGACTTCGATATGGACGGCAAGGACGTCGTGCTCGTAGACGACGTGCTCTTCACCGGCCGCACCATCCGTGCTGCGCTCGACGCGCTCATGGACATCGGCCGCCCGGCTCGCGTGGAGCTGGCCGTGCTGGTCGACCGCGGGCATCGCGAGCTTCCCATCCGCGCCGATTACGTCGGCAAGAACGTGCCTTCCGCCGCACAGGAGAACGTGCGCCTGTTCCTGGAGGAAGTGGACGGCAAGTCCGAGGTCGAGATTCTGGAAATGTCCGACGGCGCGCACATCGGCGCCGCACCGCTGGGAGGTGAATAGGGAATGGCTTTCAACCATAAGCATCTTATCGACATCACGGAGTATTCCGCCGATGACATCATGGCCATCCTGGAAACGGCCGTGAAGTTCAAAGAGGTCAACGAGCGCCGCATCAAGCAGGTGCCCACGCTCAAGGGCTTCACCGTGGTCAACATGTTCAACGAGCCGTCCACCCGTACGCGCTCGAGCTTCGAGATGGCCGAGAAGCGCCTGTCCGCCGCAAGCCTGAACTTCGGCGGCAGCTCCACCTCCTCGGTCAAGGGCGAGAGCCTGGTGGACACGGTGGAAACGCTGTGCTCCTATAAGATCGACATGATCGTCGTGCGTGACAAGCACGCCGGCGTGCCGCGCAAGATCGCCGATGTGTCCGGCGTCCACGTCATCGATGCAGGCGACGGCAAGCACCAGCATCCCACGCAGGCGCTGCTCGACCTGTACACCATCTGGCAGACCAAGGGCCGTCTCGACGGCCTGAAGGTCGGCGTCGTCGGCGACATCGGGCACTCCCGCGTGTGCGGCAGCCTTATCCCGGCCCTGAAGATCATGGGCTGCGAGGTCACCGCCATCGCCCCGCCCACGCTGCTGCCCGCTCGCCCCGAGGTGCTCGGCGTCGACCACATCTCGCACAACATCGACGAGGTGCTCCCCGAGCTCGACGTCGTGTACATGCTGCGCATCCAGCGCGAGCGCCTCGAGGGCGCGCCGTACCCCAGCCTGCGCGAGTACAACATGCTCTACGGCCTCACCGAGAAGCGCAACAAGCTCATGCGCCCCGACTGCATCGTCTGCCATCCCGGCCCCATCAACCGTGGCGTCGAGCTGGATTCCTTTATGGCCGACCACCCGGAGCGTTCGGTCATCCTTGACCAGGTCTATGCCGGCATTCTGACCCGCATGGCCGCCCTGTACCTGCTGCTTGGAGGGAGCGAAGATGGCATTACTGCTTAAGAACGCGCACGTGATCGACCCGCAGGTCGGTCTGAACGAAACCGCCGACATCCTCATCCGCGACGGCAAGATCGTCGAGATCGGCCAGGGCCTTACCCTTGAGAAGGGCGTCGAGCGCGACCTGGCCGGCAAGATCGTCGTCCCGGGCCTGGTGGATATGCACGTGCATCTGCGCGAGCCGGGCTTCGAGCAGAAGGAAGACATCGCAAGCGGCACCCGCGCCGCAGCCCATGGCGGCTTCACGGCGGTGTGCGCCATGCCCAACACCAACCCGGTGGTCGACAACGCCGTCGCCGTCGAGTATGTGAAGTCCATGGCCGCTCAGGCCGGCAAGTGCCGCGTGCACGTGTCGGGCTCCTGCTCGCAGGGCCTGAAGGGCGAGACGCTTTCCGATATGGGCGACATGGTCGCACACGGCGCCGTTGCCTTCACCGATGACGGCCGTGGCATCCAGGCAGCTGGCATGATGCGCCGTGTCATGGATTACGCCAGCCAGTTCGGCCGCGTGGTCATGAGCCACTGCCAGGACGAGGATCTGGTCGGCGACGGCCAGGTCAACGAGGGCGTCGCCTCCACGCGCCTGGGTCTTCTGGGTTGGCCGGCCGAAGGCGAGGAGCTGCAGATCGCTCGCGATATCGCCCTGTGCCGCCTGACCGGCTGCAAGCTGCATATCCAGCACATCTCCACCGCTCGCGGCCTTGACATGGTCCGTGCCGCCAAGGCCGAGGGCCTGCCGGTCACCTGCGAGGTCACCCCGCATCACCTGTTCCTCACCGAGGACAACATCGGCGACGATTACTCCACGGCGCTCAAGGTCAACCCGCCGCTGCGCACGGCTTCCGACGCTGAAGCCCTTATCGCCGGCGTCGTCGACGGCACCGTCGACGCCATCGTCACCGACCATGCCCCGCACACCGCATGGGAGAAGGACCGCGAGTTCGAGCTGGCGCCGTTCGGCATGATTGGCCTGGAGACCAGCCTGGGCCTGGTCATCACCAACCTGGTCGCCACCGGCAAGATCTCTTGGGAGCGCATGACCGAGCTCATGGGCGCCAACCAGCGCGCCATCCTGGGCGTGGAGCGCGTCGCGCTCGAGGCCGGCAGCACCGCCGACCTGACGGTCATCGACCCCGAGGCCGCCTGGACCGTCGACGCCGCGGATTTCTGCAGCAAGGCGAAGAACTCCGGCTTCATTGGTGCTCAGCTTACCGGCCGCGCAACCGACGTGTACGTCGGCGGCTACGCCACCATGGAAGACGGCAAGATCGTCGAATAGCGCCGAACCTTACCAGCGCACAAACGAAGGGACGTCCCGGATGGAATCCGGGACGTCCCTTTTTGCGTTCGCATAGGTCAATTGTGCTGTTGCAGGTGATTCGCGCTACTTGCGCAGCGCCTTCGTTGCGAAACCGGGGATCATGAACACCATGGAGATGGCGAAACCGACCATCAGCACGGTGCTTAGCGGCAAGCTGTTGGCGATGGTGCTCATGGCGATGCTTACCACGGTGGACCCTACGTAGCCGGTGAAGTTGATGAGCGATACCACGCCGGCGATGTCGGCGGGGTCGCTGTAGCTGATGAGCATATGCATGCTGGCGGACAGCAGGATGCCCGTGGAAACGCTGAACACGCCGTCGGCGATCAGGAACGGAACCGTCATGCCTTTCGTGAGCGTCACCCACAAGATCGCGTAGCTGACGCACAGCAGCGCCGTGCCGCCGTACACGGCGAATCTTGTGGTGGTGCGGGCGGACATGGGGCCGCCCAACGCGCTCGGGGCCATGGCCAGCGCGAACATAAGCGCAGGGATAAGCGGGTCGGTGGATTGGAAATACGTCACGGCAGCAGGTGTCGACAGCGATTGGAAGAACACGCCGGTGCCCCATGCCGCGATATAGCACCCCGCGGCAAGGGGGAACACCGGGCGAAGGTTTTTTGGGATATGCACGAGCGGCTTGATGGCCTTGCGGATGGTGATTCGCTGCGTGACCGTTTCCTGCGCAAGCGGAAGCAGGACGGCGTTGAGCATCATCAGCACGATGAGCACGGCGAACATGGGGATATAGTTTCGCGAGAACGTGGCATAGATGCCGATGCTCAAAGAGCCGATCATCATGCCGATCAGGCATCCGGTGCTGGCGATGGTGGTGCCAAAGGTGCGATAGCGCTGCGAGGTGCAATCGAGCATGAAAGCCGAGGTTGCGCTCATGGTAAGACCGCACGATACGCCTTGCACCATACGGGCGATTTGCAAGGCGGCCCCGTTAGGCAGCCAGATGTAAAGCGCGCAGGCAAGCGAGCCGAATAGCAGGGCAGCGGCCACAAGCGGCTTGCGACCGAGCGCATCCGAGAGCGACCCTCCTACGAACAACGTGGTCAGCACGCCGGTAAGATAGGAAACCATGGTCAACGAGATGTCGGCGTCGGTCAGCCCCAGGGCAATCTTGTACTCGGCATACAGCGGCACAGGCACCGCCACCGCGGCGAAGGTCAGCAGCATGGCGCACGCCGCGATGATGGCGCTTCGCAAGTCTTTCGCGTTCGATGCTTCGCAGTTTTCGGTCATGTCCCCTCCTCGTCATTGCTAGCCCGTCGCATGGCATGGGGGAGCGTCGAAACGCATTTCCCTATCCGGAAGCGAAGGGTCTTTCGCTAACTGTTATCGTTGATGCTTGGCCATCGATATGCATCCCGGCACGATGGAGATGGCGGCCAGGAGCGCGATGAAGGCGTACACCGTTGCCAAATCGAATGTGGCGGTGAGCCCTGTTTGAATGGTTGAGACCACGGTCGACCCCACATAGCCGGTCAGGTTGGCAAGCGTCACCACGCTGGCGTTTTCCTGCGGGGTGGATGCGCTGATGAGCATATGCAGGCTCGAGGATAAGATCATGCCCGTAGTAATCGCGAACACCACCTCGAGCACCAGATAGGGGACTAAGAGCCCCAAAACCATGCACACCCCTAGCGCGATGATCGTGCCGAACATGATGATGTAGCCGACGACCATAGAAGGTCGCGTGCCCATGCGCGCCGAAACAGGCCCTCCCAACGCGCTTGGCGCCATGGCCAACGCCAGCACCAGGGAGGGGATGAGCGGGTCGGTTGCCCCGAAGTAGTCCACCGATGCCGGCGTGGAAAGCGACTGGAAGAAGAAGCCGACCGACCAGGTGGAGATATAGCCGCCGGCCACGATGGGGAGCAGCGTTCGAAGATGGGGCGGCACGTGCACCATCGGCTTCACGGCTTTTTTCCAGGTGATACGGTTGTGCACCGTTTCGGGTGTGAAGGGCAGCGCGATCATCGTGACAAGCATGATCGCGGCCATGGCGGCGAACACCTGCCAATAGGCGGTGGAAACGGTGGCGAAAAATCCGACGCCCAGGGAGCCGACGGTGAGCCCGATCAAGTATCCCGTGCTTGCGATGGTCATGCCGAACGTGCGGTGGCGCTCCGAGGCGCAGTCAATCACGAATGCGGAGGTGGCGCTCATGGAGAGCGCGCAGGAAACACCCTGCACGAAACGAGCGAACTGCAGCATGGGGCCGCTTGACAGGCCGATGAACAACAGGCAGCCGGCAACGCCGCAGGCAAGCGCGGCGCCCACCGTGGGCCTGCGCCCGGATGCATCGGATAGCGATCCGGCGAAGAACAGGACGGAAAGCACGCCGAACAGGTACATGACGATGGTCATGGACACGTCGGAGGCGGATAGCCCCAGCTGTTGCTGCCACGTGGCGTAGAGCGGGATGGGCGCGGAGGCGGCCGCAAACACCGTTACCAAAGCCACCGTTCCCACGATGGCGCCTCGCATCGCGCCTGGAGGTTGGCTTGTCGCCTGTTCGTCGATTCCCATCGGTTCCCCTTCCCGATTCCGGAATATTTCCGCGTATATCGGACATCCTACTACGTATGGGAGGTTCCCCTCAATGAAAATGCTGCACGAAATCTGCGTCCCACCAGGGGTTTATGTGCGCCTGCACAAAAATGTTAAGCAATTCCAATGCATATTACGTTAACAACAGGTAATAAAACTGCATAAACAGTAGCGAACCATCTATTGAGATGTATACTCCTTCAAGTCCTTTAAGGGCGGTACGGAGAGACCGAAAAGGAATTTGGCAGGCGACGGTCGGCTTTCATCGCATGGTGTTCGGCCCTCGACTTCGAGGTTTCGGTCTTACGGAGTCGGTGCGTGCTTGCCAATATGAAAGGAGTTGCATGTGAGCAACATCGCAGAACAGCTGCTACGCGGGACCTCGAAGGGGGTTGGCGCGAGGGCGGCTTTGGCTTTAGAGGATGGCACGGTGTTTTTCGGCACCGCGTGCGGTGCTGCGGGGGAGGCTTTCGGCGAGATATGCTTCAACACCTCGCTCGAGGGATATTTCGAGGTGATCAGCGACCCCAGCTATGCAGGCCAGATCATCGCGTTGACCTATCCGCAGGTCGGGAACTACGGCGTGAACCTTGAGGACGCGCAATCGGGCAAGCCCGCCCTGCGAGGCCTGGTTGTTCGAGATATGTGCGCAACGCCGAGCAATTGGCGAAGCGATATGCCGCTTGCCGAGTATCTCAAGCGCAACAGCGTGATTGCGATCGAGGGCGTGGACACGCGTGCGCTCGTGCGCCACGTGCGCGATCATGGCGCCCAGCGTGCGGTCATCTCCACTGTCGACCACGATGCGCACAGCCTGCTGGCGAAAGTGCGTGCGAGCGAGAGCATCGTGGGGAAAAACCTTGCCGCCACGGTGTCGTGCGAACGCTCCTATGCGCATACCGCCGATGATGCGCCAAAGAGCGTGCGGTTCGCCTTGACCGAAGCGCCCGCTTCCCGCTTCCACGTGGTTGCCTACGATTGCGGCGTGAAACGCTCCATCCTCGACGGGCTTGTGCGCGCCGGATGCTCGGTCACGTGCGTGCCGTGGGACACGCCGGCCGAGGATGTGCTCGCGCAGCATCCTGATGGCGTGTTCCTCAGCAACGGCCCCGGTGATCCTGATGCGGTTTCGGGGACGTATTCCCAGGTGGAGAAGCTGCTCGGCCAGGTGCCGATGTTCGGCATCTGCCTGGGCCACCAGATGATGGGCAAGGCCGCCGGCGCCGATATAGAGAAGCTGAAGTTCGGCCATCGAGGCGGCAACCATCCCGTGATGAACCTCCTCACGCGCCGCGTGGAGATCACGGCGCAAAACCATGGGTTCGGGGTGCTGTTCCCCAGCATGGGCGAGCTTGTGCCGGAGCTGTCGGGCGGGCATACCGAGCATCATGACGACCTGCGCTTTTGGGTACGCGCCGGCATCGCTCCCGTCGTGCAAAACGACCGCTTCGGGCGTATCCGGCTAACCCATGTCAACCTCAACGACGGCACGGTGGAGGGCGTGGCGTTTCTGGACGTGCCCGCGTTTTGCGTGCAGTACCATCCCGAGGCCGCGCCGGGCCCGACCGATGCGCACTATCTGTTCACGGCGTTCGTGCGCTTGATGGAAGGACGCAAGGATTATCTGGACATCGACATCGCTGCCGACCGCTTGGCGGGTTGGCGGTTCGGCGCCGAAGCAGCGAAGGAGCTCACGAATGCCTAAACGCAACGATATCGAAACCATTCTGGTCATCGGCTCCGGTCCCATCGTCATCGGTCAGGCGTGCGAATTCGATTACTCCGGCACGCAGGCGTGCAAGGTGCTCAAGGACGAGGGTTTTCGCGTGGTGCTGGTCAACTCCAACCCGGCGACCATCATGACCGATCCCGCCATGGCCGATCGCACCTACGTCGAGCCCATCACCGCCGAGTTCATCGAACGGGTCATCGCTCGCGAGCATCCGGATGCGCTTCTGCCCACCTTGGGCGGGCAAACCGGTTTGAACGCCGCGGTTGAGCTGGCTGAATCCGGCATTCTGGAGAAATACGGTGTTGAGATGATCGGCTGCGACCTTGATGCCATCAACCGCGGCGAGGACCGTAAGCTGTTCAACGAGTGCATGGCAGAGCTTGGCATCGAAACGGCCCGCAGCGATTATGCGTATCGCGTCGAGGATGCGCTGGCCATCGTGGAAAAGCTCGGATATCCGGTGGTTTTGCGCCCGAGCTTCACCATGGGCGGCGCTGGCGGCGGCATCGCGCACAACGAGGAGGAGCTGCGCTTGATCGTTTCGCAGGGCCTTGAGCTGTCGCCTGCCGGCGAGGTGCTCGTTGAAGAATCCATCGAAGGCTGGAAAGAATACGAGATGGAGGTCATGCGCGATAAGGCTGGAAACGGCATCATCGTCTGCTCCATCGAGAACCTAGACGCCATGGGCGTGCATACGGGCGACTCCATCACCGTCGCCCCTGCTCAAACGCTCAGCGACGTGGAATACCAGCGCATGCGCGCGGCAAGCCTGGCGATCCTTGAGAAGGTGGGCGTGGAAACGGGCGGGTCGAACGTGCAGTTCGCCGTGAACCCGCGAAACGGCCGCATGGTGGTCATCGAGATGAACCCGCGCGTATCGCGCTCCTCGGCGCTTGCCTCGAAGGCGACCGGCTTCCCTATCGCGAAGGCGGCGGCGCGCCTTGCCGTTGGGTATACGCTTGACGAAATCGTCAACGACATCACTAAGGCCACGCCTGCATGCTTCGAGCCGTCGATCGACTACTGCGTGGTGAAGGTCCCGCGCTTTGCGTTCGAGAAGTTCCAGGGCGCAGACGACGTCCTTTCCACGCGCATGAAGGCCGTGGGCGAGGTCATGGCGATCGGGCGTACGTTCGAGGAAGCGCTCGGCAAGGCCATGCGCTCGCTGGAAAACGGGCGGGCCGGTCTGAACGCCGACGGCAAATGCGAGGACGTGCTGGAGCAGGACGGCTTCGATGAGCTGGTCGGGCGCCCCACGCAAGACCGTATCTTCTATATGGCCGAGGCGCTTCGCCGCGGGTGGAGTACGCAGCGGTTGCACGAGGCCACGGGCATCGATCCGTGGTTCATCGACCGCATGCGCGATATCGTCGTCATTGAGGAGAACCTTCGCGGCATGTCTCTTGAGCAGCTCGATGCGGATGCCTTCCGCCTGCTGAAGCGCATGGGCCTGTCCGATGTGCAGATAGGCCACCTCGTTGGTGCCGATGAGCTGGAGGTGCGCGCTCAGCGCAAGCGCCTCGGTGTGGTGCCGGCGTTCAAAACGGTCGATACCTGCGCCGCCGAGTTCCCCGGTACCACGGCATATCATTACAAAACCTATGATGCGGACGAAAACGAGGCCGTTCCCACGCCGGGTCGCAAAAGCGCCATGATCTTGGGCGCCGGTCCGAACCGTATCGGGCAGGGCATCGAATTCGACTACTGCTGCGTGCATGCCAGCTATGCGTTGCGCGATGCGGGGTACGAGACCATCATGGTCAACTGCAATCCTGAAACCGTCTCGACCGACTATGATACCTCCGATAAGCTGTATTTCGAGCCGCTCACGTTCGAGGACGTTATGGACATCGTCGATGTCGAGCAGCCCGAGGGCGTTGTCGTCACCCTAGGCGGGCAGACCCCGTTGAAGCTGGCGGCGGCTTTGCAGGCTGCGGGGGTCCATATCATGGGCACGAAGCCCGAGGCGATCGACCTTGCCGAGGATCGCGACCGGTTCCGCGCCGTGTGCGACGAGCTCGACATCGCGTATCCGGCCGCCGGGCAGGCGACCACTATCGAACAGGCGCGAAAGGTTGCGGCTGACATTGGATTCCCGCTGCTCGTGCGCCCGAGCTACGTGCTCGGCGGTCGCGGCATGGGCATCGTCTACGATGACAGCCAGTTGAAGCGCTATATGGCGGAAGCGGCCAAGATCACGCCGGATCATCCGGTGTATCTCGACCGGTTCCTCGAGGGAACCGTCGAGCTTGACCTTGATGCCCTGTGCGATGGCACCGAGACCTACGTCGGAGCCATCATGGAGCACATCGAGATGGCGGGCATCCATTCCGGCGACTCGGCGTGCTGCACGCCGCCGTTCTCGCTCTCCGACGCCATCCAGGCGCGACTGCGCTCCATCGCGCGCCGCCTGGCGCTGCGCTTGGGCGTGGTGGGTCTGCTTAACATACAGTTCGCCATCAAGGACCAGGTCATCTACATGATCGAGGCGAACCCGCGTGCAAGCCGCACCGTGCCGTTCGCTTCGAAGGCCACGGGCGTGCCCCTGGCCCAGGCAGCTGCCCGCATCATGGCGGGGGAGGGCATAGCCGATCTGCATCTTCCTGGCGACGAGCGTCGTCTTGACCATTTCAGCGTTAAGGAGGCGGTCATGCCCTTCGGTCGATTCCCGGGCGCGGATACCATCCTTGGACCTGAGATGAAGTCGACGGGCGAGGTTATGGGCATAGCGGAGAACTTCCCCTGCGCGTTCGACAAGACGCAGCTTGCCATCAGCTATAAGCTTCCCGAAGGGGGGACGGTGTTCGTGAGCGTGTGCGATCGCGACAAGCGCGGCATCGTGCCCATCGCGCGCGATTTCGTGCGCCTCGGCTTTCACATCGTGGCAACCGACGGCACTTCGCGCGCGCTGCGCGCCGCCGGTGTAGACTGTACACCGGTTAAGAAGATCAGCGAAGGCGCGCCCAACGTGCTCGACATGCTAATAGCCGGCAAGATAGCCCTGATGATCAACACGCCGTTCGGCCATGCTACCCGCGACGACGGGTACGAGCTTCGCACCGAGGCGGTCAAGCACGGCGTTACGCAGATCACCACGCTTGCGGGCGCTCAGGCCATGGCCGCCGGCTTGGAGGCCATGCGCGCGAACGGGCTGACGGTGATCGCGCTTCAAGATCTCCCGCAGCATCTTTTGCCGCTTGAGGGCGATCCGGTGCAATAAGGCCTATGGACTTTATGGGCGTGCGGTCCGATAGTCCGGTTCGCACGCCCATGGTCGTCGCGTTCGCTTAATGAGCCCCGTAGGAATGCGAGCCGATGGGGAAGAGGATGACGGGGCGGGCTTCGCGCATCGGCGTTTTCGCTTGCTGCGCGAGGCGCCGTTCCCGTCGCCTTTTTTCGCCCGTCGCATCTTATCTACCCCCGTATGGGCGCTTCGGGCGCGCTCGTGGTCCGTTTGCGTTCGAACTGTCGGCATTTTCCCCTGCCAGCTGCAGCAATGGTACAATCGCTCCCAACGTAGCAAGGGCCGCATCGCGGCCACCGTGACGGAAGGAGCCCTGTGGCGCTTGTGAACGAGCGGGTCCGCATTCTGGAAAACGAATGCGTGGGTCCGAATCTGTATCTCATGACGCTTTCCTCGCCGGCCATCGCGGCCGCGATCGAACCCGGTCAGTTCGTGCATATGAAGATCCCCGGAATGGAAGGCCATGTGCTGCGCCGCCCGTTCTCGGTGTACGCGGCAGATACGGCCGGCGGCACGCTCGACGTGCTGTACCAAACTGTGGGCTTCGGCACGAACCATCTTGCCGCGCTTGCCCCCGATGTGGCTAATGAAATCGAATCCGCCGAGCTCATCGGGCCTGTCGGCCGTCGCTGGCAGGCGCCCGTCGGTACGCAGCGCGCGCTGCTCGTGGGTGGCGGCGTGGGCGCGGCCCCGCTGTTCATGCTGTGCCAGGAGCTCGTCGGCTCCGGCGTGCACGTGGACGTGGTGCTCGGCGCGCAAACCGCCGATGCGCTCGTGTGCTTGAAGCGCTACGAGCAGCTTCTGTCCCGCGATGTGCGCGTGGCAACCGACGATGGCACGCTCGGCCGTAAGGGCTTCTGCACCTCCTTGGTGCAGGAAGCGCTTGCCGCCGGCGTCGACGGCGCGCCGTATCAGTATGTGGCGTGCTGCGGCCCCGAGCCCCTTATGAAGATCGTGGCCGGTCAGGCCGCCGAGGCCGGCGTGCCGTGCCAAATCTCCCTGGAAAAGCGCATGGCCTGCGGCGTGGGCGCGTGCCTGTCGTGCGTGGTCGACACGGTCGACGGCAAGAAGCGCTCGTGCGTCGACGGCCCGGTTTTCGATGCAGAAAAGGTGGTGTGGTAGATGACTGCAACCCCCATGCTTCCCGCAACCGCGGCCCCCATAAGCGTCAACATGGCCGTCAACCTCGGCGGGCTTTCCATGAAAAACCCTGTGACCACGGCATCCGGCACCTTCGCCGCGGGCCGCGAGTATTCCGACTTCGTGGACGTCTCCGCACTCGGCGCCGTCACCACCAAGGGCGTCTCGCTCAACGGGTGGGAGGGCAACGCCTCCCCGCGTATCGCCGAGGTGCCTTCGGGCATGCTCAACTCCATCGGCTTGCAAAACCCCGGCGTCGAGCATCTGAAGGCCTGCGAGCTGCCGTGGCTTGCCGAGGTGGGCGCAACCACCATCGTCAACGTATCCGGTCACAGCTTCGACGAGTACGTGCAGGTCATCGAGGCGCTTCAAGATGCTCCCGTGGACGCGTACGAGGTCAACATCTCGTGCCCGAACGTCGATGCCGGCGGTATGACCATCGGCACGCACGTGGAGTCCGTTGAGAAGGTTGTGGGCATGTGCCGCAAGGCCACCCGCCGTCCGCTCATCGTCAAGCTCACGCCCAACGTCACCGATATCGCCGAGATCGCCCGTGCCGCCGAGGCGGCTGGCGCCGACGCCATCTCGCTCATCAACACGCTCATGGGCATGGCCATCGACGCCGATCGCCGTTGCACGCTCACGTCGCGTCCTTTCGCCGGCTTTTCCGGTCCCGCCATCAAGCCCGTGGCCCTGCGCTGCGTGTGGCAGTGCCATAACGCGGTGAAGGTGCCGCTTCTGGGCATGGGCGGCATCTCGAACGGCACCGATGCCGTGGAGTTCATGCTTGCCGGCGCCACCGCCGTAGCGGTGGGCACCGCGAACTTCGTCAACCCCCAGGCAACCATCGACGTCATCGACGGCATCGCCGAGTATTGCGAGCGTCATGGCGTCAAAGACGTCAACGAACTGATTGGAGCGCTGCAATGCTAACCACGTTTTCCGATATGCCCGAGCGCGACCGCGTCATCGTCGCCCTGGACTGCGACATCGAGGAGGCCTTTGAGCTGGCCGACAAGCTGCAGGGCAAGGCCACGTGGATGAAGATCGGCATGACGCTGTTCTACGCCAACGGCCCCGCGGTGGTGTACGCCCTGAAAGAGCGCGGGTTCAAGGTGTTCTTGGACCTGAAGTTCCACGACATCCCGCATCAGGTCGAGGGCGCGGCGTATTCGGCGGCCGCTAGCGGCGCGGACATGATGACGATGCATACCATCGGCGGCGTCGCCATGATGAGCGCGGCGCAAAAGGGCGCCGAGCGCGCGGCTGCAGAGTACGGCTTCGACGTGCCCATCACCTTGGGTATCACCGTGCTCACCTCCATGAGCCAGGCCGCCCTCGCCGACACCGGCGTCACCCGTCCCATGTCCGAGCAGGTCAACGTGCTTGCCGAGCAGGCCAAGCGCTCCGGCATCTCCGGCGTCGTGGCATCCCCGCAGGAAGCCGCCATGCTCCGCGAGGTGCTCGGCCCCGAGGGCTATATCGTCACGCCGGGCGTGCGTCCCGCCGGCAGCGCCCTGGGCGATCAGTCCCGTGTCGCCACGCCCAAGCAGGCCTTCGAAAACGGCGCATCGCACATCGTCATCGGCCGCCCCATCACGCAGGCCGCCGACCCGGCTGCTGCCTTCGATGCCATCGTGGCCGAGCTGGACTAGTGGGAATTTCGCGCGTTCGTGGCATAGCTGGCATCGTTCGTGCATAATGTGTTGTCGCTGAAGAAGGGCGCTTTTGCGTTGGATTCGAAAGAATCCCAGGTGCAGGGCCATTTTTCCGCGAAAACTTTTTTGTGATTTGGGTAACTGGTTGTTGTCGATGTCGGTTGACGTGCTAGTATCACGACAACGCTTGATTTACACGAAGGAGATTACTGATGGCTATTCCCCAACTCAGCCCTGAAGATCGTCAGGCGGCCCTTGAAAAGGCCAAGGCCGCTCGCATCAAGCGCGCGCAGGTCCGCGATGATCTCAAGGCCGGCAAGCTCACGCTTGCCCAGGTGGTCGACATGAAAGACGACCCGGTCATCGGCCGCATGAAGGTCTCCACGCTCATCGAAACGCTTCCCGGCTACGGCAAGGCCAAGGCCGAGAAGGTCATGAAGGAGCTGCAGATCGCCGAAAGCCGCCGCCTGCGCGGTCTTGGCGAGCGTCAGCAGGTCGCGCTCCTCGAGCGTCTGGGCTAGGCAGTGCGTCGCGGCAATCTGTTCGTCATCTCCGGGCCATCAGGTGCTGGCAAAGGCACGCTGGTGGCCCGACTTGTGCAGGCGGTTCCCGATGCGTGGGTTTCGGTTTCGGCCACCACGCGCAGCCCCCGCGCAGGCGAGGTCGACGGCGTTCATTACCAGTTCAAAACCAAGGAGCAGTTCCAGCAGCTCATCGAGTCCGACGGCTTGCTCGAATGGGCGGTGTACGGGTCCAACCATTACGGCACGCCCAAGGCCAGTGTCCAGGAGCACATGGCGGCCGGCCAGCAGGTCATCCTTGAGATCGATGTGCAGGGGGCGTTCCAGATCAGGGAGAAGGTGCCCGAAGCCCACCTGATCTTCATCGAGCCGCCTTCCATGGAGGTGCTCGAACAGCGCCTTCGCGGACGCGATACTGAAACCGAGGAAGTCATCCAGCAGCGTCTTGCGGCTGCGAGGGTGGAGCTTTCCCGCAAAATGGAGTATGATATACAGCTTGTGAACGATAATCTTGACGAAGCTGTTTCGCAGCTCGTCTCATACGTGAACGAACAAGCCGAGAAAACGCGAGGTTAACTACCCTATGAGCATCATCGAACCCAGGATCACCGACCTTCTGGACGCAACCGATAACGACCGTTTCCTGCTGTGCGCCCTGGCATCCAAGCGCGCCCATGACATCAACGACATGATGCGTGGCCAACGCGATCGCGCCATCCAACTGCAAACCGCCGTCGAGATCGCTAAAGCTGCAGATAAGAAGCCGCTTTCCATGGCCTTCTCCGAAATCGCCCGCGGCGACGTTTCCTACGATCCGGAAACCATCGACGCCGAGAACCACTAAACCTTTCTACGCCAAGCAGTTTTCGTTTGACGTGTGAACCCTCTGGCGTCCTGCGCCTGCCTACGCTGATTATTTGCCGCATTGTTCGTGCGATGCAAGCAGCGTAAAGGCTTGCAGGACGGCAGAGGGTTTGTTCCGTTTACCCGCTTACCGTATGTTTCGAAGGGTTGTTCATATGACCGAATTCCAGCGCATTTGCCTGGTCCACTATCACGAAATCGGGCTGAAGGGCCACAACCGCTCCACGTTCGAGATGCGCCTGCTCAAAAACCTTGAGGCGCTGCTCTCCGATTTCGATGTGGTGACTATTCATCGCATCTCCGGCCGCCTTTGCGTGTTTCTGCGCGAGGGCACTGATTGGGAGACCGAGAAACGTTGCGCCGACTTCATCCGCAAGGTGCCCGGTGTTGCCCGCGTATCCTCCGGTTACAAGTGCGAGCGCGATTTGGCGCAAATGGAGCAAGCAGCGCTGGCGGCCATGGCCGACGTCGATGATTTCACCAGCTTCAAGGTGCAGGCTCGTCGCAACCACACCGACTTCGAAGTCGGTTCCATGGATATGAACCGCATCATCGGCGCTGCGCTGTGCGAGGCGCACCCCGAAAAGCAGGTTCAGATGAAGAATCCCGACGTGGTGGTGGGCGTTGAAGTGGTGCAGAACGCTGCTTACGTGTACGCTCGCAGCGTGCGCGGCGTCGGCGGCCTTCCGGTTGGAAGCTCGGGCAAGGTTGCCTGTCTGTTATCCAGCGGCATCGACTCGCCGGTGGCAACGTGGCGCATGGCGCGTCGCGGCGCCGTGTGCATCGGCGTCCATTTCTCCGGCCGTCCGCAAACCAGCGACACCAGCGAGTATCTGGTCGACGATATCGCGCATGTGCTTGAGAAGACTGGATGCATCGGCCGCGTGTATGTCGTGCCGTTCGGCGATTACCAGCGCGAGATCTCGTTGACGGTGCCTCCTCAGCTGCGTGTCATCATGTATCGCCGCCTTATGTTCAAGGTTGCGCAGGAGATCGCTCGTCGGGAAGGGGCGAAGGCCCTGGTAACCGGTGAGTCGCTCGGCCAGGTGGCTTCGCAAACTTTGGATAACATCCGCTGCACCGATGCGGCGGTGGATATGCCGGTGTTCCGTCCCCTCATCGGCACCGACAAGCTTGAGATCATCGATATGGCCCAGCAGGTCGGCACGTTCGAGATCTCGTCCCAGGATGCCCCGGATTGCTGCACGCTGTTCATGCCGCGCAACCCCGAAACGCATGCGCAGCTCGAGGATGTGCTTGAGGCCGAGTCGGCGCTCCCCATCGAGCAGTGGGTGTCCGAGCTCGCTGACGCCGCGGAGCCGCACGACTACAAGTGCCCCGGCTACAAGAAGAAAAAGCCTCGTAAGGAATAGCGTTTCCTGCGGATATCGCGCTGGGTCGACACCCTATTCTCGGGTGCAACATGAGATTCAAACGAGAAGGCCGCGCTTTTGCACGGCCTTCTTGCGTGTTCGGCTATACGCAAGCAAGACTCGGCATGTTGTGCGGTCATCGAAATTGATTACAGGCGCGTATCGAGTGGAGCTGATTTGCGAGAGTCGATCGGTCACTTGAATTCGTTTGCCGTTGGCTTTTGATGCATGGAAAGGTTTCTTGTCGTTGCTTCGAGACGCTCTCGAACTTCCAACGACATTTCGTGGTGCTTGGAAGACGCGCGTCTCGGATTTCTTCTTACTCATCCTGCAAGGTTTATGCGACTAAGACCGGCCTTTTCGACAAGGGTTGTGCAAGATGGCGGAGCTATGCTTTCCGAAATCAAGGAAAGGGGCTCTTATGGATTTCGTTCGGTACGCGGATTCGGTTCGTGCCAAGCTGCATATGGGAGGCGCTCGACTTCCCGTGGTGATCGGCATCACGGCTGCGGCGATTTGCGTTTTGGTTGCAGGCGGTGTGGGCTTAGCTTCGGTGGTCGCGCCGGATTCCGCTTTCACCGTTGAGAAAGCCGACGTTTCGTACGATGAATCGGAGCAGGCTAATCCTGCGCAAAGCGAGAGTGCTGCTCTGTTTGTGCATGTCGGAGGGTCGGTCGCCAATCCCGGGTTGTATGAGCTTGCCGGCGATGCGCGGGTGCAGCAGGCCGTCGATGCAGCAGGTGGTTTTGCCGAGGACGCTGCCGTTGATGCGCTCAACCTTGCCCGTCAGGTGCAGGATGGGGAGCAGATCATCGTTCCCAGCTTGCAACAAGTTACCGGCTCTGGGGCGCCTGTTTCATCGGATTCCGGTGCGCCTGCGGCGTCATCAGGTGGGGCTTTCGTAAACGGGAAAGTCGACATTAACACGGCAACGGTCGATCAGCTGCAGCAGCTCAATGGGGTAGGGCCTGCATTGGCTCAGCGTATCGTTGCAGACAGGCAAGCAAACGGCCCGTTCAAAACCGTTGAAGACCTCAAGCGGGTATCCGGTATCGGCGATAAGAAGTATGCTTCGTTGGCGGATTCGATTTGCGTCGGGTAGGCGCCGCTCAAAGCGAGCTGCTTTGGGACTTGGCTGTTCCTGACGACCGGGTCGTGGAGGACGATGTATCGTTTCCCTCGCGTCCTGCTATCCCTCCCGTGCTGGCATTTGCGCTAGGCGTTTGGGCGGGATGTGTTGCCGCTTTGCTCTGGGCGCGTTCCCTTTCGGTCGTCGTTTGCACTGCGTTATGCGCGGGTTCTCTCATTGGTTGCGGATGTTGCCTCTGCCTGCTTTGGCGTTATCGAAAGCACCTTCTTGCGTTGGTGCTTATGATGGGGTTGTTAGGCGGCAGCATTCTGGGTTTTGCGCAAGGTGCGCGACTTCATCAAGCCCAGCACGCGGCCCTTGGGTCACAGGGCCTGTTGCATGTCACCGCCTTATCCGATGGCGTACAGGGCGAATTCGGCGTTTCTTGCACAGCTCGCGTGCAGGCCGAAGGGTCTGGGCGATCGTTTACGGCGAAAGTTGCTTTCCCTGGTGAATTCAAGGCTCCAATGTATGGCCAGCGGTTCACCGGTTACGGTACGGTATCGGAGCTTTCGGAAGATCGTGCATTGTGGGGCTGGCAACGGGGCATCACTGCAAATATTAAGTTGAGAACTTGCGAGCGTGTTGTGCTTCAGGGTCCAGGTGCTGCGCTGTTGTCGTTTCGGGAACGTGCTGTGCGGGCGCTTACTGAACCGCTGCGCGGAGATTCTGGCCTTGCGGCTGCCATCGCCTGTGGATGGAGGGCCGATTTGCCGGAGACGGTATACCGGCAATTCCAGGTCAGCGGGCTTGCGCACGTGGTTGCGGTCTCGGGCGCCCATCTGTCTATCGTAGCCGCGCTTGTGGCCTCGATACTCGGTGCTTTGCGCTTTCCCAAACCGATTTCAATAGCTGCTCAAATCGCGTTGCTTGCCGCGTATCTGGCGCTTACCGCTATGCCAGCTTCCGCCATTCGAGCTACGCTTATGACGCTCGCCGGCATGACGTCGTGGACGGCCCGACGCCGGGCTTCGTCGTTATCTGCGCTCGGATGCTGCATCGCTCTCATGATTGCCCTCGATGCCCAGGCGGCGTTGTCGTCTTCGTTCGCGCTGTCGGTTTTGGCCACGCTGGGAATCGTCGTGTTCGGTGGGTTGATCAACTCGTGGCTGAAGGCTTGCATGGGATGGTTGCCGGCTTTTATCCGCGAGGCATTGGCGTTGACGTTCGCCTCGTCGGTGCTTGCGACACCGTTTTCGGCGGCCTTGTTCAGCCAGCTTCCTTTAGCAGCTCCGATTGCCAACATCGCTATTGCGCCGCTTTTCGGTCCGGTATGCGCAGCCGGCATCATAGGGGCGGTTGCCTGCGCATTGCTGTCGTCGCCTGATATAGTTGCCTCCCTTGCTTGCGGGTGCGCTTCCTTGCTTCTCAAGGTTGTCCAGGCTTGTGCGTCGATTCCCTATGCGAGCATCCCGGTCGTTGCTCCCGCTTCGGTCTCGTTGCTTGTCGGTCTTGTGGTTTCGCTCGGGCTATGGTTGTGGTGGCCAAAGCCGGATCATCGTTATGTGTATCGGTTTCTATCGGTCACCGGCATCGTCGGCGTTGTCGTGTTCGCCCTGTTGAAGGTGCCCATCGTCCATGGAGGCTACGAGATCGTCGCGCTCGATGTCGGACAAGGCGATGCCATCCTGATTCGCAGCGGTAAGCATTCGGTGTTGGTGGATACGGGAAATCAAGATACCTTGCTTCGCCAAGCCTTGGCGCGGCACCATATCGCCCGTCTTGACGCCCTTATCATCACGCATCCCGACGATGATCATATGGGATCGCTGGCGTCGCTTGACGGCGTGGTGCAGGTCGACCGCGTTCTTCTCGCGCGTGATGGCCTTACGTGCTCATGCGCATCCTGCGCAAAGCTCCGGGGACAAGCTGTATCGCTGGTGGGGAAGGAGCAGGTCACGGGCGTGTCGCAAGGAGATAAGCTTCGGTTCGGCGTTTTCGAATTCACCTGCGTCTGGCCGGTGGCGTTTCGAGATGAAGGGGGTAATTGCGATAGCCTGTGCTTTACTGTCGACACCGATATCGATGGGGACGGCAGTCGGGAATGGCGAAGCTTGTTGGTGGGAGATGCCGAGCATGAGGAAGTGTCGGAAATGCTCTCCGCCGGCTTGATAGACGACGTCGACGTGTACAAGGTTGGACACCATGGCTCCAAAAACGCGCTGACGCAAGATCAGGCCGCTCTGCTGTCGCCACAGGTTTCCCTCTGCTCGGTGGGAGAAAGGAACCGCTACGGACATCCTGCTGCATCGACGGTCGAGGCTCTTGAGAATGCAGGCAGTGCGGTGATGCGCACCGACGAGCACGGGGATGTGGCGTGCAGATTCGCCAAGGACCATATCAGCGTGAAAACGCTGCGGTAGAATAGCCTTATGACTGATTCGAAGAACAAACAATCCCTGCTTCCCGTGTACCTCATCACCGGTGAGGACGCCTTGAAGCGCGATGCCGTCATGAAGCGTCTTCGCGCGCGTTTGTCAAGCATGGGCGACCTGTCGTTCAACTCCGACGTGTTCGAAGGGCCCGAATTCACCGGCGACGATGTGGTCAATGCATGCAACACCATTCCGTTCGCATCGCCTGTCCGCTTGGTGGAGGTTCGGGATGCCGATAAACTGAAGAAGGCCGATTCGGAACCAATCGTCAGCTATTTGGATGCGCCTTGCGAGACCACCGTGCTCGCCCTTATCGCCGAAAAGCTTGCGAAGAACACGCGCCTGTACAAAGCGGTTGCCAAGCACGGCAAGACCGCGGTGATCGACTGCGCCCCGCCGAAGGCTCGCGACCTGCCCAAGCTGGTGCGTTCCATGGCGGTGGGGCATGGCGTCACGTTTTCGGAAGGCGCGGCCATCGCCCTTGTCAACTTGGTGGGTGAGGACACCGTTCACCTTGATGCCGAGATCAAGAAGGTGGCCCTTGCCCATTCCGGTTCCGCTGCGGTTGGGGAACAAGAAGTTCGCTCGCTTGTCAGCCGCACTGCTGAGGTTAAGCCCTGGGAGTTCACGAATGCGTTCGCCGCGCGCGACACGGCAAAATGCCTGCTCGATTTGCAGCGCATGAAATCGGTATCGCCCCACGCGCTTCTTCCTATGTGCGTCACGCGCATCCGCGAGCTTATGTGCGCGCAAAGCCTTGCCGCCCGTGGGCAGGGGCGAGGGATAGCTGCCGCGCTCAAGCAGCCCGACTGGCGTGTGAAAAACCATGCGGCATGGGCGCGGAAGTACACACCGCAGGAGTTGCGGCAGGCCCTTATCACCGCTCGTGATACCGAACAGGCCATGAAAAGCGGCGCCGACCCTGATGCGGCGTTTCGGGAATGGGTGGTAAACGTCACCGCGAAGCGGGGGTAACGGTGCGATTCGAGCCCGTTTTGCGCCATCGGTTCGTGCTCGAATACTTGGTTGATCGGGTGAGATGTGCGCGTCCGATTCGAGCCCAGCCCGCCCGATCATCGCGTTGGATGCGTATTTGTATAAAAAAGAAAGGCTCCGGAAATCCGGAGCCTTTCTTGATTCACCAGTAGGCGAGATGCTATTCAGCAGCCTCTTCGCCCTCAGCGGCCTCAGCCTCAGCGGCGGCCTCGGCGGCAGCAGCCTCGGCGGCCTCCTTGGCCTTGCGCTCTGCGGCAGCGGCCTCGAGCTTCTGCTGCTCGGCAACGCGCTTGGCCTTCTCCTCGGCAGCAGCCTTGTAAGCGGCAGCCTTCTCAGCCTTGCGAGCAGCCTTCTTGGAGCCGGTGGCCTCCTGCTTCTTGGCCTCGGGCTTCACGTAAGCGGCGCGCACCTCGTCGGTGACGATGGTGTTGACGAGGGCCATCACGCCGGACTTGCGGTTAGCGGCCTGGTTCTTGTGGATAACGCCCTTGGAGACGGCCTTGTCGAGCAGACGGCAAGCGTACAGACCCTTGGCGTAAGCGGCGATCGCGTCGCCGGCGGCAACGGCCTCGCGTGCAGCGCGCACAGCGGTCTTCAGCTCGGACTTGATGGCGCGGTTACGCTGACGGGACTTCTCGTTGGTGATGTTGCGCTTCTTCTGGCTCTTGATGTTTGCCATTGTGAAACTCCTTCGATCTAACGTGGTTTCGCCGTTTTCGGCTTGCTTTGCGCATTCGGCGCAGCTGCGAAGGAGTGGGTGAGATGCACAGGTGACGGATTGGCATATGGCTTGCTGCGCACGGCGCAACAGCATTCATATGCGGGAATGGACAGGATTTCCCATTCAGCTAGCCAATCAGCCACCCGGCACCACGATGATCCTTCATGCAGCCTTGTCTGCGGATGCCCTGCGTAGATTGCAAGGACGCGCATATGCCGGATACGCAATAAGATAGAATACCCGATATCGCATGGTTTTGCATCTGTTGATTTGCAGTTGTGCAGAACAATGCACAACTCAATACGCATTTCCTCTTGAAAGGGGCTGAACATGGGTTTTCGCAAGGTTGCCGTTTCCGCGAGCGCGGCTATTGTTCTTGCAATGGCGTTTGCGCTTGTCGGCTGCGGGTCTGGCCAACATGAGGTCATCGACCAAGGGCAGGATTGCTCTAGCTGCCACTCCGGCAGCAAGCAGGTCTACGACGACGTAGCCCCTTCATCCGCCGTGCAATCGAACGGCTCCGTGTTGGTTCGAACCTCCGCCGAGCAGGTTCTGGTGTGCAAGCCCATCTTCGTTTCCCAGGACGGTTCCAAGTTCGTTCCCGAGCAGGCCTCTTCGGTGAAGGTGGTCGATGGTTCGGCTCAGCTGGAGCTGTCCGAGGGCACTTGGGCGCTGTGCACGAACGGGAAAGATGTCAAAGCCCAGCTCGTCACGGTATCGCCGGATGCTTCAGGGCCCGCTGACGTGGAATTGTAGTGCTATGGCGGCAGGGAACGGCGGTCAGCTGGTAAAATAAATTTCTATGCAAACATCATGGTTGCACGGCGGCAATACATCGTCCGCGGCGCGCTGACGCGCCTGGCAAGCCCGTCATGTAGCCGTCGCAATACTACGGCGTTAAGAAAGCAAGAGGGCACATGACCGACCCATCGCATATCCGAAACTTCAGCATCATCGCCCATATCGACCATGGTAAGTCCACGCTCTCCGACCGCGTCTTGGAGATGACCGGCACCGTGGCGCATCGCGACATGCAGGCCCAGCTGCTTGACAGCATGGACATCGAGCGTGAACGCGGCATCACCATCAAAAGCCAGGCCGTTCGCGTGAACTACACCGCTGATGATGGCGAAACCTACCAGTTCAACCTCATCGACACGCCGGGTCATGTCGACTTCACCTATGAGGTCAGCCGCAGCCTGGCCGCATGCGAAGGAGCCGTGCTCGTGGTCGACGCCACCCAAGGCGTCGAGGCGCAAACGGTGGCAAACGCCATGATGGCCATGAACGCCAACCTTGAGATTATCCCGCTCATCAACAAAATCGACCTCCCCAGTGCCGAACCCGAGCGCGTCAAGGCCGAGATCGAGGACGGTCTTGCCATTCCGGCCGACGATGCCGTGCTGGCAAGCGGCAAAACCGGCGTGGGCGTCCATGACCTGCTCGAAGCCGTGGTATACAACATTCCCGCGCCCCAGGGCAACGCCGATGCGCCCCTGCGTGCGCTCATCTTCGATAGCTACTTCGATCCGTACCGCGGCGTCGTGGCGCTTGTGCGCGTGGTGGATGGCGTCATGCGCAAGGGCCAGAAGCTCAAGCTCATGGCCAGCGGCAAGATCATCTTGGCCGAAGAGGTGGGAGCGCGCCATCCCGCCGAGGAGCCGCTGCCACAGCTCGGCGTGGGCGAGGTCGGCTACCTGGTCACCGGCCTGAAGGACCTTTCCCAGGTGAAGGTGGGCGATACGCTCACGTTGGCCGAGGGCGGCGTCGACGAGCCTCTGCCGGGTTACCGCGAGGCCAAGCCCATGGTGTATACCGGCCTGTTCCCCATCGACTCCGACCAGTACGAGCCGCTCAAAGAGGCGCTTGAGAAACTGTCGCTCAACGACCCGGCGCTTATTTGGGAGCCTGAGAAGTCCCATGCGCTCGGTTTCGGTTTCCGGGTAGGCTTTTTGGGCCTGCTGCATATGGAAGTGGTCAAGGAGCGCCTGGAGCGCGAGTTCAACCTGGACCTGCTGGCCACCGCGCCTTCCGTGGAGTATCACGTGTTCCGCCAAGGCGGCGAGATGATCAGCCTGCATTCCCCGCAGGAGATGCCCGACCCCGGCGAGATCGAGCGCATTGAGGAGCCTTACTTGAAGGCGAAGATCCTCATCCCGCCCGATTACGTCGGAGCCGTCATGGACCTCACCGTTGCGCGCCGCGGCACGTTCGTCACCATGAATTACCTGTCGCAGCACACGGTGGAGATGCTGTGGGAGATTCCGCTTTCCGAGCTCATCATGGACTACTTCGACAAGCTGAAGTCCAATACCAAAGGCTATGCCAGCCTTGACTACGACTTCGACGGATACAAGCCATCGAACCTGGTCAAGCTCGATATCCTGCTTTCCGGCAAGCCCATCGACGCGCTCAGCTTCATCGTGCACCGCGATAAGGCCTACGATCGCGGCCGCGTGCTCACCGAAAAGCTTAAGGAAATCATCCCTCGCCAGATGTTCGAGGTTCCCATCCAGGCCGCCATCGGCGGGCGCGTGCTTGCGCGCGAGACGGTGAAGGCCAAGCGCAAGGACGTGCTTGCGAAGTGCTACGGCGGCGACATCAGCCGCAAGCGCAAGCTGCTTGAGAAGCAGAAGCAGGGCAAGAAGCGCATGAAGGCCATCGGCAACGTCGAGGTGCCGCAAGAGGCGTTCATGGCTATTTTGAAGGTCGACGATTAGGGGCTGTTGCGGAATATGGGCGCAAAGCGCGACGAATACAACTGGTTGGACGACGCGTTCGACGATAAGAAGGCTCGCGAAGAGCTCGAGCGGGCGCAGCGCGGCGGTACGAAGGCCGCAGGTCTGGGCTGCATCGTGGTGGTGTTCGCCCTTATCGTGTTGCTCGGTTTCACGCTGGTTTCCGGCGTGAGCATCTTGTCTGCGATGTAGGGCGGGCGCATGTACGATTTCTTTAATCGCCATCGTCTGCTGCTTGCACCTATGGCGGGCGTTTCGGACATGGCGTTTCGCACGCTGTGTCGCGAGCAGGGCGCCGATTTGACGTATACCGAAATGGTTTCCGCCAAGGGCCTTTCCTATGCCAACGAGAAAACGCGACATCTGCTTGATTTGGCGCAAGGCGAGGATATGGTTGCCGTGCAGCTGTTCGGCCATGAGCCTGACACCATGGCTTCTCAAGCTGCTTGGATCGAGCAGGTCATGGGCGAGAATCTTGCCTATATCGACATCAACATGGGTTGCCCCGCGCGCAAGATCGTCACGAAAGGCGATGGCAGCGCGCTTATGCGCGATCCGGACCTGGCCTCTTCCATCGTGTCTGCGGTAAGCCGGGTGGTGGAACATCCCGTTACCGTTAAGTTCCGCCGTGGTTGGGCCATGGGCTGCGAAACTGCGCCCGAATTCGCGGTTCGCATGCAGGATGCCGGGGCCGCTGCGGTCGTGGTGCACGGCCGTTATGCCGAGCAGCTGTATCGCGGGTGCGCCGATTGGGGCGTCATCGCGCGCGTCAAGCAGGCGGTGGATGTGCCCGTGGTCGGTAATGGCGACGTTAAATGCGGCGCAGATGCCGTGGCCATTACCCGGGAAACCGGCTGCGATGCCGTTATGATCGCGCGAGCTGCTGAAGGCAACCCTTGGATATTCTCCCAGGCCGCAGCAGCGCTTGCAGGCTTGCCGGAGCCTGCCGCGCCCACCGTCGAGGAGCGCATCGCCATGGCTCGCCGCCATGCGCGGCTGCTTGCGCAGCGCGAAGGGCGCAATATCGTGCGCATGCGCAAGCACGCCATGTGGTATATGACGGGCCTTCCCGGTGCCGCTGCGGCGCGTGGGAAGATCAACGCCTGCGTGGGCGTGGACGATTTCGACGCTGTGTTCGACGAGCTGCTCGAGATTGCGGGAAGCCATGCATAATCCCTATCGTGCGCTGTACCTGCATCTGCCGTTTTGCGTGAAGCGTTGCAGCTATTGCGATTTCGCCACCGCCGCCGTGCCCGCCGACAGCCCGCAAATCGACGAGTACGTGGAAGATCTGTGCCTGCAAATCCGCCGCAAGTCAAAAGAAGGGGAGCTCGGCAACATCTCGACGGTGTATCTGGGCGGCGGCACCCCTTCCCATGTGGGTATGCCGCGGCTCTCTATGTTGCTTTATACCCTAGGGCTTTCCATGCGTTTGGAACCCGATGTGGAATGCACCATGGAGGCGAACCCTGAAAGCCTGACCTCGTCCATGGTCCGCGATATCTGGGCGCTTGGCGTGAACAGGCTCTCCATCGGCGTGCAAAGCTTCGACGACCACGTGCTTGAAATTTTGGGACGCGCCCATGATGCGCAAGAGGCGAAGCGGGCTGTTGCATGCGCGCGGGAGAGGTTCGAAAACGTCAGCGTCGACCTTATGTGCGGTATACCCGGGCAAAGCATCGAGTCATTCGAGGACAGCGTTCGAACGGCCATTGATTGCGGAGTTTCCCACATCAGCGTGTATCCGCTCACCATCGAGCCGCATACTCCCTTCGATGCCATGGTCTTATCCGGACAGCTTGCCGAACCCGATGATGACGTCGAGGCCGAGCATATGCAGGCGGCGGAGCGCATCCTCTCGCAGGCCGGATACGCACGGTACGAAGTGGCAAGCTACGCGAAACCCGGGTTCGAGTGCCGCCACAACATCGCGTATTGGACCGGCGTTCCCTATCTTGGCCTGGGGCGCAGCGCGGCCAGCATGACTCAGAACGCCGAGCGACGCATGCGCGTGCAGGACGGACAGGTCACCGACGATCTTGATGCTAGGGAAATGGCTGCTGAAGACATGATGCTGGGCATGCGTATGTCGCAGGGTGTCTCGGACGAACTGGTGCAGCGGGCCGCACAGCTGCTTCCTAAGGCCCCGGCGACGCTTGATATGCTTGCCGAGCAAGGGCTGTGCGAGCACGTTGATGGACGCTGGCGCCCCACCGAACGCGGGTGGTTGTGCGGCAATCAGCTCTACGGCGCCCTGTTCGATCTAGCATGAGAGTGTCCGTTTCTTACGATTCGGTGCAATATTTAGCACTCCCATCATCTCGCTGCTAATATTAGCAGTTACGAAATAATTATACCGTAGTGGGTGAAAGGATGGTGGGGAAGCGTGCTTTCGGATAGGCGTCAAAAAGTGCTTGCAGCGCTCATTGAGGAATACGTCGCGCGCGCTCTGCCGGTAGGTTCGCGCACGCTTACCGAACGTTATCAGCTCGGCGTAAGCCCTGCGACCGTGCGCAACGAGCTTTCGGTTCTCGAGGACGGTGGCTATATCGCCCAGCCCCACACCTCTGCGGGCAGGATCCCCACCGATCAAGGCTACCGCGCTTTCGTCGACGACCTGCTCTCTCAGGAAGGCGGCGAACAAGAGGACGAGCGTTGCCAGGAGACGGCGGACAAACTCAGGAAAAGCGCTTCGGAGCTTGACGATCTGGTCGAGCAAACCTCCGAAGCCCTAACGCGCCTTACCGACTGCCTGTCCATCGTGCTTGCCCCGTCGGTGCTTGATCTGCACATCAAGCAGCTTTCGCTCATCTCGCTGACGCCCACCAACGCGCTCGTTGTGGTGGTCACCGAAGACGGCCAGGTCTTCAACCGCCATATGGATTTCGCCGAAGAGGTCTCCAGTGACGAGTTGGCCCGCGTGCAGCATCTGCTCAACGAGGTGTTCGGCGGCAACACGCTGCACGATATCGAGCACGGCTTGGGCCGGGGCATGTCGGAGGCGTTCGCCGACCCGCTTGTGCGAATGGCGCTCGACGAGGTGCTTTCATGCTTGCGGGAAGGCGAGGGCTCTCGCGCCCATAGCCTGGGGTTCAGTTCGCTTCTGTCCCAGCCCGAGTTCAGCCAGTCGCAGGCGGTGCTCCCTGTCATGCAGGTGCTCGAGGATGACACGGTGCTGTTGCACATTCTCGACGATACGGCTTGCCAAACCGATGGCAGGCCCACGGTGCGCATCGGTTCGGAGAACCAGGCCTCCCAGCTCTCCGGCGTTTCGGTTGTGGCCAGCCGTTACGGCCGCGGCGATTCCGCCGGCGTGGTGGCGGTCATCGGTCCCACGCGCATGGACTATTCGAAGGTATTACGCGCGGTCCGCATCGCGGGCACCGCGCTCGGTGATTTGTAGGAACCTGGCGGGGTGCCCTGCCAGGAAATGGAAAGGTGGATACGGCCAACATGGCGAAGGACTTGTACGAAGTTCTCGGCGTCTCCCGTGATGCCACGGAGGCGGATATCAAGAAGGCGTTTCGCCGCAAGGCGCGCGAACTGCACCCCGATGTGAACAAGGCCCCCGATGCAGAGGACCAGTTCAAAGAGCTCAACGAAGCCTATGACGTGCTCAGCGACGCGAACAAGCGCGCACAGTACGATAGGTTCGGCACCGTTTCCGGAGCGGCAGGCGGCGGCAGCGGCTATGTCGACTTCGACGACCTGTTCGGCGGCGGCTTCGGCGTCGGCGATATCTTCAGCAGCTTCTTCGGCGGCGGTGCAGCAGGCAGCCCCCGTCAGCAACGCACCGATGGCCGTGATATGGGCGTCGGGCTGCGCTTGACGCTTGAGGAAGTGGCCACCGGCGCCAAGAAGGAGATCGTCTACGATCGCCTGGCACCATGCGCGGATTGCGATGGCTCGGGCATGGCAGAAGGCGGCAAGCAGGTCACCTGCCCCGAGTGCGGCGGCAAAGGCCGTGTGGTCACCGTACAGCATACGTTCTTAGGCGACATGCAGACGGCAACCACCTGCAGCAAATGCAACGGCACCGGCCAAACCATCGACAATCCCTGCCCCGAATGCGGCGGTCAAGGGCGCGTGCCCGATCGTCAGCGCGTCACGGTGGAAGTCCCCGTCGGCATCCGAGATTCTCAGCAGCTGCGCCTTACCGGTTTCGGCGAGGCGGGTTTGCGCGGGGCGGCTTCCGGCGACCTTATCGTCACGTGCCGCGTTCAGCCGCATGAGTTCTTCGAGCGCGATGGCGACGACCTTCACTGCCGTGCCAACGTGTCCATCGTCCAGGCAACGCTTGGATCCGAAATCGAGGTTGACGGCATCTTCGAAGACGAGAAGGTCAAGGTGCGCATCCCCGAAGGCCTGCAAAACGATCAAATCGTGCGCGTGAAGGGCTTCGGCATGCCACGTTTCCGCAGCGAGGCTCGTGGCGATATGTACGTTCACGTTACCGTCGCGGTCCCGAAGAAGGTTACGAAGAAGCAGCGCGAGCTCCTCGAGCAGCTCGCCCACGAAATGGGCGAGGACGTCGCCGAGGCCCGCACGCCGCTGCAGAAGCTGCGCGACAAGTTCAACTAGTTTGTTTTCCCGCTCGCCCTTCGAGCGGGAAAACTCGTGCTCGACGCTTTGCGTGATCGTGCATCGCACGGTTGCGCAAAGCGTTTTCGTTCCGGTTCGCATCTTGCTCAACCGTCCGGCCGTTCAACTGACGGCGGCTTTCGAGTGCTGGCCGTTGCCTTGCCCGTCTTGCGTGGTTTTGGCGACCAGGCCGGAAGTGTTCGTATTTGCTCCGTCAGCCCCATGCTCGCAGATAAGGATTCCCGTGTCGCTTCCCCAGTTTTTCCTCGATGAACAGGTTCTGGCCGATGAGGTTCAAGAACAGTTCCCGTTGGCGCTTTCGCGCGATGATGCGAAGCATGCCAAGGTTTTGCGTCTCGATCCCGGAGAGCACATCGCCGTGGTGGATGCTGCTTCGGACTACTTTGAATGCGAGATCAAGTCCTTCGATGGCGTTACGCCCATCGTCGCCATCTCGGGTCATCTTGATGGCAAGCCGCTTGCTGCACATGTTTGCCTGGTGCAAGGTCTTGCCAAGGGAGACAAGATGGAAACGGTCATCCGCCATGCTACCGAGCTGGGTGTTTCCGAATTCATTCCCTTCGCTGCTTCAAGAAGCATCATGAAGATCGATGCGAAGAAGGCGGCGTCCAAAACCGAGCGGTGGCAAGCTATTGCGAAAAGCGCCGCCATGCAATCGGGGCAAACCCACCTTGCGCATGTGCATCAGCCCATGAAGCTTGCGCAGCTGAAAGAGGTGCTTGCAACCTTTGATGCCGTTCTCGTGTGTTGGGAGGAGGCTCCCGGCACCGCGTTGCTGCGCGATGCCCTCCGTCCGGCATCTCTCAATGCAACTGTTGATCGTCTTGCCCGGATTGCGGTTGTGGTGGGCCCTGAAGGTGGGCTCGCTCAAGAAGAGGTCGACGCTATTTTGGCGTGCAACGCACATGCGAGCATGGTTTCGCTTGGGTCCTCGATCCTGCGCACCGAAACCGCCGGTATCGTGGCGCCTGCTTTGGTGCTTTATGAAATGGGCGGCATGGGGGCAGGTGAGCGCGCATGAACTTCGCCATCGTCAATCTCGGGTGCAAGGTGAATCGAGTGGAATCCGATTCGTTCGCCTCCGGTCTGCTTGCGCGCGGCGGTTTGGAAACTGGTCCCGATACCGCCGATGTGGTGGTAGTCAACACGTGCACCGTCACCGGGGAGGCGGAAAAGAAAACGCGCAAGGCCGTCAGGCAGGTTTTGCGCGCCAATCCCAGCTCGAATGTGGTGGTAACGGGCTGCGCCGTCGCCATTGATGCGGATGCGTTCACCTCTATGGATCCTGCTCGAGTGCATATTGCCGGAAAGCTGCAGGTCGATGATGTGCTCGACCGCTTGGTCGGGCCTATCGGCCACGGGACGATGCCGCTTGCGATCGGCGATGGCTTCAGAACGCGCGTAGGTGTGAAGGTACAGGACGGATGCAATAACGCATGCACGTATTGCATCGTGCACGTTGCTCGCGGGCGAGCTTCCAGCCGCCCTGCTCAGGCGGTCATCTCCGAGTGCCTCGCCCTTGCGCGCGAAGGCGTTCGCGAGATCGTCCTCACCGGCATCAACTTGGGCTCTTGGCGCGAGCGGGGCGAAAACGGCTGGGGTCGCCTTGATGCGCTGCTTGAGCGCTTGCTTGCCGAAACCGCCGACATTCATGAGGTCGACGAGCCCCCTTGCCGGTTCCGTATCTCCAGCATCGAGCCCCGAGATGTCTCCGATGAGCTGATCAGTCTGATGGTCCGGTCGGAAGGGCGTATTTGCCGTCATCTGCACCTGCCTTTGCAGTCGGGCAACTCGAAGGTGCTGCGAGAAATGCATCGCCCTTACAGCGCCGAGTACTTCGAAGAGCTTGTCGCAAAACTGTATACCGCTATGCCCATGCTCTCCCTTTCCACCGACATCATCTGCGGATTCCCGGGCGAAACCGACCAGGAGTTTAACGACACCGTGGAGCTGGCTAAACGATGCAGGTTCACGAAGATCCACGTGTTCCCATACTCTAAGCGCCAGGGAACGCCTGCCGCCGAACGCGTCGATCAGGTGGAGCCTGCGGTACGTGCGGCGCGCGCGAAGCGTTTGCGCGAGGTCGCCGACGCCCTTCGCGCCCAGCAGCTGTCGGGCCGCGCCGGAACGACGGAGCTCGCATTGGTGGAGGAGGCCGGGCAGGCTATGACGGAAAGCTATTTCGAGGTGCCGGCTCCCCAAAACGCTCGCGTCGGGCAATTGGTTGCCGTCAGCCTGTAGCTTGTGCGCTACATGTGCGCCCTTCGCGTGCGCGGGGTAACCGCGAACGGGCGTGCTATACTTGCAGGCATGACAGATTCAACGCATATCACGCTCACCGCGCCGCCAACCGTGAACATGGCGCTTGTGGTGGGAGCTGGCGATTGCCTGCTCCATATAATCGAAGAGGCGTTCGATGCGCGTATCACGGTACGCGGCGATTCGGTTGTGCTCGAAGGCGATTCGGTCGAGGTGCAATCCCTTATGGCGCTCTTCTCCGAACTTTTCAAATTCGTCGAAGGCGGTGGAACTCCCGATCAGGGGTTCATCCAGCGCGCGCTCGATCTTCTGCGCACGGCCGAGTTCACCCCCTCTATGCTTCGCGAGGATATCCTGCTTACGTACCGCGGGCGTGCCATCAGGCCGAAAACCGCCGGACAGAAGCATTATGTGGACGCCATCCGCAAAAGCACCATCACCTTCGGCATCGGGCCGGCGGGCACCGGTAAAACCTACCTTGCCATGGCTATGGCCGTTGCCGCGCTCAAGCGCAAGGAAGTTGGGCGCATCATCCTCACGCGTCCCGTTGTCGAGGCGGGGGAGAACCTGGGTTTTCTTCCCGGTTCCTTGAACGAGAAGGTTGATCCCTACATCCGCCCGCTCTACGACGCTTTGTTCGACATGACCGATATGGAGCGCGCGCAGCAGCTCATCGAGAGCAACGTCATCGAAATCGCGCCTTTGGCTTTCATGCGCGGGCGAACGCTCAACGACAGCTTCGTCATCCTTGACGAAGCGCAGAATACCACGCCTGAGCAGATGAAGATGTTCCTCACGCGCCTTGGGTTCGGGTCGAAGATGGTCATCACCGGCGATATCACCCAGCTCGACTTGCCGCGCGGCGTTTCGGGCTTGAAGGGCATCGAAGATATCCTTGGCGGTATCGAGGGCGTGTCGTTTTGCAGATTCTCGGGTAAGGATGTGGTTCGCCACTCGCTTGTGGCGGCCATCGTTTCGGCGTACGACCGCGCACAGGCCGACGCCATGCAGAAGAAGGGCAGCAATGGACGTTCAAATCAACTATGATTACCGCGGCGATGACCTGAAGGACATGCCGCTTATCGAGCTTGCGCAGTTCGTGCTCGCGCATCAGGAGAAGCCTCAGAACACCGAGGTGTCCTTGAGTTTCGTCACCGACGACGAGATCGCCCGCCTCAACGAGCAGTATCGCGGAAAGGAAGGGCCCACCGACGTTCTGTCCTTCGAATGCGACGGCGTCGAGGACGAGCTTTCCGATATCGTTCCCGCAGGCTTCGGCGATGTCTACGAACTGGGAGACGTCGTCATCGCGCCAGATGTGGCCGAGCGCCAAACCCATGAGTTCGGCACCACGTTCGTGCAGGAGGTCAGCCTGCTGTTCGTTCACGGTCTGCTGCATCTATGCGGTTACGATCATATCGTCGAGGAGGACGCCAAGGTCATGGAGGCCTTAGAGGATGAGATCTTGGCCGCCTGGAATGCGCGATAACGGCCATGGGCGAAACATCCCCCGACAACAAGGCATTCATCCGTTCCGCCCAAACGAAGGAAAAAGGACAGCGCTATAAGCTCACTTCCGCCTTCGCCAACGCCGGGCGCGGCCTCATCGACGCGGTTCGCAGCGAACGTAACCTGCGCATCGACGTATGCATGGCCGTGGTTGCGATAGCGCTCGGCTTCGCGTTGCGCATAGATACCCCTTCATGGCTTGCTGTTATCATATGCGTCGGCATGATGTTCGCGCTTGAAACGGTTAACACGGCCATTGAGGCCGTGGTCGACCTTGCAAGCCCCGGGTACCATGAACTGGCTCGCCGGGCGAAGGACTGCGCGGCGGGTGCTGCGCTTGCAGGCGCCTTTGCCTCCCTTGTGGTCGGCTGCATCGTCTTCATTCCACCCTTGCTCGCCCTGATAGCATCGTAAACAACCTTTTGAACCTAGGAGTCTTATGGACCTCGACGCATATTTCGGACATGCCGCGCCCCCTTCGGACGAAGGCTTCAAATCCGGCTTCGTCACGTTGATCGGCCGCCCCAATGCGGGAAAATCCACCCTGCTCAACACCATTATGGGCAAGAAAATCGCCATCACCTCGAACACCGCCCAGACTACGCGTCATCGCTTCCGCGCGGTTTACACGCGTGACGACATGCAGATGATCATCGTGGACACCCCGGGCTTGCACAAACCCCACGATGCGCTTGGCGAGGAACTCAACACTTCGGCGCTTAAGGCGCTCGAAGACGTTGACGTCATCGCCATGCTCATCGATGCCAGCAAGCCTGTCGGCCGTGGCGACGAGTGGGTTGCCGCTCAGCTTGACGGCCCGCATTGCAAACACGCGAAGAAGATCTGCGTCCTGTCCAAGGGCGACCTGGTCACCACCGAGCAAATGCACGAGCAGGCCGAGGCTGCCAAGAAGTTGGCGAACTGGGATGCCATGGTGGGGCTTTCCTCCGAATCCGGCTACAACGTGGATGCCTTCATTGAAGAGGTGCAGTGCTTCCTGCCCGAGGGGCCGGCATGGTTCCCCGCGGATATGGAAACCGACCAGCCCATCGAGGTCATCGTCGCCGAGTTCATCCGCGAGAAAATCTTGCGAACGTTCCGCGACGAGGTTCCTCATTCCATCGGCGTCACCATCGAGCACATGGAGTACGAAAAGAAGAAGGACCTCAATCGTATCCTGGCCCGCATTTACGTGGAGCGCGATTCCCAGAAGGGCATCATCATCGGCAAGGGCGGTAGCGCCATCAAGCGCATCGGCCAGGAGGCCCGAGAAGACCTCGAGCAGCTGCTCGGCACGCGTGTGTACCTTGACCTTATGGTGAAGGTCAAGAAGAACTGGCGTCGCGACGCCACGCAAATCCGCCGATTCGGATACGGCGAGGGCTTGTAGCAGGTTGCTTTCAGGTTTATCGGATATTTTGAGATTGGGGTGCCAAGCGGCACCTCAATCCTGTTTTTCGGTACAATTTACGGGAATTCATAATGTAAGCACGCGCAAGGGAGTTTCAAGCATGATCTGTCCTTCTTGCCACACGGAAAATCGCGATGGCGCGAAGTTCTGCGACGAGTGCGGGGCCAAGCTGTCTCGTGCCGCCTTCGAGCAGACCGAAGGCGCGGAACCTGCCCAAGCGTCTGACTTGACGGATAGCGAAGACATTATCGAGGATGCCGCTGACTGCGATACGCAAGACCCTGCCCTTGATGGCGACGGGGAAGAAGCGCAACAGCATGATGAAACCGATGATTCCGATGACATCGACGAATCCGATGATGCATCCTCTCCCGATGAGGCGATCGCGGATGATGACGTCACGGATAGCGCAACGCAAGAGGACTTAGATGCGCAGCAAAGCGCTTCCGAAGGCGGTAAAGCATTCGATCAGGATGGCGTCGATGGCACCGAAAAGGACGAAGCTGCAGAAGACGATGTGATGCATCAGCGCACGCACGTGCTCGATCTTCCCGATATCCGCAATCTCGCCTTCGAGTCCGAGAAAACCCAAACGCTTGGTCCCAAACCTGCTTCTCCGGCCATCAAATCGGGTTGGGAGCCTGATTTGTCCGGCTTCGACGAGTTCCTCGTGTATCCCGGATATGTGCCGCCGAAGGCAGCCTGGCATTCGGGCGACACCATGCAGATGCCGCGCATCACCGATGCCGATTTGTCGCAGCAGAAGGATTTCATCGCGCCCGACCCCAACAAGAAGAAGCGCGACCGCAAGAAGAAGAAAGCCGAGAAGGCCAAGGCTTGCGAGTCTCAGCAGCAAAACATTGGGCACACTAAGGAAGCTGAGCAGCCTGCAGCCAAGCCCGAGAAGCAGCAGCCCCAGCACGCCGAAACAGAAGCCAAGCCCGTCGTTTCCAAAACGAAGCCGAAAGACGATAAGAAGCCGGAATCGAAGAGCAAACGCGTTCACGGTTCGAAGATTGCCGTCGTCGTCGCGTTGGTGCTGGTCCTTGCGGCGGGAGCCGCTGCTGGCGTCACGTATCAGATGGAGATGTGGGGCGGGAAGGTCGTGCCCGACGTCACGGGCATGACGCAGGCAGACGCTACGTATATGTTGCAGAACAAGGGCTTCACGGTCCGCTCCACTACCGTTCCCTCGGATTCCACCGAAGGCCTTGTCCTGCTCATGGACCCAGGCGCCGGCGCACGCCAAGATGAGGGCGCCGAGGTCGTCATCCATGTGTCCACCTCGCGTACCGTTCCCAAAGTGGTCGGCTCCAGTCAGGACAGCGCCTTGAAGGCCCTTTCGGACAATGGGTTCGAACACGTCGATGTGCAGCTTGAGCGCTCTGACGAGCCGGAGGGCACCGTCCTTTCCGTCAACCCCGAGGAGGGCCAGAAGGCGAAGGCGTCCACCGGCATCACGCTCAAGGTGGCGCAGGCCTACACCGTGCCCGATGTTTCGGGCATGAGCTATAACGAGGCCGTGCAGGCGATCAAGGATGCAGGGCTGTCCTCTACGGCGGTATACGTGTACAGCGAAACCGCAAGCGAAGGGGCCATCATGGGCGTCGAGCCCGCTGCGGGTTCGAAGGTCCCCTCCGATACGGTCGTCGTCGTCTCGCTTGCGAAGTCCCGCGCCAGCGAGCTGACCGCCGCTGCGCGCTCGTATCTGGCCTCGACCACGCTGACCGCATCGGATGGGTCGTCGTTTGCCGTGTCCTCGGTCGATAGCGTCTCCTATCAGGGCAACGACACGGTGGCTTTCACCGCATCGGGCAAGGCTTCCAAGTCGGTTACGGTTCTGGGGCAGACCATATCGGTTGCAGGGGATTCGAAGCAGGTTTCGGGCACCGTAACCTTCGACTCCTCGAACAACGTCGCGTCGGTTTCGTTCAAATAGCTCGTGGCGCAAAGCACCTACAACGCCCGCGTGCTCGTTCTGCGCAAGACCAAGCTGGGGGAGTCGGATCTTATCCTGTCCCTGCTTGCGCAGGACGGCTCGCAGATCAGAGCCGTTGCGAAAGGGGCTCGAAAGCCTACCAGCCAGTTCAGCTCCCGGCTTGAGCTGTATTCGCAGGCAGATGTGCTCCTAGCGCAAGGGCGTACGCTCGACATCGTTAAGGAAGCTCGTTTGATTGCCGGCAACGCCGCGCTGCGTGAAAGTATGGAGCTTGCCGCCTGCGCGGCTCCTATCGTCGAGCTGCTCGATCGCATCACGCAGCCAGGTCTCGAAGTTCCGAAACTGTTCCCGCTCACGCAAACGGCTCTTGATGTGCTGGCCTCATCCGGTCCCGCGCATGCCCCTGCCATGTGCGCAGCTTGGCTGCTCAAGGCGTTCGCGTTCCTGGGCATCCGTCCTTCGCTTGATCGATGTTGCGTTTGCGGCGAGCCGTTGGCCTGCGACGTGGAGGGCCTTGCCCATCGAACCATAGCGTTCTCGTGCAGCGAGGGCGGCGTGGTATGCGATGCGTGCCGCGTGTCCGACGTTGCCGGCCTTGCCCCGGAAACGCTTTCCTGGGCAATCGCGCTGCTGGGCATGCGCTTTTCGGATATCGTATCGATCAAGGTCGATCAATCCTGCGTCTTCGACACGCTACGTCTTTGCCAGACTTGGGCGCAGGTACACGCCTCCATTCGCCTGAAGTCGCTGAATTTCCTGTTCACCTGCGGATTGTTTTAGGTGCTTGTCACGTACAAGGGCAAACCCGCATGCCGCTATGGCATACTTGCACCATCCAAGAGAGAGGAAACGTATATGTACACCTATCGAACCCGGGGCGTATGCTCGCGTGAGATCCACGTCGTGCTTGACGGCGATACCATCAAGCACGTGGATTTCGTCGGCGGCTGCGACGGCAATCTCAAGGCTATCGGCAAACTCGTCAACGGCAAGAGCATCGAGGACGTCGCCGCCGTGCTCGAGGGCAATACCTGCGGTCGTCGTTCCACCAGCTGCGCCGACCAGCTTGTCCACGCGCTGCGCGAAGCCCGTCAGGCGCAATAAGCGCAGGTAGCTAAGATGTGCGCAAGCTGTGCAGGTCGGTATATCAGGCTTGCGCGCAAGCGCTCGGTCATCGTATTCTAGACCAGTTGCCATATCGGCAGCCACTTTCAGCTTGGTCCCCATGTCGCATGGATCCCAGCGGAAAGCACGTAGAGCGCAGCAACAGCTGCACGGAAGGCGGGCGAAGCCCGCAGGAAAGGTGGAGTTAGCATGCCTAGCAAACTCAGCATCACGAAAGAGCGCACCGCAGAGCTGGTCGCCGAGTTCGGCGCCAACGAGCATGACACCGGTAACCCGGACGTTCAGGTCGCCATCCTGTCCGAGCGTATCCGCAACCTCACCGAGCACCTGAAGACCCACAAGAAGGACAACCATTCCCGCCGTGGTCTGATGATGCTCATCGGTAAGCGTCGTGGTCTGCTCAAGTACATCAAGGAGCGCGACATCGAGCGTTACCGTGCCCTCATCAAGAAGCTCGGCATCCGCGACAACATCTAGTCAACGAAAGCCCGCGCAGCCCTGCGCGGGCTTTTGCATAGCGGTCGGGTGCGCAAGGGCGTGCCTGCTCGCGGCAAGCGGGAAACGTGAGTACCCCTGGCCGAAGAAGCTTGCCCGCACTACGGCGGTCAAGGAATAGAGAAGGAAAGAACACCACATGGAAAAGATCGTCGAGTCCTTCGAGCTGTACGGCAAGACCTACCGCTTCGAAACGGGCGAGCTGGCCAAACAGGCTACCGGCGCTGTCCTGGTCACGCAGGGCGAGACCACCGTGCTCGTCACGGCCGTCATCTCCAAGGAGGAGAAGAACTACGACTTCTTCCCGCTTACCGTCGATTTCATGGAGAAGATGTACTCCGTCGGGCGCATCCCCGGCGGTTACCTCAAGCGTGAGGCGCGTCCGTCCGAGAAGGGCACGCTGACCGCCCGCATGATCGACCGTCCCATCCGCCCCGGCTTCGTCGACGGCTTCAAGCGTGAGGTGCACATCGTCGCCACCACGCTCGTGTGCGATGGCAAGAACGCTCCCGACTGCATCTGCGTCGGCGGCGCTTCGGCAGCCCTTATGATCGGCAGCGCTCCGTTCGACGGCCCGGCCGCTTGTGTGCGCATCGCTCACAACCCCGAGACCGACGAGTTCATCGTGAACCCCACCTACGAGGAGCAGGAGACCTCCGATCTGGAGCTGACCATCGCAGGTACCGCCGACTACATCTCCATGGTCGAGGCTGGCGCCAACGAGGTTTCCGAGGATCTTATGCTGCGCGCTATGGACTTCGGCCAGCAGGCCATCGCGAAGTTCTGCGAAGCCCAGCAGCGCTTCCTCGATCGTTGCGACATCACCCCGGTCGAGTGGCCTATCCACGTTGCCGACCCGTCCATCGACGAGCGCATCTCTCCGTTCTTCGACGAGATGTCCCAAGCTCTGAGCGATGCCGATAAGCAGGCTCGCATGGGCAAGGTCGAGGAGCTCAAGGCTCGCATCAAGAAAGAGTCCTTCAACGAGGAAGAGCTTGCCGCTTGGGGCTCCGACATCGCCGCTGCCTTGAAGGCGCTTGAGAAGAAGGCCATGCGCGCCATGGTCATCGAAACCGGTGAGCGCGCCGACGGCCGCCGCGCCGACGAGATCCGTCCGCTGCACATCGTGCCCGGTTATCTGCCCCGCGTCCACGGCTCCGGCCTGTTCCAGCGCGGCCAGACCCAGGCGCTTTCCATCGCCACGCTCGGCATGCTCAACGAGTGGCAGCGTCTTGACACCATCGACCCGGCCGAGGGCAAGCGCTATATGCACCAGTACAACTTCCCGCCGTACTGCACCGGCGAGACGGGTCGCATGGGCGCCCCGAAGCGCCGCGAGGTCGGCCATGGTGCGCTGGCTGAGCGCGCTCTTCTGCCGGTGATCCCCTCTGAAGACGAGTTCCCCTACGCCATCCGCGTGGTTTCCGAGATCCTGGAGTCCAACGGCTCCTCGTCCATGGCTTCCACCTGCGGTTCCACGCTGGCGCTGATGGATGCGGGCGTTCCGATCAAGGCCCCGGTCTCCGGTATCGCCATGGGTCTTATTAAGGAAGGCGACGACATCGTCATCCTTTCCGACATCCAGGGCATCGAGGACTTCCTCGGCGATATGGACTTCAAGGTCTGCGGTACCGAGAAGGGCATCACCGCTTTGCAGATGGACAATAAGGCCAAGGGCCTGTCTACCGAGATTCTCGGCCGTGCGCTCAAGCAGGCCCACGAAGGCCGTGCGCACATCCTGAAGGCCATGCTCGCCGAGCTGCCCGAGCCGCGTGCAAGCCTGCGCGACACTGCTCCGCGCATCGAGACCATCCATATCCCGGTTGACAAGATCCGCGACGTCATCGGCTCCGGTGGCAAGGTCGTGCGCGGCATCCAGGACGAAACCGGCGCGCAGATCGACATCCAGGAAGATGGCACCATCCATATCGCCGCCATCGAGGGTCCGGCCGGCGAAGCTGCCAAGGCCATGATCCTCGGCATCGTCAAGGAGCCCGAGGTCGGCGAGATCTTCGAGGGCGAGGTCGTCGGCATCAAGGACTTCGGCGCCTTCGTCAAGCTCACCCCCGGCAAGGACGGCCTGCTGCACATCTCCCGTGTGGCAAACGGTCGCGTCGGCTCGGTCGAGGACGTGCTGAAGCTCGGCGACACCGTCAAGGTCCAGGTTCTCGAGATCGACCCCAAGACGGGCAAGATCTCGCTCGATCGTCTGGACAAGCCGGAGGCTCCCGAAGGCAGCGCACCTGCTCCGCGCGAGCATCGCGGGCATGAGCGTCACGAACGCCATGAGGGAGGCAAGCGCGAAGGCAGCCAGCGTGACGTGCGCCCGGGTCGCGCCAACCGCACCCCTCGTCGCCGTCATGAGTCCCAATAAGCCTTATATGCGATAGGTATCGATGGCGGCCGCCCTTAGGCCGTCATCTTTTCTAAGGAGGAGCTTCAACATGATCAACGTTGCCGTTTCCGGTTTTGCCGGACGTATGGGTTCAGCCGTGGTCGATGCCGTCACCGCTGCCGATGATATGCAGGTGACCTGCGGAATCGACCCGCATGGCTCTTCGAAGGTTTTCGCAGTGTATGAAACGGTCGAGCAGGCCGTGCATGCCGGCGGGTTCGATGTGCTCGTCGATTTCACGCAGCCTTCCGTCGTCGAGGGCAATCTTCGCGTCGCCCTTGCGGCGGGCGTCGATTGCGTGGTGGGCACCACGGGTCTTGCCAACGACAAGCTCGAGGAGCTTGCCGCCCTTGCCCCCGAGGGAACCTGCTTGTTCTATGCTCCGAACTTCACCACTGGCGCCGTGCTCATGATGCAGTTCGCAAAAGCCGCCGCGCCGTTCTTCCCCGAAGCGGAAGTGCTCGAGTTCCACCACTGCAATAAGAAGGACGCCCCTTCCGGAACCGCCGTGCGCACGGCGCAGATCATCTCCGAGGCACGCGATGGCCGTCAAAGCGCAGCGCCCGGCAAAGAAACCGAGATCGCAGGTTGCGAAGGTGCCCGCGGTGCGCTAGTGGAAGGCGTGCCCGTGCATTCCGTTCGCTCCATGGGATATGTGGCTAGCCAGGAAGTGGTGTTCGGCTCCATGGGCCAGACCCTTACCATCCGTCACGATTCCTGGGATCGCACCTCGTATATGCCCGGCGTGCTGCTGGGCATCCGAAGCGTCGGCGAGCGAGAGGGGCTCATCGTCGGACTTGAGAACTTCATGGCATAGGCGTTTACCGAGGCAATCCGTTGCCGTTTACGGCGGTAATTATTACCTAGACGGCAACAATTGTTTCTTGAGCGTGACAATTTAATGACTTCACGGCGCCCTTCGGGGTGCCGTGGCATAATATGGCGAAGTTGCATTTTGCGATTCAGGTGCATGGTGATTATCCATGCTTGTACAGAAAGGTGCCAACGATGGGAAATCCTCGTTTCGGCCGCATGATCCCGGCCATGGTCACGCCCATGAAGGACAATCTCGATCTCGATCTCGATCGTGCTCAGGAGCTTGCTGACCGTTTGGTAAAGGGCGGCGCCGACTCGCTGATCATCAACGGCACCACGGGCGAATCTCCCACGGTGTTCTATCCGGACAAGATCGAGCTGTTCAAGGCCGTAGTAGCTGCGGTCGATGGCCGTATCCCGGTCATCGCCAACGTCGGCGACAACTGCACGGCTGACACGGTCGGCTTCGCGAACGATGTTGCCAAACTTGGCGTTGACGGCTTCATGTGCGTCGTGCCGTACTACAACAAGCCTCCGCAAGAGGGCTTGTATCAGCATTTCAGCACCATTGCGGGTTCGGTCGAGCTGCCGATCATCCTGTACAACATCCCGGGACGTTGCGCGGTGAACATGACCGCGGAAACCTCGCTGCGTCTTGCGCATGATCTGGATAACGTGGTTGCCATCAAGGAAGCTTCCGGAAACTTCGATCAGGTGAAGGCCATCGTAGAGGGCGCGCCCGAGGGTTTCTGCGTATACTCCGGCGACGATTCGGCAACCTTGGACATTATGAAACTGGGTGGCGTGGGCGTTATCTCTACCATCGGAAACGTTGCTCCTGCTCGAATGAAGGAGATCGTGGAGCTGTGCGCAGCCGGCAAGTGGGAAGAAGCCGCTGCTGCGAACGAACGTCTCATGCCCCTCATGGAAGGGCTGTTCAAGACAGCGAACCCCATCCTGGTCAAAGAGGCACTGAAATTGGCCGGTTTCCCGGTAGGCGGAGTGCGCCTGCCGCTGGTCGATGCCACTGCCGAGCAGTCCGCCGAGCTTGAGCGCACCATGCGCGAGGTCGGCGTCCTGTAGCCAGGATACGCAGCAGGGCCGCTTCAATCCATGCGGCCCTGCTGTATGTTGGCAGTAAGGAAATCAATACATGGATCAAAACGAACAGCGTTCAAAGCGCAATGGTGGTGTGCGCCCTGAGAACAGCGGCAAAAGCACGCAAACGGTCAAGCACGTCAAGCTTGACCTCGAGCGCCCCAAGCTTACGAAAGAGGGCAACACCGAACAAACCCGCAAGCGCCCGCGCTCCCGCAAGCGCTCCTTCGATTCCACGAAAAAAGATCGTGGCGCTACGCTGAAGATCATCCCTCTCGGTGGCTTGGATGCCATCGGCAAGAACATGACCGTGTTCGAATGCAAGGGCGACATGGTGCTTGACGATGCAGGCCTGATGTTCCCCGACGATAACCATCCCGGCGTCGACCTTATTCTGCCTGATTACACCTATGTGCTGCAGCACGCCGACAAGCTGCGCGGTATCGTGATCACGCACGGCCATGAGGACCATACGGGTTCCTTGCCTTACCTTATCAAGGACTTGGATCGTCAGGTGCCAATTTATGGCACGAAGATGACGCTGGGCCTTATCGAGGGCAAGTTCAAAGAGCATCGGATCAAAAACGCCAAGCTTGTGGAGATCAAACCGGGCGACAAGGTAAACCTCGGCTGCATCACGGCCGAGTTCTTCGCGGTGAACCACTCCATCCCTGGTGCTGTGGGCGTCTTTTTCCGTAGCCCCGCGGGCAACGTGCTGCATACGGGCGACTTCAAGCTCGACCAAACCCCCATCGACGGAGTGCATACCGATTTCGGCGCGCTTGCGCGGTTTGCGGATGAGGGCGTAGACCTGATGATGTCCGACTCCACGAACGCCACCAACCCCAACTTCACCCCCAGCGAGGCGGAAGTGGGCAAGGAGCTTCAGCGCATCATCGCCCAGGCGAAGGGGCGCGTCATCATCGCATCGTTCGCCAGCCACATCCATCGTCTGCAGCAGATCTGCGATGCGGCCGTGGCAAATGGGCGCAAGGTGGTCGTCACCGGACGCTCCATGGTGCAGAACACCGATATCGCACGCAAGCTGGGGTATCTGAAGATCTCCGATCAGGACATCATCGATGCGTACGATCTGAAGGGCATCCCGCCCGAGCAGGTGGTCATCATGTGCACGGGCAGCCAAGGCGAGCCGCTGTCGGCTCTTGCCCGTATCGCCGCAGGCGAGCATAAGACCATCGATATGGAAGCGGGAGACACCGTCATCATCTCCGCAACGCCGGTTCCCGGCAACGAGAAGGCTGTTACGAAGGTGGTCAACTCGTTGGCGAAGATCGGCGCCGATGTGTACGACAAGTCCCGCGGCCGCGTGCACGTCTCCGGCCACGCTTCGGCCGAGGAGCTGAAGATCATGCTGACCATCGTGCAGCCCAAGGCGTTCATGCCCGTGCACGGCGAGGCCACGCATCTTCGCGCCCATGCCCGTTTGGCGGAAGCCGTCGGCGTTCCCGCTGAAAACGTCTTCATTTGCGAGAACGGCGAAAGCCTTGAGCTTTCCACGAAGGGCGTCAAGCATGGTGAGGTCGTGCAATCCGGCATCGTGCTCGTCGACGGCCTGTCGGTCGGCGATACCTCCGAGCAGGTGCTTGAGGAGCGCACTGCGCTTTCCGCGCAGGGCTTCGCCGTCATCGCAGCGGCGGTTTCCGGCCGCAAGAAGGCTGTTGCCGGCAACGTGCAAGTCGAGATGCACGGCATCACCGGCGGCGACGACGGGTACCTGGTCCAAGACTGCGAGAAGTGTGTCAAAAACGCGCTGACCCGGGCGTTGTCCAAGGGCGCTTCGGGCAAGGAACTGAAAAAAGCCGCCCGCGACGCCTTGCTTTCCCTGCTTTGGGAGCGCACGAAAACCCGTCCCATGACGGTGGTGAACCTGCTGGACATCTAGCATCGCCGCAAACACTGATCTGTTCACGAGCACCTGCGTTGCATTGCGCGCAGGTGCTCGCTTGCTCGCACAACTGTTGAAACGCTTAAGCACGAAAGGGGAGGGCGTGGCCCGAACTTCCTCGAACAAATCAACCGCATCCAAAAAAACCGACGCTGGTAAGGCCAAAGCGGCAAGCCCAGCGCAGAAACGCGCTGCCAAACAGGCCGCCTCGGCTCCCGCTCAACCGCAGATCCTCGATGAGCGAACCAAGCGCGACATCACCGGTGTTGCCGTAACGTTGCTGGGCATCGTTTTGTTCGTCGCCGCCGTCGTTCCCACCGATGCGCTCATCACCTCCTTCGTGTCCCAGCTTTTGCACCTGTGCTTGGGCATCGGCGCGTACCTGCTGCCGTTTTTCCTGGTTGCAATCGGGGCAAGCTGTCTCGTGCGCATCGACAAGGAGGGCGTCCCTCTGCGCGTTTCAGTGGGTTTGGCCATGTTGTTCGTTGCGGTGCTTTCCCTGTTGGCGCTGTTCACGCCCGAAGCCGCCCCTGACGCAACGGATAACCTGTTCTTGGCCAATCAGCTTTCCGCGCGCGGGGGCTATATCGGTGCTGGCATCGCATGGTGCGGCCTTACGTTGTTCGGCAAGGTAATATCGGCCATCGTGTTGTTCGGCCTTGCAATCGCCGGGTTGATCGTCATCGGGTTCTCTATATCCAGCATCGTGGAGAAGCTGCGCGCGCTGGCTGCGGCTCGAGAAGAAGCCGACGAGCGCGAGCATGGCGTGGTCCCGCCGCCAGCCTTCGCCAGGGTTTCCCGTCCGAAGGCGAAAGACGTTGACGAAGCTGATCTTGCTGAGCTTGAAACCGCTAAAACCCAAGCGCTTAAACAGTCTGCGCCTTCGAATCGCCGCCGCGACAGCGCCGCCGCAACCGCAGAGGACAACGCTGCTCGCAAGGACGCGAACAACGCACCTGAAACTATCACGCGTAAACTGGGACGCCGCAAGCCTATCGAGCGTGCTGCTGCGCCGACCATGCCCAAAAAGCCTGCGAAGGCGGCCACACCGGTTGCCACTCCACGCCCCGAGCAGGGTTTCGAGCTTCCGCCGTTCGATCTTCTTGCCACGTCGACCGATCCCGAAAAGGACCTGGCGACCGATTCGGAGCTTCAGGAAACCGGCGCCTGCCTGCAGGAAACGCTTGAAGACTTCAATATCATGGCCAAGGTGGTGGGCTGGGTCGCCGGTCCTACGGTCACCTTGTTCAAGGTGGACCTTCCGGCAGGCGTGCGCGTCAGCCGCGTTACCGCGCTTGAAGACGATATCGCGCTCGCGCTCGCCGCGCCCGGCGTGCGCATCTTCGCGCCTATTCCCGGTACCAATTACGTCGGCATCGAGGTGCCTAACCGTACTCGCCAGACGGTGCTGCTCGGCGACGTCATCAAGGACGCAGCCCCCGGTCCTTTGCAGATCGCTATCGGCAAGGACGTTGAAGGCCACTGCATCGTTTCCGACCTTGCGAAGATGCCCCATCTGCTTATCGGCGGCACCACCGGTTCCGGCAAGTCGGTTTCCATCAACGCCATGATTATGTCCATCCTCATGCGGGCAACTCCGTCCGAGGTGCGTTTCATCATGATCGACCCGAAGCGCGTCGAGTTCACGCCCTATAACGGCATCCCGCATCTGTACGTTCCCGTTGTCACCGAGCCCAAGGAAGCGGCAAGCGCTTTGAGCTGGGGTGTTGCGGAAATGGAACGGCGTTTGAAGGTGTTTTCGAAGGTCGGCGCACGAAACATCGGCCAGTACAATGCCAAGGTGCAGGCGGCTCAGGCTGAAGCGAAGGCCGCTCAGGAAGCAGGGGAGGAGCTGCCCGAAAACGATCTTGGCGACGAGCTGCCCTATATCGTTATCATCATTGACGAGCTTGCCGACCTTATGATGAACGTCGGCAAGGAGGTAGAGTTCTCCATCAGCCGCATTGCCCAGTTAGCGCGCGCTGCCGGCATTCACCTGATCGTCGCCACTCAGCGTCCCTCCACCAACGTGGTCACGGGCCTTATCAAGGCAAACATCACGAACCGCATCGCCTTCAACGTGGCAAGCGGTATCGATAGCCGCGTTATCTTGGATACGCCGGGCGCGGAAAATCTTATCGGCCTAGGTGACTTGCTCCTGAGCAAGCCGGAGTACGCAAAGCCTATGCGTATCCAGGGCTGTTACGTATCCGAGGACGAGATTAACGCGGTTGTGGAGAAGTTGCGCAGTCAGGGTGAGCCAGAGTATCATTCCGAGATCTTATCCACCAATCTAATCACGTTGGGGTCGTGCCCCTCGGATGCTAGCGGCGGCACGTGCGCCGATGATGACCCGCTCATCTGGGAGGCGGCCGAGTTGGTGGTCTCCAGCGGATTGGGTTCCACGTCCAATATCCAGCGTCGCCTCAAAGTGGGATACTCCCGCGCTGGGCGTATAATGGATATGTTGGAAGATAAGGGCGTCGTCGGTCCTCCGAACGGCAGCAAGCCCAGAGAAGTACTCGTCGATGCCATGGAGCTTGAAACGCTCAAAGCGTTCGAGCAACATGACGGCGACAATCAATAAGGAGAAGGCATGGGCCAGGTTTCATTCGGCACCGTATTGCGCGAAGCGCGCGAGCGGAAGGGCTACGACGTGCAGTCGGCCGCTCGTCGGCTGCGCATCCGCCCCGACATCCTCCGCGCCCTTGAGAATAATGATTTTTCCCGTTTGCCCGCGCGCGGCTATACGCGCAACATGGTGAACGCATATGCGAAGCTGGTCGGTCTCAATCCTGCCGACATCACGCGTATGTATCTCGACGACGCATACGCTTATCAGGTTGGTCGCACCCGTGGCGAATCTGATTCGCCGGCGCATGTTTCGGGTCGTAGGTCGGTGTCGCGCGGCGACGGGCGTCATGATGGTCGTGGGCAAAGCTCACAGCGCTCTTCGCGTTACGGCGACGAGCGTTCCGGCGACGGTCGTCGCTCGCAGCGCGTCCAACGAGGGCAGCGCCAGGGCGCGCAGCGTATGCCGCGTCGCGAGCAGCAGCCGCAACGCGAATATCGCGAGTCGCTTGCTTCGCGAGCGGCACGCGCCGAGAACGAAAGCCGTCGCTCCAACCATTTCGGCGGCGCTGTCACCACGCAGTTCACCAACTTTTATTCCGGTTCGCAGAACAATGCCGGTCGCGGGATGCAGGCGCGATTGCCCTATGTCGCGGTCATCGTGATCATCTTGCTGCTGCTCGTCATCATCGTGGCGCTTGCGTTCGGAAATCGCGGTGCCGCCTCCACGCAGGATGTGGCGAAGGTCCCCATTACCGGCGTCACCGATACTTCGGCGGATGGCTCAGGCGTTAGCCAGGAAAGCTCCAACAACAGCAACGGCGGCAACAACGGCAACGATTCGGAATCCAAGGCATCTTCAACGGAAACCGTGCCTACGAGCGTGAAGGTGGAGTACAAGTTGGCAAAGGGCCAGGAGGCTTATGTCGTCATCACTCAGGATGGACAGGCGACCAATCAGATGCTCACTGGACCGTTTGATGAAACGGTCGATGTTTCCGGTACCTGGAGCTTGGCCACCTGGGTTTCCTCCGGGTTTACCGTCACCATGGACGGCAAAGAGGTTGAATTCACCAGCGATGCGACCACGGGCATGCCCACGGCCACAGTGAACTTCAAGGATTACCTTGCCTCTTGGGCGAAAGACCATCCTGACGTGAAGGTCGAGGGGCTTGATAGCTCCAGCACCTCCTCGAGCAACACCGGGTCTACCTCGTCTACTTCGAATTCAGCATCAAGCGGTGTCTCGTCGCAGTCGGCTACCGGCACCGGTTCGTCGGTCGGTTCTTCGACGACGTCGACGGGAACCGGGTCGACCAGCACCTCGGGGACCGGTTCGGCCACGACGAGCGGTACCGGATCTGGCACAACGGGAACCCAGTACTCGTCATCAACGTATTCGTCTTACTAGTTGAAAGGCAAACATCATGGCCAAGGAATCTAGCTTCGATGTAGTGTCCACCGTCGATATGCAGGAAATCGACAATGCATATCAGCAAGCGAAGAAGGAGCTGACGCAGCGCTACGACCTGAAAGGCTCCGGCGCCGAGCTGTCGCTCGACAAGCAGAAGAAGACTATCACGGTGGCGGCTCCTGCCGATTTCGTAGCTCGCCAGGTGATCGATATCATGGGCAGCAAGCTCATCAAGCGAGGTATCGATCTGGCCGCCGTCAAATGGGGCGACCCTCAAGCGGCAACCGGTCAAAGCGTGCGTCAGACGGCAACCATCGTCGAAGGCATCGACAAGGAAACGGCCGCCAAGATCAACAAAGACATCAAGGCGCAAAAGCTCAAGGTGAAGGTCACCATCGAAGGTGATAAGCTGCGTGTTTCCTCCGCTTCCCGCGACACGCTTCAAGAGGTTATCGCGTTCTTGAAAGGCCAGGATTACGGCCAGCCGCTCCAGTACGTTAACTATCGCTAAGGATTTCCGTGGAAACCGAAAACGTGTTTGAAATCGAGACCCCTCGCATCGCGTTCGTCACCATGGGCTGCGCGAAAAACGAGGTAGATACCCAGCGCATGCAATCGCAGCTCAGCCGTTGCGGCTTTGTAATCGAGCAAGATCCCGAAGCCGCCGATGCCGTGGTGGTGAACACCTGCTCGTTCATCCAAAGCGCCACCGAGGAAAGCCTTGAAGCCATCTTCGAAGTTGCGGGCATGCCCAACGTGGCTGCGGGCGCTGCGCTCATCGTCGCCGGCTGCATGCCTGCTCGTTACGGGCAAGATCTGGAATCCGAGCTTTCCGAGGCCTCCGCATTCGTTCCGTGCAGCAAGGAAGACGATATCGTTCAGGTTATCGCCCAGGCGCTCGACATCGATGAGGCACACCTGGAGCGCATGAAGGACGCCATGCTCGGAGCCGTGCCTGAAGGCGCGATCGCAATCAATGGCTCGCGTGCCGTTTCGGCTTACGTGAAGATCTCGGATGGATGCGACCGCTTCTGCTCTTATTGCACCATTCCCTATATTCGCGGCAGGTATCACAGCTTCGACTACGAAACCGTACACGCGGATGTAGCCGATCGCGTGTCCGAAGGCGTTAAGGAAATCGTCCTGATCGCTCAGGATACGGGACGCTGGGGTCAGGACTTCGAGGACGCTTCAAGCCTGGCATGGCTTGTGGGCACGCTTGCTGATGAGTTCGCCGATACCTGGTTCCGCGTCATGTACATCCAGCCCGAGGGAATCACCGACGAGCTGCTGCAAACCGTAGCCGAGCATGACAATATCTGCTCCTATTTCGACATCCCGCTTCAGCATGTTCAGCCGAGCATCCTGAAGGCCATGCATCGCAAGGAATCGCGCGAAGAGTATGAATCGCTGGTGGAACGCATTCGCCGCATCGTCCCCGAGGTAACGCTGCGCACCACGCTTATCGCTGGTTTTCCCGGCGAAACCGAAGAGGACTTTGACGAGCTTTGCGATTTCGTTGAAGAGGGCTTTTTCGATTACATCGGCGTGTTCGCGTACTCGCGCGAAGAGGGAACCCGTGCATACGATCTGCCCGATCAGGTCGATGACGATGAGAAGACGTACCGCGCGCAACGGTTGCGCGACCTTGCGGACGATGTTTGCACACCGCTCGTCGCCTCCCGCGTCGGGAAAACCATGGACGTGCTCATCGAAGGCAGGGAAGAGGACGGTCAGCTGTTCGGCCGCGCGATGTGCCAAGCCCCCGAGGTCGATGGTGTAACCTATGTCGACAAGGGCGAACCGGGCCATATCATCCGAGTCGCTATAACCGATACGCTGCTGTATGAAATGGAAGGCGAATAGCCCATGCACAAGCTGCAAGTGGAAGCCGCGCCGCAAGCTGCTACAAACTTGTGGACCCCGGCTAACATCGTCACGCTCATCCGCATATGCTTGGTTCCCGTGTTCGTCGTCGTGCTCTTGAGCCCTTGGCCGCAATGGTTTCATCTGCCCGATTTGGCCGAACATTCCAAAAGCCTTATCGCCGCAGCCATCTTCGTGCTGATCTCTTGCACGGACTGGCTGGATGGGTATTTGGCGCGAAGCCGTGGCGAAGTCACCGACTTTGGCAAGTTCATGGACCCGCTTGCCGATAAGATTTTGGTAATGGCAGCCCTCTTGGCGTTGATCGAGCTGGGATCGCTGCCCAGTTGGGTTGCGCTTATCATCGTCGCGCGCGAGTTCATCGTTTCCGGTGTGCGCATGGTGGCGGCCAGCAAGGGCACCGTCATCTCCGCCAGCTGGTACGGTAAGTTCAAAACGGTGTTCCAGATGATCGCCATCGTTTTGTTCACCATCAAGGACAGCTACATGATGGGCACGCTCGTCGAGGCGTTTTCTGACGTGATGTGGGTGATCAGCTGGATCGTCATGGCGATCGCCTTGCTGCTCACGGTGGTGTCTATGCTCGATTACATCTCCAAGGCTCGTGAGCTTATCGGTTTGGGGCCCTCCAAGCGGGCAAAGCGCAAGCAAAAGGCTGAAAGCCCGAACGGAGAAAGCGTCGAAGAAGCACAAGGCACCGTTGAGGCTGCAGACATCGAGCGTCTTGCGGCCCAGGTTGTTTCCCACGCCTGCGAGCGAGGCACAACCATCGGTACCGCCGAAAGCCTTACCGGCGGCATGATCAGCGCTGCGTTGACTTCGGTTTCCGGAAGTTCCGCCGTTGTGCGAGGCGGGATAGCCAGTTATGCGACCGGCGTGAAAACCGACGTTCTCGATGTGCCCGAGTCGGTTATCCAGGAATTCGGCGTGGTCAGCACGCAAGTTGCCCGTCACATGGCCCAAGGCGCGCGCAAAGACTTGACCTGCAATGTGGCCGTTGCCGTTACCGGCATCGCAGGCCCGTCCGGGGCGGAACCGGGAAAGCCCGTTGGGACCGTCTGCTTCGCCTGTGCAAGCGATGCCGGCATCACGGCTCAGCGGAAGCATTTCGAGGGGGATCGCAATCAGGTTCGCATGCGAACCACCTTTGAAGCGCTGCGCATGATCGATGCAGCGGTATGCGGGCAGCAACAGGCATCTATCTAGGCTTTGTTTCTCCAACAACGGCGCAAGCGTTACGCGGAAACGACGCTAACAGCAAACTTTCGAACAAGTTCACCTGAACCTTGCAAGGTTCAGGTGAACTTGTTCGGTATATAGGGCAAGGGTTGTGCAAGAAGCAAAAGCTATGATGACAATAGTCGTACCGATGTTTGTATTTGGTACTTGACTATGAAACAGGCGTTCGTATAATCAATAGCGTTGCAAAGCAGCGCAAAGGAAGGGTAACCAGCGCATGAACGAAGAAAAAACCAAGATGCTCAAGGTCACAACCGACCAAATCGAATCAAAGTTCGGCAAGGGCTCCATCATGAAATACGGTGATGGCGGCCATGACCTGAACATCGGCGCTATACCCACCGGCGCATTGCCGCTTGATGCCGCGTTGGGCATCGGAGGCGTTCCCCGTGGTCGAATCATCGAGGTGTACGGGCCTGAGTCCAGCGGTAAAACCACGCTTGCGCTGCAAATCCTTGCCGAGGCGCAAGCGCTCGGCGGCGTTGTGGCATTCATCGACGCCGAACATGCGCTTGATCCGGTCTATGCGGCTCGTTTGGGTGTGGATATCGATGACGTCCTCATCTCCCAGCCCTATTTTGGCGAGCAAGCGCTTGAGATCTGCGATATGCTTGTTCGCTCGGGGGCAATCGATTGCGTCGTCATCGACTCTGTTGCGGCATTGGTGCCCCGAGCCGAAATCGAGGGCGAGATCGGCGATACCACCGTCGGTCTGCAAGCAAGGCTTATGTCGCAAGCCCTTCGAAAGCTTGCAGGCTCGCTTTCGAAATCCAATACCACGTGCATCTTCATCAATCAGCTGCGTGAGAAAATCGGCGTGATGTTCGGAAACCCCGAAACCACAACGGGCGGTCGCGCTCTGAAGTTCTTCTCCAGCGTGCGAATCGACGTGCGTCGCATCGACTCCATCAAACGTGATGGCGAGATCGTCGGGAACCGTGTTCGCGCAAAGGTCGTCAAGAACAAGGTTGCACCGCCGTTTCGTCAGGCGGAGTTCGATCTTATGTATGGCGAAGGCATTTCGCGAGAAGGATGCATCGTCGATATGGCAGTAGAAGCTGGAGTCGCTAAAAAATCCGGTGCCTGGTACACGTATGGCGAAGAGCGCCTAGGACAAGGGCGCGAGGCAGCAAAGCATACCTTGAAAGAGAATCCCGATCTTCGAGAAGAACTGGAAACGAAGATTCGAGAGGCATTTGATATCCCGATTATCACCAAGGAGCAGGAAGACTTCGACGCTGTCAATCCTGTTGCGAAACCTAAGGGCAAGAAGTAGCCATGCATGATGTCAAGGCGCAAAGCATTGCAAACTTGCGTGCTCAAATAAAAGCCATCGAGGAAGAATCAAGTGCGCATGGGCGTTCTGAAGCTCGATCATCGCAATGCAGCGGCAATGCTTCGCGCGCGCAAAGGCCACATCGCAGATATGGTACAACCATCAATGCCCAGCGAAACCCTGCATCTTTGCCATGCGGGTGTCCGGTCTTGGCCAATTCCGAAAACGATATGCAACGCTTCAGTCAGGCGAAGCAGACGGAGGCGGAGCGCGATCAAGCGAATTCGGCATTTGCGAAAATACAACGATTGCTGTGCATTCGAGAACATGCCAGCGCCTTGTTGTATAAGCGTCTGTTGGCAAGCGGGTATGAAGAGCATATCGCTTCGGAAGCGGTTCAAAGGGCAATCGACTGCGGACTTGTAAGCGACGAACGCTATGCAGATGTATTGGTTCGAAGCAGGCTTTCCCAAGGAAAGGGGCTTCGGGGCATAGCGTTCGAGCTTGAGCAGGCGGACATAGATCCCCATAACGTGCCCGCATATCAGGAAGCGCGGTTCCGCGATTCAGGCCCCGATGAGCTAGCCCGAGCATTAAGCTTGCTTGCCGCAAAACCGCCGAAAGCAAAACGAGTTCGTGAAGCCGCATATCGCAAGCTCGTGCAGAAAGGTTATGAAACAGATGTAGCTACACGTGCCGCTCGTATATTCGCAGAGCAGCACGATAGCGTTGCCATCGAAACCCGTTAAATCTCGACATCTGGAAATCAAAAAGCCGGTTTCTCCTGTAGAACCGGCTTTTTTGTTCACTTGCTCTTTTCGATTTGAAGGAGAACCTTTATCATAAAAGCAAGCCTGAGCTATCGTGCCATATACGGCACTGTTGGAATATATAAACAAATGTATACGTCCACTTGTTGCGCACGTACGCTCATGCCCGGTTATGCCGGGATTTTTTATGCAATGGAACCTATGAAACCCACAGTACCCGTCCAAACTCGAAAGGGGGACAAGCATGGAATCCATCATTTGGCTTATCGTTGGCGCCGTCGTCGGCATCGCCGCCGGTTTCGTCATCAATAAATTCGTTGCCAAATCCACGGCCCAGCGTGCCGCCGACGAAGCTCATACCGTCGTCGAGGATGCAAAACGCCAGGCGGAGACTTTGCGTCGCGAAGCAGTGGTCGAAGCCAAAGACGAAGCGTTGCGTCTTCGCCAGGAGGCACAGGCTGAGAACAAAGAGCGCTTGAAGGAGGTGCGTGCTGCGGAGCAACGCGTCAACCAGCGCGAAGAGTCTCTTGATCGCCGCGTCGAGTCGCTCGACACGCGTGAAAAGTCTCTAGACTCCCGAGAGCATCAGATTTCTTCTATGCAAGGTCAGCTCGACCGTCGTCAACGCGATCTTGACGAATCCGAAGAGCAGATCGGCATTCGTTTGCAGCAAGTCGCCGGCATGACCGCCGACGAGGCGAAAACCGAGCTGCTCGATACGCTTAAAGACGAAGTGGCGCATCAGTCCGCGGCCATCATCCGCGATTCCGAGGCCCGCACCAAGGCGGAGGCGGACAAGAAAGCCCGTTCCATCCTCAGCCTTGCCATTCAACGCGTTGCTGCTGACCACACGGCTGAAACCACGGTTTCCGCAATCCATATCCCCTCTGATGATCTGAAGGGCCGCATCATCGGCCGCGAAGGTCGCAACATCCGATCTTTCGAGCAGCTCACCGGCACCAACCTCATCATCGACGATACGCCGGAATGCGTCACCATCTCCTGCTTCGATCCGGTTCGCCGTGAAATCGGCCGCGTTACCATGGAGAACCTCATCGCAGACGGCCGTATCCATCCCGCTCGCATCGAGGAAATGTTCGGCAAGGCCGAGAAGCTCGTGAACCAGCGTGTGCAGGAGGCGGGCGAGCAGGCGGCCTTCGATACCGGAATCCACGATCTGCATCCGGAGCTTGTACGTACGCTTGGTCGCTTGCGTTACCGAACCTCCTATGGTCAGAACGTGCTCAACCACTCGCTTGAGGTCGCTTACCTGTCCGGCGTTATGGCCTCCGAGCTTGGCCTTGACCCTGTTCCGGCAAAGCGTGCCGGCCTTTTGCACGACCTTGGTAAAGCTGTTGACCACGAGGTTGAGGGCAGCCATGCGGTCATCGGTGCGGATCTCGCTCGTCGATTCGGCGAAAAGCCGTCCATCGTACATGCTATCGAGGCGCATCACAACGACGTCGAACCCAACAGCGTGCTCGACGTGCTTGTGCAAGCCGCCGATGCCGTTTCGGCAGCACGTCCCGGTGCTCGTAAGGAAACTCTGGATGCCTACATCAAGCGTCTGGAAAAGCTCGAGGAAATCGCTAATTCCTACAAGGGCGTGGAGCGCACTTACGCAATCCAGGCCGGCCGCGAGGTTCGCGTCATGGTGCAGCCGGAAGTGGTCGACGAGGCTCAGACCACCGTTTTGGCTCATGATATCGCCAAGCGTATCGAAGACGAGATGCAGTATCCCGGCCAGGTGAAAGTCGTTGTCATCCGCGAGAGCCGAGCTATCGGAATCGCTAAATAACGAAAGGCGTCAACTATGGGCGATGGCAACCTTGCCTCGTTTATCGAAGACGTTTGCGGAGAAGGCCACCTTCGAGTCGAAACCGATCTCGGAGGTGGCTTCGTTCGTTTACGCAGCTCGGAAGCCGAGCGTCGCCAAGCGGCGCAGGACATCCGATCTTCTGAGGACATCATTATCGAAATGCTTCGAAATGCACGCGATGCTCACGCGTCGAATATTTTCGTAGCCTGTACCCGCGAAGGAACAACTAGACGCATTGTCATGATCGACGACGGGGACGGCGTTCCCAAGCATCTGCAGCGCACGGTCTTCGAACCTCGTGTTACCTCAAAGCTTGATTCCATGCATATGGACAAATGGGGCGTACACGGTCGCGGTATGGCACTGTATTCAATAGCCGTAAATGCTGAGTCTGCAACTATCTCCGCATCGGATTCGGGCCTTGGGTCGGCATTCGTCATTCAAACGGATTTAAACAAACTCCCCGAGAAAACCGACCAATCAACCTTTCCAACATTCGAGCTCACCGAAGCGGGAACGGTAGCAGTGCGCGGACCGAAGAACATTCTGCGAACCGCATGCGAATTTGCCATTGAATCTCGGGCTGCAGTCAATGTGTTCATCGGGTCCTCAACGGATATCGCGGCGACGCTGTACGCTTTCGGCCTTGGCATGCTTTCTGCACAAGACAGGCTTTCTGACAAGGGCAATCAGCAATTGCCGATATGCAAGCGTTTGTCCGCATGCTCCAGTCTTTCGGCGTTTCATCAAACCGCAGAATCTCTTGGGCTGTTGATGTCAGAACGTTCTGCTCGCCGTATTCTCGATGGTCAAATCGCACCTTTACCCCCGTTGCTGACGAAAATCAAAATCGAAGGATTGCAAACGGCCGAAGCAATCGAAAAGGAAGAGGGGAGTACTCAAGGAAAATCCGTTTCACACCGGCAGGCAAAAGGATTGAAGCTTGCAGACGAAGATGCCGCCCGTTTCGCTCGTCGGATTTCGCAGGCATACGCAGAATTGACCGATGCGTATTATCTCGATGCAAACATCGAGCCGCACATCAAAGTGAGCAAAGACGCTATCCGCATAACCATACCGGTTCTCATGCAGTCTTAGCGCAGGCCCTCCACATCATGTTGCGGACATATTTCGTTATAGCTACAATTTAGTTTGCATTTGATTACGCCGAAACACACGTCAAACAGAACACGAAAAGGTGAATGCATGAATGCCGAACAACAAGCCCCGGAATCAGGGTGCCTGAAAGTTTCCTCAAAATCTTCTCCCGCGTCAGTGGCAGGTGCTATTGCCGGCATGGTGAAAGACGGCGTTGGCGTTGAGATCCAAGCCGTCGGCGCTGGCGCAGTGAATCAAGCCGTGAAGGCAATCGCCATCTCTCGAGGATTCTTATCGCCGATCGGCATCGAAGTCGCCTGCATCCCTTCGTTCGCCGACATCGTGATTGACGGCGAGTACCGTACGGCTATTCGCTTCGCCATAGACCCTCGGTATACGCACGGCACGCCAATCGCCGATGCCGCGCTGAGCGAGTAATCTCGCCTCAAATTGCTATTTCATTCTCGATTCGATCGGAACTATACCTTTATGCACACCCCATTCATGAATATGACCTTTTGCGTCCGTACCTTCGGATGCCAAATGAACAAGCATGACTCCGAACGTATTGCGGGCATGCTCGAAGGCCTCGGCGGTCTTATGGTCGACACCGTTGAGGAAGCCGATATCCTGATTTACATGACGTGCTGCGTGCGCGAAGCGGCGGACACGCGTTTGTACGGTCAGGTTGCATCGCTGAAGAACATTCCCGTGAGAAGCGGGTCCCCGCTGAGCAAGAGAATCGTCGCGGTAGGCGGATGTATCGGCCAGCGCGACGGCGATGAGCTGACGAAGAAGCTCCCTCATCTCGATGTGGTCTTCGGCACGCATAACCTTGCGTCGCTACCGCATTTGCTTCAAGCTGCCATTGAAGAAGGCGGCCATCAGGTTGAGGTGCTCGACGCCTCGTCTTCGTTCCCGACCGAACTTCCGACAAGCCGTGAGCATTCGTGGGCTGCGTGGCTGCCCATCACCATCGGATGCAACAACTTCTGTACGTATTGCATCGTTCCTTATGTGCGCGGTCGTGAAAAATCGCGCCCCATCGAAGACATTGTTGCTGAAGCGGAGCGTTATGTGGCTGCTGGCGTGAAGGAGATCACGCTACTCGGCCAAAACGTCAACTCCTACGGCCGCGACCTGTATGGCAGCCCCCGTTTCGCTCAAATCCTTAAAGCTCTTGACGAGACGGGCGTTGAACGCTTGCGCTTTGCCACCAGCCATCCTAAAGATCTGTCCGATGAGGTTATCGCGCAGTTCGGCACGCTCCGTTCGCTTATGCCTGCAGTACATCTTCCCGCCCAGTCCGGTTCGGATCGTATTTTGCAGCTGATGAATCGTCGCTATACATCTGCGCATTACCGGCAGTTGGTCAGCAAATTGCGCGATGCTTGCCCGGATATCGCTTTGTCCACCGATATCATCGTTGGATTCCCGGGCGAAACCGAAAAAGACTTCATGGACACAGCTCGTCTGGTCGATGAAATCGGATATCATCAGGTGTTTACGTTCATTTACTCCAAGCGAGAGGGAACTCCTGCCGCAAGCATGGAAGACGACACTCCTCATGAGGTGATTCAGAAGCGCTTCGATCGCCTAGTCGATATCGTTCAGGCGCATGCTTTCGAGAAAAACCAACTTGACCTGGGAACAACCATCCCGGTTTTGGTTGAGGGCTCATCGAAGCGTGACGAATTGCTTATTGCGGGAAAAAGCCCGAAGAACCAAACGGTTCATGCTCCGGTTCCCTCCGGCAAAACACCCGAACAATTGGCCGGAAGCATCGTCAACGTTCGGGTCAATGAAGCAAAAACTTGGTATTTGGCCGGCGATATCGTTGAATAACGCTTCTAAGGCTGCTGTAACCGTGAATGCGGCTGCAGCAGCCCTCTCGCAGCCTGTGGTTTGCGTGGTAGGTCCTACGGCTTCGGGGAAAACCGATGTCGCGCAGCTCATCGCAACGCGGTTGGATGGGGAAGTGGTAAGCGCAGACTCCATGCAGGTATACCGTAGCATGGATATCGGAACGGGCAAACTTCCCGCTAGCGAACGGCTGGTACCCCATTATGGCTTCGATCTGGTCGATCCCGGCGAGCCGTTCTCCGCAGCATTGTTTCAAGCATATGCGCGCCAGTGTTTCGTAGACATCGATTCCAAAGGCAAGCGCAGTATTTTAGCGGGCGGGACCGGCTTTTACGTACGCGCAGCCATCGATGCCTATGAGTTCCCCGATGGCGAGCAAATCGATAATCCGGTGCGCAATCGCTGGAATGCGTTTGCCGCGGAACATGGACCCGAACGGTTGTGGGAGGAACTGCACCAGCGAGATCCGGAAAGCGCGCAGTTGATACCCCCCGCAGATGTCAAACGAGTGGTGCGCGCCTTCGAGCTGCTCGAAACGGGAGATAGCTACGCGATTCAAAAACAGCGGCTACAAACCTTGCCGCAATGGGTCCCTGCAATCTTTGTCGGATTAGCGGTAGACCCCGATGTTTTACGCGCACGTATTCGAGCACGTGTTGACTCCATGATAGCCAATGGGCTTGTCCAGGAAGTGGAAGCTTTGCTTGCATCTGGCTTCCGTAATGGAATCACCGCGCCACAGGCTATCGGGTACAAAGAGATCGTTGCTGCACTGGATGGCCGGACCAGCATGGAGGAAGCAATCGAATCCATTAAAGCGTCCACATGCCGATATGCCAAACGCCAGCGCACTTGGTTTAGAAAAGACCCCAGGATTCATTGGCTTTGCGCAGATTCAGGGGATACCGCTGCGCTCGCTAACGAAGCCTTATCTTTGATTGATACACTGTAACCCATATATAACCTTCTTAAAGGAGCGTGCGTAAAACCTCATGGAATTGGATTTTGTTAAGCTTCACGGTCTTGGCAATGACTTCGTTTTCATCGATGATTTTTCACGAGATATCGAGCTGACGCAGGAACAGGTCGCTCTGCTTTGCGATCGTCATTTCGGCATCGGTGCGGATGGCGTGATTATGGTTCGCCCCTCGAAACGCTCCGAGTGTGCAGCATATATGCACTATATCAACGCAGATGGCACGTTAGCTCAAATGTGCGGCAACGGCGTTCGCTGCTTTGCAAAATACCTTGTCGACCGTGGGTTCGTGCTTGCAAGCGACGGGTGCTTTGTGGCCGACACGCTGGCAGGGCCGAAGCCGATCAGCTTTGAAGTTGATAAGCACGACAAGCTGACCTTCGCAACCGTCGATATGGGTCATCCCGTGCTCGAGCCGCAAGATGTACCGGTCAACTTGGCCGCAAACGCTCATACCGAAGACGGCTTGGGCTTCGTAAAAGACTGCGCGATCGAATCTCCTTGGGGGCCGTTTGCCTTCACTTGCGTTTCTATGGGAAATCCGCATGCTATCTGCTTCATCGATGATTTCAGCGCGCTGCCTGATGAGCTGTTCGTGAACCCCAGCGATAAATGCCTCGCAACGCTTGATCTGAATCGAATCGGCGCTTATTACGAAAGCCATTCGGCGTTCCCTGAGAAAACCAACGTCGAAATTGCTCACGTTGGCGAAGATGCCATTGAGATGCGCGTGTTCGAGCGCGGTTGCGGCGAGACCCTTGCCTGCGGTACCGGCGCATGCGCCACTAACGTTGCTGCAGCGTTGACCGGCCGCGCTTCTCGAGAGAACAATGTGGTACTGCGCGGCGGTACCCTGCATATCAAGTGGGATGCCGATGATCATGTGATGATGACCGGCTCTGCCACGGAGGCCTTCCAGGGCACCGTTGAGCTGTAGCCGTTCATGATCGGATAGCTTATGCTACTATCGACAAGCGCAGGAGTGAACCTGCGCTTGTTTTTTGTTTTGGGCAACCATATCAAGCACAAGCCCCAATCCATTCCAATGCACGAATCAGCTTGAACCCACCGGAGAGGATTGCCGATGTCGGAATATCAATCGGTCTTAGTCAAGGGCGCGAAAACGACAGTTGAAGAGAAGCGGGAAAAAGCCGTGCTTGTCGGCGTTGAACGGCCCGGCATGCGTTGGAACGTCAAGTCTTCTTTAGCGGAACTTGAGCGATTAGCGGATACCGCGGGAGCGGATACCGTTGCCATCACAACCCAAAAGCTTGATTCCCCTAATCCAAGGACTTTTGTGGGCAGCGGCAAGGTGGAGGAGATATCGCGACTGTGCAGATCAACCGGTGCGGATCTGATCATTTTCGATGATGAGTTAACACCATCGCAGCAATCAAACCTGGAAAAATCGGTTGATCGCGACTTGAAAGTGATCGATCGCACTGCCTTGATCCTGGACATTTTCGCGCTTCATGCAACAACCAAAGAGGGACGTTTGCAGGTTCGCCTTGCTCAGAACCAATATCTGCTTCCTCGGCTTCGAGGCATGTGGTCGCATTTGGCTTCTAACCGCATGGGTGGTGGCGTTGGCAGCCGTTTCGGCGAAGGTGAAAGCCAGCTTGAGGTTGACCGTCGATTGGTTCGCAAGCGTATCACCACCATCAAGCGCGAACTTGCACATTTGGCGGAAGTTCGCGCCGTCCAGCGAGAGAGCAGGTATGAAAGCGGGATGTTTAAGGTCTCGCTTGCAGGGTATACCAATGCTGGTAAGTCAAGTTTGCTTAACAGGCTTACCAATGCCGATGTGCTTGCGTACGACAAATTATTTGCGACGCTCGATTCAACTACAAGGAAATACGAACTACCTGAAGGTCGCGAAATCACATTAACCGATACGGTCGGCTTCATCCAGAAGCTTCCTACCACTTTGGTTGAAGCTTTCAAATCAACGCTGGATGAGATTACCGGCTCAGACTTGATATTACATGTGGTCGATGCATCTTCGGATGAGTTTGAAGAACAGATAGTTGCAGTTGAAGAGGTTTTAGAGCAGATCAATGCCCAAACCCTACCTAGGTTGCTGGTTTTCAACAAGTGCGATCTGTTGACGATCGAGCAACAGGAGGCATTGGCCAATCGCTATGATGCGCTGCTGGTATCAGCGGAAACAGGCGAGGGAATAGATCAACTTGTCGACAGGATCGCTCATGTCGCATCCGCACAAGACACGCACCTTGACGTAATTGTTCCGTATCAACGCGGCGATTTGGTCTCGAAGGCACACGAACGTTGCCGAATCCTGACTGAAGAGCATATCGAGACCGGGACCCATCTGACTATGCTGGTGCCAAAAGCTTATGTGGATGAGTTCAAAACATTGTGCAGTGAGAATAACAATAAGCAAACCGCTTGAAGCTTTGCAATCAGCATTGAACAAATTCCACAATAGACGATTCGCGCGAACGACCTAAATCAGCAGGAGCCTTAATGAATCTAAATTGCATTAAGGCTCCTGTTCAGTGGTACTAAGATCATTCCTTTTATAGGCGGCGGAACACGGCAACAACCTTGCCGGCAATGGAGCAATCAGTGGTGATAATGG